>ERZ773158.1976-NODE-1976-length-16573-cov-7.062417_pt1 | contig 16573 bp, 18 predicted proteins | sample MGYA00511918_ERZ773158 | MGnify/ENA primary metagenome ERZ773158 (study PRJEB29015, sample SAMEA2737876) | human gut metagenome | biome: human gut; feature: human-associated habitat; material: faeces | place: China | collected 2012 ...
GCATTTTGGCAACGCAGATGCCGTGCCGCAGCTGTCGGAGCGGTGCTTAAGCCGCAAGGCGGGAATTGTGCGGTGTTGCCTTAGATCCAAGGGCAGAGCCGGGCAAACAAAAAAGACCTATCCGCCCAGCACCTGCACACAGCATGCAGGTGAACCCTGTGCGGATAAGTCTCGTCATTTCAAGTAGTGCCAGAGCCTTTGCTGTTAGCTCATTGTGTTGGCAAAACTGCACGGCTGCTCTTGCCCAGTGCCGCGCCGACTACTCCCTTATTGCCTGAATAGTGTACCATGCGGAAAATTTGTTGTCAATGCGTTAGTTATTGCTAACCGTTAAAATCCCGGTCATTTTCCGGGTTTTGCCACAAAAATGGGTGTGCTGCACCGCAAAATCAGCCCTGCTGCGCTCCAAAGAGCAATGCAGGCAGAAATAACCGGAATCTTTACCGCCCCCTTGCGCAATGGCGGCTGATAGGGTAAAATAAAAAGACGAAAAAACAAAGAAACAGGGGATATTATGCAATACAAAGTTCTGGCACTGGATCTGGATGGCACACTGACCAACAATGCCAAAGTCATTACCCCACGCACCAAAGCTGCCCTGCAGGCAGCGGCGGACCGCGGCGTGCGCATTGTGCTGGCCAGCGGCCGCCCCACCGTGGGCATTGAGCCGCTTGCCAAAGAGCTGGAGCTGGACCGCCGCGGCGGCTGCATCCTGAGCTATAACGGCGGTAAGATCATTGACTGCAAAACCGGCGAAACGCTGGTGCAGCATGAGTTCCCGCCGGAGCTGATCGACCCGGTGTGCACCTTTGCCCGCTACTGGAACGTGATGCCGCTGACCTATGATGCCAAAGGCATTGTGACCGAGGATGCCGCCAACCCCTATGTTGGCGAGGAAGCCCGCATCAACAAAATCCCGGCCCGCCAGGTGGAAAACCTGCCCGCCGAGATCCAGTGGCCCATCAACAAGCTGCTGCTGGTTGGCGACCCCGTGGATATGCCCCATGTGGAGGAGCTGATGCAGCAAAAGTTTGCGGGCAAGCTTTCCATCTACCGCTCGGCGCCGTTCTTTATTGAAACGATGCCCCTGGGGGTGGAAAAATCCGCCTCGCTGGCGCTGCTGCTGAAAAATATGGGCCTTGGCCCCGAAAACCTGATGGCCTGCGGCGATGGCTGGAACGACCTGCCCATGATCCGCTATGCGGGCATGGGCGTTGCCATGGGCAATGCTGTGCCGGAAGTAAAACAGGCAGCCAAATACGTCACCGCAGATAATGAGCATGACGGGGTAGGGCTGGCCGTTGAAAAATTCATCTTGGAGGACCCGCAGTGAACCTGATCGTTTTTGACTTGGAATGGAACATGGGCAATGCGCCCAAAACCTTTAATTATCATGGGGCGGAGCTGACCCTGCGGGGTGAGATCATCCAGATCGGTGCAGTGCGGGTGGACGAGAATGGCGATGTACTGGATACCTTTGAGATGACCCTGCGCCCCCGCATTTTCCGCAAGCTGCATTGGCGCATTGCGGAGGTGACTGGCCTGAGCCAGGGCGATCTGGAAGCCGGGGTGCCCATTGCCGAAGGCCTGCGGCGGTTCCAGGAATGGGCCGGCCCCGATGCCGAATTTGCCGAGTGGGGCCTGGACGATGTGCCGGTGCTGAAGCAGAACCTGTTCCTTTATAATATGGACGAAAGCTGGCCCACCCGCTGGTATGACCTGCAGCAGATCTTTTTGAAAAATTTTCCCCGCGGGGAAGGCGAGGGCCTGACGCTGGAAAGCGTGGTGGACCGCCTTGGCATTGAGCATGACGGCGATTTCCACAATGCGCTGGACGATGCCCTGTACACCACGAAAATCTGCCGCCGCCTGCCGCTGGCCCAGGGCATTGCCGAATACCCGGACCCCGCCGCCCAGCTGACAGCCGCCCTGCTGAACAATACCGATACCGAAACGTACGATATCCAAACCTACTTTGACCGCCTGGACCACGATGCCTACAAAAATGACCCTGCGCTGTATCAGGTGGGCTGCCCGTTCTGCGGCAAGCCGCTGGTGCTGAACGATATCTGGCTCAAGCGCGGCAACACCGGTTATTATACCGAAGCCACCTGCCCGGACCACGGCCCGTGGTTCCTGCGCTTTAAGCTGAACCGCCGCGACGGCCTGCATTGGAACTTTGCCCGTTGCATTGAGACCGTGCGCCCCGAAAGCTATGCCCGCTATAAAAAACTGGAAAAATCCCAGCGCGAGCGCATCCGCATGAAAGCGGAACGTGCTGGAAAGAAAACACAGGAATAAAAATAAAACGCTCCCCGCCCTGTGCATAAGAGAACTGCATGGAGAGGGGAGCGTTTTGTAATGAATAAAGAATAAATAATAAAGAAGAATGGTGGTGGGCGCTGCGCGCCTTTTTTGGATATTAGGCACGATGCAGGATAAAGAATGCGCTCCGGGTGGGGGCGCTTACTTACTTCATTTTGCCGATGTAGACGAGGTAGGAGTAGAGGTAGATCCAGGCGGAGCCGCCAAAGACAACGGCCAGCAGCAGGATCATGGTGGCGACATCGCCCAAAATGGTGGCCAGCAGTGAAATTACAATCAAAGCAGCACCCATAACAACAAACACAATGCCGCCCATGCGCTGGGTGCGGTTCCAGTTGTGTTCGTTGTTCAGCGCCCAGGGGGTTTTGCAGCCGAACATATAGTTCTGCTTGATGCGCGGCATATAGTTGCCCAAAAAGATGAACAGCACCCCGCAGCCGCCGCAGACCAGAATACCGACCAGGCTGCTGCCCTCCGGAATCAAGCCGAACACGCTCAGCTCCGAAAACCAGCTCATAGCTGACATAAATATTGTAAGGGCAGTGAGGGAGGCGTTCCAGACGCCCTTGAACTTTTCATAATTCTGGTACTTGGGGTCAATGCGGGGCAGCGCTGCCATCAAAATCAGCATCAGGGCGGGCAGGGCTGCCATAATCAGCACAGTGGATTTTGGCCCCCAGCCGTTGGCCTGGCCGTCCGCGCCCCAGTGGGTGGGCACAACATCCGGCAGGGAGCCATAAAAGCAGAGGTGCGCCGCAAAGTTGATGGCGCAAAAAATCAGCAGCCCCCAAAACAGTTTATTTCGTTTCATCATCAGGTCCACCTTTCACAAAGCCAAAATCGAAAAACCACTTAACAGCTTCCTGGAACACGGTCAGGTTCAGGCAGTACACAATGTTCTGGCCGCGGCGCTCATCCGTTACCAGCCCGGCATTTTTCAAAATGTTCAGGTGGTGGCTTACGGATGGCTTTGCCATATCAAAGTGCGCAGCAATATCACCGGCACTCATCTCGCCTTCGCTCAACAGTTCCAGAATGCGCCGCCGGGTGGGGTCCCCCAAAGCCTTAAACGCATCGCCTACCATAGGTCAGCTTTCCTCCTTATCTGATAACGTCTGCTGTTCCGGTTCTTGCAATGCACAATACTGCTTTTTGGCGTAAGCCGCGCAGCCCAGGCAGAGCACCAGCAGCAGTGCTTCCACCAGCCAGGTACTGTGCAGCACGCCGCACTGGAATAAAGCGGCGGGAACATCGAACAACGCATGCAGCGCCACCGCCAATCCCAGATACCCGGCCTTGCGCTGCCGGACAGCCCGGAATACAACCACCGAGAGGGAAATGTGCAGCGTCATGGCAATCGCGCGTTCAGCCAGCCCCAGCAGCAGGTTGGCGGCCCCAAAGCTGGCAACGGCGGCGATCTGTGCCTGTACCTGGTCCAGCTGCACGCCGGTCAGCCCATTGGTTATGGTTTCAATGCTGCCGCTGTTGACAAGCTGCGCAATCGCAATATTATTGATGGCGGTGAGCCCCAGAACCAGGATTGCCTCGATCCCGCCGTGGCCGATGCCATAGGTTACGGCGTCCCGCCGGTTGGTATAGCGCTTGAGCAGAAAGCGAAACGCAAGATAGCGCCCGACTTCCTCAAACACGCCCGCCAGCAGGCAGCCGATCAGGGTGTAAGCCCACGCATGGGTCAGCACATACTGCGAAACGCCGGTGCCGCCGCCAAAGAAAATGGCCTTGGGCACACCTTCCAGTACCTGGGCGAAAACAACGAAGGTCACCGCGCCGACAACAGCAGGAAACAGCTTTGCACCCCGGCAGAATTTGAACTTCCATACCAAAAGAACCAGAACCGGCAGCCCGATACCGGCTGCGGCGGCCAAGGCGTTCCACAAAATGGTCTGCAAAGAAATTATCGTGCTCATACCATATACCCTTTCAGAAAACCACAAGAATTATATATTTAGATAAACGTCTAAATATTATGGCCCTAATATACCACCCGCACACGGCTTTGTCAAGCGGGCGCGGGTGGTACGGTTAAAATCAGGGGGTAGCCAAACAGCTTGGGCAGCTTAGGCAACGTTGTCGATCTGGTTCTGCATCACAATGTCATGCAGAATGTTGGTTTTCACGTAGTTTTCGCCGTAAGCGTTCACATAGCTGGTCATATCGGTGGAGCCAAAGTAGCGGGAGAACTCAGCGTTCAGAATGTCGGTATCGCATACAATGTTGTTCTTCTCCGCCAAAGCCTGCATGATCAGGATCTGCTTGATCATGTTCTGCTTGGAGCTTTCGCTGCTTTCCAGGTATTCATCCACACTGCTGTAACCGGCCTGGCTCAGCATGGCCTCCAGCGAAACGCCGCGCATCTGGGCGTACAGGTACGGCTGGTACAGCACGGTATTGGTGAAATACTGCTGCACATCTTCGGGCAGGGTATCGGTATTGACTTCGGCAGCATCGTACAGCTGGCCGTACAGCTCATTGGCTTCCTGATTGAACAGCAGGCTGTTGCTGACAAAAGTTTTCAGCTCAGCCACATTGTTCATGCCCATGGACTCGGCCAGGTTGCTGCTGACCCAATCATCAGTCAGGTCGGGGGTCACATCCTCGTTGATGTAGTTCAGCGTGGTGGCGAACACTGCGTCCTTGCCGGCCAGGTTGGTGGCCTGGTAGTCATCCGGGAAGGTGACATTCACATCAAAGGTTTCGCCGGGCATGTGGCCAACGATCTGATCCTCGAAGCCGTCAATAAAGGTGCCGCTGCCCAAGGTCAGATCATAATCGCTGCCGGTGCCGCCGTCAAAGGCAACGCCGTCAATGGAACCGGCAAAGTCAATGTTCACAGTGTCACCGTTTTCGGCGGCGCGGTTGGTGATCTCGTTGGTGGTCTTATAGTTGGAAAGAATGTTGTTGGAAATGTAATTGTCAATATCACTGTCGCTCACGGTGGTGGCATCGTCCGAAAGGGTAAAGCTCTCAGTATCCGGCAGCGTGACGTAATCCAGCGCGGTGATGCCTTTCAGGTAGCCGTTCTCGTCATAGGCATCACTGAAAGAAAAATCAGCCAGATAAGAATAATCATCGGCGGCGCTTTCTGCGGTAGCGTCGTCAGGAACAGTGCTTTCACTGGCAGCTTCGCTGGAAGCTGCGCTCTCGGCGGTTGCTTCGCTGGAGGATGCGCTGGAACTGCAGGCAGTCAGGCCAAAAACCATGCCGCATGCCAGCAGGCTGGCAGCAGCGCGGGTCAGGGTGGTGTTTTTCATGGGTTGTCTCCTGTCTTTTTTGAAAAAATACATCGCGTACCGCAGCAGGGAAAAATACCCCCGTCAAAAGCGGATACTTTTCTATTATACAGCTTTTTTGCAAAAAGTACAGCCCTGCATTCACAAAAGGGAAGCGGGTGTGTTATAATACCCGTGGCAGAGCACCCAATGCTCTGCCATGGGCGGCAGACCTGTTGCCCGGATATCCTTATATAAGGAAAGGAACAGAACCCTATGGAAAAAGAAAAAATCGCGCGCATCAATGCGCTGGCTCATAAAGCAAAAACTTCTGGCCTGACGGAAGCCGAACTGGCGGAGCGTGACGCCCTGCGGCAGGAATACCTGGCCGATATCCGTGCATCCATGATTGACCAGCTGGAGCACACCACGGTGATTGAGCCGGACGGCACCCGCCGCAAGCTGCAGGTGCGCCACTGATCCCCTGTTCAAAGTGGCGGCCCGGCTGGCGCGGGGCTGTGTGGTTTGCACAAAATTGTGCCGGGGTATTGGAATTTGCAAGCGGGTTTGCTATAATATAGCTGGCGGCGAATCCCGGCTACAAGAAATCAGTCAGCCACCCGGCAGACTGAACGGAAAAGGCTGTACATTTTGCCAAAGCGAGGTTATTTTTCATGCTTACTGCAATTACCGGTATCAACTGGGGCGACGAGGGCAAGGGCCGTATGGTGGACCTGCTCTGCCGCGATTATGACATCGTTGCCCGTTACCAGGGCGGCGACAACGCCGGCCACACCGTCAAAAACGAGCGCGGCAAGTTCGTACTGAACCTGGTGCCCTCCGGCATCCTGCACCCCAGCATTGTCTGTGTTATGGGCGGCGGTATGGTCATTGACCCGGAACATCTCGAAAAAGAGATCGCCGACCTGCGCGAACAGGGTGTTGAGATTACCCCGGACAACCTGAAAATTTCTGACCGTGCTACCATCACCATGCCGTTCCATGTGGAGCAGGATGGCCTGGAGGAGGCCCGCCTTGCCAAAACGGGCGCACAGTTTGGTTCCACCAAGCGCGGCATTGCTTACACCTATGGTGATAAGTACATGAAGAAAACCCTGCGCATGGGCGATTTGGTCCACATGGATGCCGGTGTGCGCAAGCGCCTGGAAACCCTGGTGGAATCCAAGAACCTGACCATGGTCAACATTTATAACCAGAAGCCTGTCAGCGTGGACGATATGTGGAACTGGTGCAAGCACTTCCAGGAAGTGTTCGGCGCTTACATCTGCGATGTCGGCCAGTACCTGGCAGATGCTGACGATGCCGGCAAGAAGATCATGTTTGAGGCCCAGCTGGGAGCCCTGCGTGATATCGACTACGGCATTTATCCCTATACCACTTCCTCCAACACCATCGGCGCTTATGCACCCATCGGCGCAGGCATCCCCGGCCGCAAGCTGAACAAGTCCATCGGTATCATGAAGGCTTATTCTTCCTGCGTGGGCGACGGCCCCTTTACCACCGAGCTGGCTATGACCGAGGAAGAAAAGCACCTGCTGCGTGAAGCCGGCCATGAATACGGCGCTGCCACCGGCCGCCCGCGCCGCGTTGGCCCGTTTGATGTGGTTGCTTCCCGTTACGGCGTTCAGTGCCAGGGCTGTGACGAGCTGGCCCTGACCCTGTTTGACGTTCTGGATTATATGGAAGAAGTTCCCGTTGTTGCCCAGTACAAGCTGGCTGACGGCACTGTGACCGACCGCTTCCCGACCGGCAAGACTTTGGACGATGCACAGCCGGTTGTCGTCAAGCTGCCGGGCTGGCACTGCGATATCACCTCCGTGCGCAAGTACGAGGACCTGCCGGAAGCTGCCCGCGGCTATGTGGAATATCTGGAAAAGGCCGTTGGCTGCAAGATCAAGTATATCTCCGTTGGCCCGGAGCGCGATGCCTGCATCATTCGTGACTGATCTGCATAAGATGGTCAGCAGGAACGCTGCTTGAACCTGAAATGATAAATGGCGGACCCCCATCGGTCCGCCATTTTTGTAAATTATCTGTCTGTGGGTTTTGTCGGATACAACGCCCCAGCAGGAAACTTCAATTCCGAATATCCATATCTGTAGGGGAAGGGAAGAGCAATTCTTGACAAAACTTCTGATCAGGCTTTTTATCCGTGATCCGGCCAATATCCAGGACCGCACCGTGCGCACTGCTTACGGCAACCTGGCCTGCATGGTGGGGATTGTGTGCAATGTGCTGCTGTTTGCGGGCAAGTTTACGGTGGGCACCCTGTTTGGCAGTATGGCCATTGCGGCGGACGCATTGAACAATCTGTCCGATGCAAGCTCCAACGTGGTCAGCCTGGTGGGCTTCCGCCTGGGGTCAAAACCTGCCGATGATGAGCACCCTTACGGCCATGCACGGTACGAATACCTGGCGGGGCTGGCGGTTTCGGTCATGATACTGGTCATCGGCATTGAGCTGCTGAAAGAAAGCTTCCTCAAGGTGCTGCACCCCACGCCGGTCACCCTTGGCGCGCTGACCATAGCGGTGCTGGTGGTGTCCATCCTGGTCAAACTGTGGATGAGCAGCTTCAACCGCAGCGTTGGCAGCCGCATCAAGTCCGAAACGCTCATGGCCACTGCGGCGGATGCCCGCAACGATGTGGTTACCACTGCCGCGGTTCTGGCCGCTACCATTCTGGCTCACCTGACTGGCATTGACCGCATTGATGGCCTGATGGGTGTTGGCGTGGCGCTGTTTATCCTGTGGAGCGGCGTCGGCCTGGTGCGGGATACCATCAGCCCGCTGCTGGGCGCGGCCCCTGACCCGGAACTGATCGATTACATTGAGAAAAAAGCCCTGAGTTACCCCGGTGTGCTGGGCATCCATGATTTGATGGTGCATGATTACGGGCCCGGCAGCAAGCTGGTCAGCTTCCATATTGAGCTTTCCGCCGACAGTGATGTGATGAAAAGCCATGACCTGATCGACTCTATCGAGCGGGATTTCCAGGTGCATGACCATCTGCTGGTCACGATCCACTTTGACCCCGTGGTGACGGATGACCCGCATATCAACGAACTGCGGAAATTCTTGAAAGAACAGCTGGCTGAAATTGCGCCGGAAGCGGATATCCACGACCTGCGCATTGTACCCGGCCCCACCCATACCAATGTGATTTTTGATTGTGCCGTTCCCGCAGACTGGCTGGCCGCCAAGGACCACCGCGCCAACAAAATCCCGGCTGCTTTGCGCAAAGCGGTATCGGACCGCTGGCCGGACCATTTCTGCGTGATCCAGCTGGAACCGATTTATGCAAAACTGAAATAAAGACAAAATCAATACAGGAATACGAACAAAGGAGCAACTACCATGGATTACAATGCCGCCGCACTTGAAATGCACGCAAAATACCCCGGCAAGCTGATCGTCAACAGCCTGTTTGAAGTCAAGGACCGTGACGCCTTGTCCACTGCCTACACCCCCGGCGTTGCGGAGCCCTGCCGCCAGATCAAGGCGAACCCGGACGATGTGTATAAATACACCTTCAAGGGCCGCACCGTGGCAGTTGTCACAAACGGTACTGCTGTGCTGGGCCTGGGCAACATCGGCCCCGAAGCTGGTCTGCCGGTCATGGAAGGCAAGTGCGTTCTGTTTAAGGAGTTCGGCGGTGTCGATGCATTCCCCATCTGCCTGAATGCTTCCACCCGCGAGGAAGTTATTGCCGCTGTCAAGGCCATCGCTCCGACTTTTGGCGGCATCAACCTGGAGGATATCCGCAGCCCGGAGTGCTTTGATATTGAAGCGGAGTTGGAGCGCGACCTGGATATCCCTGTATTCCATGACGACCAGCACGGCACCGCGATTATCGTGCTGGCCGGCGTGCTCAACGCCCTCAAGGTTGTTGGCAAGCGGCTGGAAGATGTCAAGATCGTGCAGAACGGCCCCGGCGCTGCCGGTACGGCCATCATCAAGATGCTGCAGGTTGCCGGTGCCAAAAACATTGTTGCTGTGGATGAACACGGTATCCTGTACCCCGGCCGCCCGGCGGGCCTTGCCGACCATAAGGAATGGCTGGCAACCGTGACCAACCCCGAACACCTGACCGGCACCCTGGCCGATGCCGTGCGCGGTGCAGATGTCTTTATCGGCACCTCCGTTGCCGGTGCGCTGACCACCGAGATGGCCGCCACCATGGCACCGGATGCCATTGTGTTCGCCATGGCCAACCCCAACCCGGAGATCATGCCCGATGCCGCCAAGGCAGCCGGTGTGCGGGTCATCGGCACCGGCCGCAGCGATTTCCCCAACCAGGTCAACAATGTTCTGGCGTTCCCCGGCATCTTCAAGGGCGCACTTTCCGTCCGCGCACGGGACATCAACCCCCAGATGAAGATGGCCGCCGCGAAGGCCATCGCCGGCCTGATCCCGGAGGACGAGCTGAACGAGGAAAACATTCTGCCCAAGGCCTTTGACCCGCGTGTGGCACCGGCTGTGGCTGACGCTGTGGCGCAAGCTGCACGGGAAAGCGGCGTGGCGCGGGTATGAGCATCCGGGAAGTAAACGCCACCGCCATTACCGATGCGGTGGAAGAACTGTGCATCCGCGCCAACACCCAGCTGCCGCCGGATGTGAAGCAGGCGCTGGATAACGCCCATGCCGCCGAACCCTGGCCGCTGGCTCGCCAGACGCTGGAACTGCTGCAGCAGAACCTTTGCGTTGCTGCAGGAAAAGACCTGCCGATCTGCCAGGATACCGGCATGGCCTGTGTGTTCATCGAGCTGGGCCAGGATGTGCATATCAACGGCAATCTGGACGAAGCTGTGAACGAGGGCGTGCGCCGCGGGTATGAGAAAGCCTACCTGCGCAAGTCCATCACCGCGGACCCCTTGCAGCGCGTGAACACGGGGGATAACACCCCGGCGTTTTTAACGGTACATCTTGTGCCGGGGGATGTCTGCAAAATTACCGTAGCCCCCAAGGGCGCAGGCAGCGAGAATATGAGCCGCCTGACCATGCTCAAACCTGCCGATGGCGTGCAGGGCGTAAAAGACTTTGTGATGGAAACCGTCAAGCAGGCGGGGGCCAACCCCTGCCCGCCCATTGTGCTGGGCATTGGCATTGGCGGCAGCTTTGATAAATGCGCAGCTCTGGCCAAAAAGGCACTGCTGCGCCCGCTGGACCAGCCCAACGCGGACCCCTATTATGCCGCGCTGGAAAAAGAGCTGTTGGATGCCATCAATGCAACCGGCTTTGGCCCGCAGGGCTTTGGCGGCGCAACCACCTGCCTGGGCGTCTGCATTGAACAGCTGCCCACCCATGTGGCCTGCCTGCCGGTGGCAGTCAACGTAAGCTGCCACGTTACCCGCCGCGCCAGCGCTGAGGTGTAAGGACTTTTTACGGGCATTGTTGTCCCTTCTTTGAAAAGAAGGAAGCAGAAGCTTTGAACAATATAGGAATAAGCGGTGGAAAAGAACTGCGAAACAATGAAATATGGGCAGCATCAACTGCGAAATGCGATGTGAGCTAAGCCACCAAAATCCAAAACAGGGGAAACAGCATCATAACATGCTGCCCCAAAGCAAGACACAAATTTTTAAGGAAGAGATCAAATTGGCAAACAAACCGCAAATTGATATCCCACTGGGGGAACCGGCTCAGCATAAACCGGGCAGTAAAATCGATATCTCCTTGGATGACGACCAGCCGCCCAAGCTGCAGCCGGACCCGGCACCGGGGCAGATTTTGCAAACTGAAATGGAAATTGTAAACCGCCACCATGAGGAAGTCAGGGAGCAGCACCGCCGCGCGCGCGTGCAGCAGGAAGGGTAATTTTTATATGCAGGTACGTTTAACAACGCCGCTTACACGGCAGGAGCTTGCCCCGCTGCACGCGGGGGATACCGTGCTGCTGACCGGCACCGTATATACCGCCCGCGATGCCGCCCACGCCCGTATGAACGAAGCGCTGGACCGTGGGGAACCGCTGCCGTTCGATATCAAAGGCGCGGCCATCTATTATGTCGGCCCCACACCGGAGCGCCCCGGCTGTGCCATTGGTGCGGCGGGTCCCACGACATCCGGCCGCATGGATAAGTTTACCCCGCGCCTGCTGGACCTGGGCCTTGCCTGTATGATCGGCAAGGGCAAGCGGGATGAAGCCGTAAAGGCCGCCGTTGTGCGCAACGGTGCTGTGTACCTGGCAGCCATTGGCGGGGCAGGTGCCCTGATGGCTGGCAGCGTAAAAAGCTGCGAGATCATCGCCTGGCCGGACCTTGGGTGCGAGGCTGTCCGCCGCCTGGAAGTGGTGGATATGCCCCTTACCGTTCTGCTGGATGCCCATGGCGGCGACCTGTACCAGTCCGGCCCGCAGGCATACCTGCAAAGCCTGACCTGATACGAAGCCTAATATGACCCGTCTACCTGCATTGACAAAAAGCGTGATACCTGCTAAAATACAAAGGTATTTTGAGCGGATATGGCGGAATTGGCAGACGCGCTGGTTTTAGGGTCCAGTGTCTACGACGTGCAGGTTCAAGTCCTGTTATCCGCACTGAATAATAAAAATCCGAACCTTTTCTCGACAGGGGAGAGGGTTCGGATTTTTGGTTTTCTTCAACAATCAAAAATGAAGATACAAATGAGTGCTGCATCTCGATTTTTCTCTCGGGACGCGGCACTTTTTAACTCTTTTGGTCAGTGGCAGCTCCCGGCACAGCCGCCTTTGTCCTCGTGGCAGGAATGGGAGCCGCAGGCGTGCTCTGCTTCGTGGGCATGATGATTGCAGTGGGCGTTGGGGTCAAAAACAAGCCGACCAGCCAGATAATCTGCGGCAGCGGCATCCGCACTGCCGGAAATACCGCCAAACAGCTGGATGCTAGCCTGCGCAAGGGCGGCCTGGGCACCGGCACCAATCCCGCCGCATAAAGCCACATTGACCTGATGCTGAACCAGGAAGCCTACCAGCGCACCATGGCCCTGCCCGTTGGTGGAAACAACCTCGCTGCTCAAAATTAGGCCGTTTTCTGCATCGTAGATTTTAAATTGTGCCGAGCGGCCAAAGTGCTGGAACACCTGGCCGTATTCATAAGGAATTGCGATTTTCATAAAGGACCTCCTGTTTGTTTTATCGTTTGTCAGAATAATTGCAGATCTGGATGGCAGCGGATGTCTTTTCCCAGCTTTTTTTGATACATAAGGTTGCCTCCCTTTACTCCTAGTTTAGCAGATTGCGTCGCAATACGGAAGTTACTATAAAATTTATGAGTATAAAAATTGGGCACGGAAGCAGCATCCGTGCCCGTAAAGCTGGGGTACAGCTCTTTCTTGTTGTCCGCACCGGGAGTGGTAACAATGATCTTTTCCGGGGTGATGATCAGGGCACCCTTTGCGGTAGCGCCGCCATTGAACATCTGCTCAACCATCGTTTTGAAGGTTTTAACGGTATCGCCTTCGGTCACATACTCAGCCGTGCCCTTGATCTGATAGCCTTCCAGAGACTTTGCATCGTAAATAGAGATGGCAATTTTACCGCCGTCTGCGGCCAGGTTTTTCAGGGTTGCGTCAAGGAACACATCGCCAACCACCAGTTTGCCGTCTGAGGTTACATCTTTGAAGGCAACGGGCACAAGTTCGGCTCACCGTTTGCACAGGTGGCCAGGTCCCACATGCTTGCTTTCAGCAGTTTCTTTACAGATTCGTTCATCATAACAGCCTCCAATCAAAATATGTGCTGGCCAATCGGCCATTTCGGGTGCCATTATACTGGAGCAGCACGCAATCAACAAAATATGTGCTAAATTATGAGCAGCTCATAATTTTAATAGTGACAGGGGAAACAAATAGCAGATGCACCCATGGAATCTGTGACAAAAAAGTGTAAATTTGGAAGCTTTGCAGGTTGAAAGCCGTACAAGGATATGATAAAATAAACTACATAGTTAAAGGAACAAGATAAAACGAGCAGGCGTTATAAAATGATAAAATACATTGTAGCGTCTGTAAAAAACAAGGATGTCAGGTGATTGAGGTTGAAAACGTTGAACCAGAAGATGGAATACTTACGGAACGGCGTGCGGTACTGCCTGTTGCTGATTTTGTTGGTGCTTGCCTTTGCAACAGGTGCCCATGCGGCACAGGATGATTACTATTATCCCAATTATGATGCATCGGCCAATGGATGTGTGGACTTGATGAATTACGTCAAGCGTGTTACCGTTACGGTCAATGGTGTGGACTATACCCTGAACCAGCTGGACCAGATGCGCCAGCAGGGAACCCCGCTGACCATGCAGGTTGGCGATACCATCTCCTTCAACGTGCTGTTCGGTTTGCAGGGCCGCGCTTATGACCCGAACGACGCTACGCTGGTGGATGAGTCCAATTCGACCTATGTGACCTATACCCATGATACAACCATGCTGGATGGCACAACGGTGGCAGCGGGCAGCCAGGCAATCCTGGATGACTCCAGCCTGATGAAAGAAAACACCACCAAGGGCAACAGCTACCTGCGTATGGATATCGGCTGGCTGCTGGATGCCTGCCCCGGCAACTATAATATCGAGTATACGGATGGCAACGTCAGCTTCTATCAGGGCGGCGAAAACAACCGCTATCTGTATGTTTACTTCCCGCACGGCATCGGCAATGATACCTATGCCGAAAATGGCTACTTTACCATTACCACAACCCTTTCCCGCACGATGGACAGCATTACCATCCCGGTACCCAACTGTTTTTTTGGTTCTCGTACCAGCTGGATCGTGTACGTTATGGTCAAGGAACATGTGGAAAACAGTTACTCCGGCAACATCAGCAGCTATGGCCGCATCACGGTCAAGAAAAAGTGGATTACCGATGACAGCAACCACGGCCCGGCCAGAATTGTGCTGACCTATACCCAGGATGGCCAGCAGCGCAGCGCCACCCGTACCATCACGGGGGATGGCACCGCTTACTTTGATATCCGCCAGGGCATGACCAACTGCAACATCAGCGAGGATATGACCGGCCTGGATGGCTATGTTTCCACCATGACCACCAGCGATGACGGCAAAACCTTTACCTTTACCAACGCCAAGCGGCAAAAGCTGATCGTGAGCAAAAAGTCCGCCACCGGCAGCGATGAACTGCCCGGCGCAAAACTGGTGGTTTACAGCGTAGGCTCCGATGGCACCCAGAGCGAGATCGACAGCTGGAAGACCGAAAGCACTCCGCACGAGATGCAGCTTTCGCCCGGCAACTACCTGCTGCGCGAAACTTACGCTCCGGCAGGCTATGCCATGACCAGCGATATTACCTTTACCATCAATTCGGATTTTACCGTTGCCGTAACTTCCAAATCCGGCAAGCTGGATGGCCAGACATTGACTGTTATTGACCAGCCACTGGAAGTCAAGCTTTCCAAGGTGGACCCCAACGGCAACTCTCTGGCAGGGGCTTCCATGACGCTGACGGATAAGAACACTGGCAAGCTGGTTCACAGCTGGGTTTCCGGTACAGAACCGGAAAAGCTGGTGATGACCGGCAACACCGGCGAGGTGCTGGTGGCAGGTCATACTTACATCATGCACGAGGAAAGCGCCCCGGAGGGCTATGCTCAGGCCGCGGATGTAGAGTTCTACTTTAACGGTGACGGCACCATCCCCAACTGTGGCTACCACCTGGTCAAGATGGTGGACCAGCCGAGCGCAACGCCGACACCGAGCAATCCTTCGGAGCCCCCGGACAAAACGCCCAACCCGGGTAACCCCGGCGACGACCCGAATACGCCGGGTAACGCAATACCCAATGGCAATGGTGATACCCCCAAGATTAGCCCCACGGCCCCGCCGAATGTTCCGGCTTTTGCAAACGGTCAGTACGGGCTGCCCACCGGAGACAGCCCGGTGATGTGGATCTTCCTGGCGCTGGCAGTTGTATGTATTGGCGCGGCTGTTGGTGTGACCGTGGTGCGCAAAAAGAAAGAAAACGGCGATGATGCCTCGCATTCCGACAGGGGGTAAGCATGAGCAGACAAAATCCCTCTTATAGCGGGCAGCCCCGCCGCTCCACAGGCAGCAGTACCCACCACAAATCCAGCAGAAAGCAGTACACCATGTACCGTGAGCCGCCGGAGAAAGACCCCAAGCCGCGCCGTCGGCGCAGTACGGATGGCGTAACGGCAGCGCAGCTTTCCAAGTTTATTGTACCGGCGCTGCTGGCTGCCGCGGTGGTGTTCCTGCTGTTGTTCTTCTGGCAGTGGACAAGCTACCAGAAAAGTGATGAAGAATACCAGACCCTGCGCACCCAGCTTGTCTGGATGGATACCAGCACCGGCGGCGATAACGCCCCGGCTTCCCGCCTGGACTTTACCGCGTTGAAAGAGCAGAACCCGGACGTTACCGCATGGCTCAGTGTGCCGGGGCTGGAACTTTCGCTGCCGGTGGTGCAGAACGAAGATTCCAACTATTACCTGCGCCGCAGCTTTTCCGGCGGAAGCAGCAACGATGGCTGTCTGATCCGCCCTTCGTGGGATTCCACCAGCTGGGCGGACGGTCTGTGCCATGTGATCCATGGCCACAACATCCATAACGGCGCCATGTTCGGCAAGCTGGATGCTTACCGCAAGCAGGATTTTTACAGCGCAAACCCAACGTTTACCCTGTACACGCCGGATGGCGACTACCTGTGCCGCATCTTCTCGGCACACGATGCCAAATCGGACGACCCGTGCTATGCGCTGGATTACAGTGAGGGCGAAGATTACGATGCCTTTTTGCGGTATCTGAAAGAACTTTCGCTGTATGATACCGGCGTGGATGTTCCCAGCGGCAGCCATATCCTGACGCTTTCCACCTGCCGCTCCGCCTATGCTTCCAACAACCAGCGCTTTGTGGTACACGCCATCATGGAACCCATCAACCACGCGCAGTAAGGTTGCGGGATAGCGAGACAAAAGCACCCGAAATGATAAGACAAATTTAAGGCAACACCGCACAATTCCCGCCTTGCGGCTTAAGCACCGCTCCGGC
>ERZ773158.1995-NODE-1995-length-16468-cov-3.603424_pt1 | contig 16468 bp, 10 predicted proteins | sample MGYA00511918_ERZ773158 | MGnify/ENA primary metagenome ERZ773158 (study PRJEB29015, sample SAMEA2737876) | human gut metagenome | biome: human gut; feature: human-associated habitat; material: faeces | place: China | collected 2012 ...
CTTTGAAAAAACTGGAAATGGAGAATATCTCGGTTGTAGAGAAAAGTGACACGATAACAGCGGCTTTTGAGACTTCTGTGTATAGAGGAGCTTATAATGGGATCGGTATTGCCATACGTCATTTGGTTGCTATGCCAGAAATGCCGACTCTACAATTGGTTATATTAGATAATGCGTTACCCCAGCTGTGTATAACTCTCCCGGCAAAACTGGTTCAACAGTATCAGTCCGGTGAATACACGTTGGATGAGGTATATCGTAATATGGAGATGACGACTTCTACAGGAACCGCCATGCGTCGTTTGAAAGGAATAAAAAGGGAAGACAGTACTTTCGGTAAGGTGGATTTGGTGTTATATCCTGGTGTGATGTTAGTCAATAATGTAACTTATAAACTATATAAGGCGGCTCTTGATCTGCAACCCGCTCTGGAAATGCAATTATGGAAGGGGGCTTCGCTACGGATGCAAGTCAGTCTGCCTATCGTAAATAATGAAGAAGGAAAGTGGGACTGTGTTCGCTTGGGATTCATGACTTTACGTCAGGATTTTCGTTTGGCTAATCATTGGAAAGGATACCTGACAGGCGGTAATTTCTCAGATGATCGTATGGGAGTTGCTGCGGGAGTCGGTTATTTTTCTGCAAATGGTCGGTGGACGGTAGAAGGTGAAGGAGGAATTACCGGTTCTTCTCATTTCTACGGTAGCAAGTGGGAGATGAGTAAGTGGAAAAGAATCAATGGACGGCTTAGTGTGGGATATTATGTGCCGGAAGTGAACACGCTGGTGAAGGTGGAAGGATCCCGTTTTATTTATGGAGATTATGGAATACGCGGAACTCTTTCACGTTATTTCGGCGAATATATTGTGGGTATATATGGTATGTATACGGACGGGGCAAAGAATGCAGGGTTTAACTTCTCTATTCCGTTGCCGGGGAAGAAACGCAAACGGCATGCATTGCGGATTATGCTTCCCGAATATTTTGCTTTTCAGTATGATATGCGTAGTGGGAATGAATACGCCCACCGTTCTTTGGGGGAAAGTTATAATACCGAGCCTAGGTCTGTCGAGAATTCACGTTTCTGGCAACCGGATCATATTCGCTATTATTTAATTAGGACGAGTGAGAATTGAACATGATTGATATGAATAAGTATTTTAACAAATTTGAAACATTATGAAAAGTGTAAAATGGATGTATGTGAGTGCCATGGCGATAGCCTTTGGTATGTTGTCTTTTGCTACAGTTGCATGTCATGACGATGATGACGATCCTAAACCGGCAGAAGGAGAAGTAATTGAAACTCCGAAACCGGTGGTAGAGTATTACATTAAAGGTGCTGTAACTGTAAAAGGTGAAGGAAAAAGTGGGGTAAAAGTGAAAGTTGGCGATAAAGATTGTATAACGGATTCGAAAGGTGAGTTTTCTGTAACGGAAAGTAATACGGGAACTTATGAGGTTTCTGTTGCTCCTAATGGTTATCTTTCTCAGAAAACTTCTGTGAAAATTGCTGATAATGCTGAGAATCGTAGTGTAGTAAAAGTTGCTTTTGCCTTGACGGAAGTAAGTCCGGTAAAAGAAGTGGTATTGGATGAAATGACAGATCCAATTACTGTAGAGGATGAAAGTACATCAAATGAGGCGATTCCTACAACCACAGAAGACTTTGGACAGGTTGAGCCGGACAAAGTTGTTGAAGATATGCCTCTTGCGAAAGTGGAAATTGTGATCCCGGCAGGTGTAATTAAAGAAGATGCGCAGGAGGATCCGACCCTTGTGAAAAACGGTAAAGTTGATATCAGTGTAACTACATTTGTTCCTGCTCCTAAAGAGGTTGTTACTGAAGTTAAGCCTACTGAGGTCGTAGAAGCTGTAAAAAGTATACCTTTGGCTGCTGCTCAATTTCAGCCGACAGGTTTGCAGTTTAGCGAACCTGTAAATATTTCTATTCCTAATCCTATTCCGGGGGTAACTTTCCCTAAAGCAACTATGCAACTTTCCTATCTGAATCCGGATAACGGGGAATGGGAAGTACAGGCTGCTGAAGTTACAGTGGGTGAGGCTAATTATAAAGCTCCTGTTACACACTTCTCTGCTTATGCTATAGAGAATCAAGTAAATAGTAAAGTAGAAAAAGAAGTAATTCAGAAAGACGAAATCCTTGGACAGGAAAGTCGTGACAATAGCGAGAATGCAAAGGCCTTGACAGGTATCGTGTTGAAGTATAAAGAAAAAACAGGTTGGGATTACGAGAAAGGTAGAGGTGTAGTTGAGGCTATAAAAGAAGCATTAGGAAGTAGCGTTCCCGAAAATACACTAAACGCAATGGCTGCTTATCTTAAAACTCGTATGTACTCATTAATGGGAACAACATCTGGAGTAACCGAAACTGAACGTACATACAATACAGTGAATGTAAATGGTTATACTGAGATGAACTATACTTGTTATGCCAAGACTCGTAAAACTACATTATCTACAACAGTAGTGTATGGCGGAAGCGAAAAAACAATATCTGTCTCTGCGATACGTTATACAGGTGCTGATCAGCAATATAAGACGGTAACTTATAATCCTACTCACAGCGGTGGTAAGGGAGGTAGTATCTAAGATATTTATTTGAGATATATAGTAGGGGCTTAGATTTATTCGTAGCGTGTGAATCCCTACTTTACTATGCTGGTTAGGAAAAGTACAGAGGTACATCTTATCTAATCTAGCTTACGCATCAGATTTTATTTTGATGCACATTTCCCCTTAATATCAACTGTCTGTGAAGATCGTTGATATGATTTTGATGTTATCTGTCTGATTGAAGTCAGTAGAATAAGTTTTTAATAATTAATTTTTTAAGATAAAACCCTTTTGTGTATGCTCCTTTTTTAATAAACCCTTTGGGGCATATTCATATAGAGTATAGAGAGAGGAGGTCACTGTGAAGCGGCTTCCTCTTTTGCATTTGAATGAATCCAGTATCTTCTATTGACTGCTAATATAAGTTAATCTTTACAATTGTGCTTCTTGTAATATAAATAAACCCTATCTTTATCAGCCAATACAACATAGGCTTAACAAAATGTCATGAGCATAACTATTAAAAACCTCAATAAGATTTATCCAAATGGAAACCATGCATTGAAAGATGTCAATCTGGAGATTCCTACGGGGATGTTTGGCTTATTGGGTCCCAACGGTGCCGGCAAATCTACTTTAATGCGTATTCTGGTAGCTCTAATGGAGCCAACTTCCGGACAGGTTGAAATCTGTGGATACGATTTGATGAAACAACGGAAAGAAATTCGTGGTATTTTAGGATATCTCCCTCAGGACTTTCGTTTCTTTGCCAAATATAAAACGTATGAGTTTTTGGACTATGCAGCCCGTCTGTCGGGAATGACTCAAAACAGGCAAAGAAAGCAGGCTGTGGATGAAATGCTCGAAAATGTAGGATTGTTTGATGTACGTGAGCGGTATGCTAACAAATTATCAGGAGGCATGAAGCGTCGGTTGGGAATTGCGCAGGCATTGATACATCATCCTAAAGTAATTATTGTAGATGAACCTACTACCGGGCTTGACCCCGAAGAACGTATTCGTTTCCGTAACCTTCTTTCCGAAGTTAGTGAAAATGACGTCACTATTATTTTATCTACCCATATTGTAGGAGATATCTCCAGTACTTGTAACAATATGGCGTTGATGAACCGGGGGGAAGTTTCTTTCTATGGGTCTCCGCAAGATATGTTGAAGAAAGCCGAAGGCAAGGTGTGGAGGATCAGAGCCGGTGGCGATCAATTGCATGAGATTGATAAAAAATATCCGGTCATATCTACTATTCCCTCAGGGACAGCTTGGGAGGTACAGGTGGTTGCCGATAAAGTAGAAGGATACGAAGCGGAGCCATTTCCTCCTAATCTTGAACACGCCTATGTATATTATATGGAGAATCAATTAAACCTTTGGACAAACGACTAAACACGATATGCTGATATGACCTTTTTATCTAATATACAATCGGTAGCAAAGTATGAAAGCAAGTTATTAATAAGAAGTTGGTTCTTCCGGGTGTTTACAGTGCTCGCCATAGGTATCACTACTCTTTTTAATTTTCTCCTATTTGTATCGGAGGATACTTACGGATTTTGGATTGCTATGTCCATTCCGTCGAATATCCCTTATCTAATTCTGCTATTGCTGAATACAGGACAGGCTGTCATTGCTATTTTTCTTGCCTCTGATTTTCTGAAAAGGGACAAGAAACTGGATACGTCGGAAGTCTTTTATGTCCGTCCGTTAAGTAATGCCGAGTACGTGATTGGTAAGATCTGGGGGAATCTGCGTGTTTTTCTGCTGCTCAATCTTATTATTATGGGCATTACAATGGCATTCAATCTGACAGTGGGAGAAGTGGACTGGATAGCTTATTTATTATATTTTCTGCTGATTAGTGTACCTACGCTCGTTTTTATTATTGGCCTGTCTATCTTTCTGATGTTGGTGCTGAAGAATCAGGCACTCACTTTTGTTATTCTGTTGGGGTATATCGGATTGACTGTTTTTTATATTGAGGATAAGTTTTATTACCTTTTCGATTATATGGCGTATAGTCTCCCATTAGTAAAATCTACTATTGTTGGATTTTCCAATTGGGAAGTAATTTTGAATCACCGGGCTATCTATTTTCTCGCCGGCCTGGCATTTGTCTTTTTCACTATCTCTCTATTCCGGCGTCTGCCTCACTCGTCGCGTAGCAATTATCCATGGGTCTTTCTTTCTGTGTGTACACTCTTGCTGAGTTTAGCTTGCGGATATTGGCATGTGCATTCCATTTTGTATCAGGGCGATATACGGGCTGCATATACACGTGTTAACAACCAATATGTCGCTACTCCGAAGCTGTTTATTCATCAATATGATTTTTCGGTAGAACAACGTCTTGATGACTTTCTATCCGAAGTAACCATGAGGGGGGTAGCTTTGGACTCGTCTGCCGTATTTACGTTTTGCCTGAATCCGGGGCTGACCGTACGTTCCGTTGATTCGGATGGACAACCACTTAAATTCAAGCGTGACAAGCAAATCGTATTAGTGGATTTCGGTACGAATCTGGCAAAGGGAGACACTGCCTCAGTGACATTTAAGTATGATGGACAAATAGATAATTCGTTTTGTTATCTGGATATTCCTCCGGAAGTGTTACAGGCTTCTAAAAAGAAATTTCTGTTCAATATTGATAAACAATACTGTTTCCAGACAAAGGATTATTTATTGCTTACTCCCGAAACATATTGGTATCCTCGTGCCGGAACTGGTTATAGTGATGAAAATCCGGACTGGCAACAAACTTATTTCAGCAATTACCATTTGAAAGTGAAGCCTCTAGCAGGGTTGGTTCCGCTTTCCCAAGGCGAAGGTAAGAGCGATGAACATGGGGTTTATACGTTTAAGGGAGATTTTCCGTCTCAAACAATATCACTGGCCATAGGAGATTATCAGCAGAAAAGTATATCTGCAGACAGCATCCTATATAGTATCTGGCATCTGAAAGGACATGACTTCTTTTCGGCAGCTTTGGATTCTATCCACGATACGATCCCTTCATTAATACGTAATGTTAAAGACCAACTGGCTCGAAACTATAAATTGGATTATCCTTTCAAACGGTTTTCGTTGATAGAAGTACCAATACAATTTGTGGGTTATGAACGTGCTTGGTCGCAAGCACAGGAAACCGTGCAACCGGAAATGGTCTTATTTCCGGAAAAAGGGGCATTGTTTGATGATATGGATATGAAGAAACAGGTTCAAAACCATATACGTTGGTCGAGATATGGAGACAGGAATGAAATCAGTTTGCAGGAAGCACAGATGCGTACGTTCAATAATTTTATCTGGAGATTTGCGCAAACGGAAGGAAATTATAATTTTTCATCCGGTAGCAGGGGAAAAGGTAATCTTTCGTCAGAGGCAAATCCTTATTTTCTTTTTCCACAAATCTATAATTTCCGGTATAATATTTTTTCTTCGGAATGGCCTGTTGCCAACCGGGTGATTGAGTTGTATTTGCAAAAAAAATCAGAGAATGGAGGTTGGGAGCGTCAGATTAATGGTATTAGTAATAATGAAAAGGCTGTTCTGTTGCTGGAGAAGCGTACATTTAAAGAATTGCTGGTCGATATGGAACTGCGCAACTTGCAGAATAATATCGTCGGACAGGAAGCAAGCCGTCTTTTTGCCAGGGCAGAAATAAATATGGGCGTAGAAGCCTTTAGGGACTCATTATATTCATTGCTGAAACGTAATACTTTTTTGAATATAAAGTTTGAAAATATGCTCGATACATTGGGAGAGATAAGTCGGACAGATATTCGTTCATTGTTGGGAGAATGGGAAAAAACAACACCTCTTCCTTTTTACTCGTTAGGGGAACCAACATTGACTAAAATTACCAATAAGGGTGGAGAAGAATTTTTTGTATTGAAAATGCTGATAAGTAATAATTCGGATTATGATGGGATTATTCACATGGATATTCGTAAAGACGGTTGGTGGTATCAGCCTTTGGAAGACCCCAGAGCCAAAACAAAAATAGAGATGCCTGCTCATACCAGTAAGGAATTTGTTTCGGTTTGGGAAGATCAGATCCGTAATGTTGAGATTAATACTATGGTTTCGGGGAATCTTCCGAATATAATTAGTCAAGACATAAATAATGTCAAACAGGAACGAAACAAAATAGTCAAAGACAGTATTTATATATTGCCGGAATCTTCGTTCGATTTGCCGGGGGAAATTATTGTGGATAATGAAGATTCTACTCTTTTTATTCTTTCCGCTCCTCCCATTGTGGGGCTCTTGCCTAAGTGGTTGGACGAAGTGGAGGAAACACCTTTTAAATATTCGGGTATATCCTGGTGGCGTCCGCCTTTACAATGGACGGCTACTACCAATGACAGATATTATGGAAAATATATTCGCTCGGCTTTTGTGATTAAAAGTGGGGACGGCAGCCAGACTGCTACATGGAAAGTACCTGTACCGGAAGTCGGTCAGTATGACTTGTATTATCATGTATTCAAGGATGATGAACTTCGTTGGAACAATAATCTTCAGGGGGAATATCATTTTAAAGTAAAGTATGGCAGTGAGGTAGAAGATGCCTATGTTAACCTGAGAAAAGCAAATGAGGGGTGGGAACAACTGGGTAGTTACTACTTTGACTCAGATACGGTCCGGGTGGTACTGACAGATGAATGTAAACTGCGGTCTGTAACAGCCGACGCAGTGAAAATAGTGAAACGATATTAATTAAAACAGCAAACTATATGCAAATTGACTTACTACTATTAAAAAGAATGCTACTGGCAATTGTTGTTTTCATGGGAATTACATTACCCTCGCAAGGGCAAATTCCCTTAACGATTGACAAGGCTATGGAAATTGCGCAGGAAAACAGTCCTTCTCTCCGCCGTTCCTATATGAATTTGGAAAGGTATAAACAGAACCTGATTGCTCAGAAGGCTTCGTTGAAATCGCGGTTCTCGTTAAACCTGAATCCGTTAGATTATAACAAAAACAGGCGTTTCGATAACCGGCTGTCGCAATGGTATACTAATGAAACGCTCAACAGTAGTGGGACTTTTCAAATTGAGCAACCCATCTTATGGACGGACGGTACGATTTCGTTAATCAACAAGTTCGGTTGGCAAGACAATAATTCCATTTTGGAAGGGAATAAAACCAGCGACCGGGCATTCAGCAATGACCTCTATTTGCAATTGACTCAACCTATCTTCACTTACAACAAGCGGAAAATGGAATTGAAACAGATTGAATATGATTATGAAAATGCTGATATTAGTTATGCTCTGCAGCGGTTGAATACGGAAAAAAGTATAACAGACCAATTTTATGCTGTTTATATGGCGCAAAGTAATTTGGAAATCAGCCGTGAGGAACTAATCAATGCCCAGCAAAGCTATGATATTATAAAAAATAAGGTAGAAGCGGATTTAGCAGCCAAAGACGAACTTTTTCAGGCTGAGTTGAATCTAGCGACAGCTCGTTCGTCGGTAGACGAGAGTAAGGTGAGTTTGGAAAATGCGAAAGATAAGTTGAAACAAACACTTGGAATGAGATTGGATGAGGATATTTTAGTATTTGCCGAAGTTGATATTAAACCTATTCAAGTAGATTTGGAACAAGCTATCACACATGGATTAGGCTCACGGTTGGAACTTCGTCAGCGTGAAATAGAAAGTAAAGAACTTGAGTTTGAAATGATTAAGACGAAAGCATTGAATGAGTTCAAAGGGGATATCTCTTTGTCATTCGGATTAATGGGAGATAACCGTCATTTGAATAAAATGTTTAATAATCCGACACAAAATCCACGTGTTTCTATCAGTTTTACTGTTCCTATATTCGATTGGGGAGAAAAGAGAGCACGAATCAAAGCACAAAAGGTTGCACAACAAATTAATGAACTTGAATTTCATGAAGAAAAGGTAGATATTGAACTGAATATCCGTCAGGTATGGCGTAGTCTTGAGAATCTCCGTACTCAGATCAAAATTGCCGAGCAGAATGTGCAAAATGCTCAATTAACTTATGATCTGAACCAGACACGTTATCGGGAAGGCGATATTACCGGTATGGAAATGAGTCAGTTCCAGACACAACTTTCAAATAAGAAAATCACTTATACGCAAGCATTAATCAACTACAGAATAGAATTACTTAATCTTAAAATTCTTTCATTGTATGACTTCGACAAGAATATTCCTATTGTTCCGATGAAAGATATAATCGATAAAAAATAAGCAGACCATGAAACAGTATCACATTTTAATAGCATTTTCTTTATTAGCAACTATAGGCTTGACAAGCTGTGGTGACAGACCACAAAACGCACCCAATAACATTGCTACTCCGGTATCTGTTGTCGAACTGAAAAAAGGTTCGATCAGTAAACTGATAAATACAACAGGAACAGTACAGCCTACTTATGGGGTGTCTCTGAACTCTGAAATGAGCGGCTTTTATAAACTTCAAATTAATCCGAAGACAGGAAAAACTTTCAAAATGGGAGATAGGGTGAGTAAAGGTACGATAATTGTCCGGTTGGAAGACAAAGAATATGAAAACGGCATTGCTATCGACGCTAAAAAGCTCAGTCTCGAAATAGCCGAACAGGAGCAATCGAAACAAAAAGCGCTTTATGAAAAGGGAGGGGTGACGATGAGTGAGATGCGGAATACGGAAGTTAAGGTGACGAATGCCCGTTATGATTATGAAAACGCACAACTCAATTTGGAGAAAATGAAGGTAAAAGCTCCGTTTGATGGTGTGATTGTTGACCTGCCCCATTATACAACTGATATCAGGGTAGAGCAGGGTAAGCCGGTAGTAAGTCTAATGGCTTATGATAAAATGTATATGGATATCAATCTGCCGGAGAGCAGCATCCGCTATGTCAAGGAAGCACAACCGGTATATATTACTCATTACACCATACCGGGTGATACTTTGAGAGGGAAAATCAGCGAATTATCTCCCGCAATCAGTTCGGAAACGCGTACCTATAAAGGAAAGGTTTTAGTTGATAACAATCAACTAAAATTGCGTCCGGGTATGTTTGCTAAAGCAGATATTGTGGTAGACAGAGCAGACAGCTCCATTATTATCCCCAAGGACGTGATTCTGTCGAACCGTCGTCGCAAATATGTATATGTCGTTGAGAAGAATACCGCAAAGATACGTAATTTAGAAACAGGCTTAGAGGATGAATATAACATTGAAATCATATCCGGACTCAAAGTAAATGACAATCTGGTAGTGAAGGGGTTTGAAACATTGAAGGAAGATGCTAAAGTAAAAATTCAAAAGTAAATTATTCGTATGACGAATAAACGTGCCTTTTGAAAATAGGAAATACTTATGAAGAATATAGTCAAATTTGCAGTAGGCAATCCGGTTACAATTTGTATGATTGTATTTGCCCTCTTATTGTTGGGAAAGGTGTCATACGATCAGTTGAGTGTCGACTTATTGCCTGATCTGAATAATCCCCGCTTGTTTATCGAACTAAAGGTAGGAGAACGTCCTCCTGAAGAGATCGAAAAACAATTTGTGAAAAACATGGAATCCATGGCTATTCGGCAGAGTGACGTTACACAGGTGTCTTCGGTGATTAAAGCGGGAACGGCACGGATTACCGTAGAATATACTTGGACAAAGGATATGGATGAAGCTTTTCTCGATTTGCAGAAAGCTATGAATCCGTTTGCCCAGAATAAGGAGATTACGGAACTAAAAATAACGCAACACGACGCGAATCTGTCGCCAGTTGTCCTGGTGGGGATGTCTCATCAGAATATTACGGATATGGCGGAATTGCGAAGGATTGCGGAAAGTTATATCCGTAACGAGCTGATTCGCTTGGAAGGTGTTGCCGAAGTGACTCTTTCGGGAGAGGAAGTGACTACCCTTACCGTTCAGACTGATCCTTATAAATTAAATGCTTTCCAATTAAAGATAGAGGATATCGCTTCGCGTATTGAGTCTAATAATCAGAGCATATCCGGAGGACGGGTAAGTGAATTGGGATTGCAGTATTTAGTGAAAAGTTCGAGTCTGTTTTCCACAGAAGCCGATTTTGAAAATTTGATCGTCGGATATAAACCGGTACAGCAGGAGACTTCAGGGAATAGTTCTTCTGAAACTGTGACAGATCTCAACAAGGCTCCCGTCTTTTTGAAAGAAGTAGCTACTGTGCAGTTTGTGAATGCACGTCCCGAAAACATTGTACGTATTAATGGAAAACGTAGTATCGGTTTGTCTATTTATAAGGAAATGCGTTTCAATACGGTGAAGGTGGTAGACGAAGTAACTAGTCGGTTGGCAGTGATAGAAGATGCTTTGCCCGGCTATCATTTTCAGGTAATCTCCAATCAGGGGACTTTTATAAAAAGTGCTATCGGTGAAGTGAAAAGCAGTGCTATATTGGGTATTGTCCTTGCTGTCATTGTATTGTTTGTATTCCTTCGTCGAATGGGAACAACGTTGATTGTCAGTCTTTCTATTCCAATCTCTATTGTAGCAACTTTCAATTTGATGTTTTTCAATGGGCTTACGCTGAATATTATGACTTTGGGAGGGTTGGCTCTCGGAGCGGGTATGCTGGTAGATAATGCCATTGTAGTTATAGAAAGTATTTTCCGGAATCAGGAAAAAGGAGTGAGTGTTAAGGAGGCAGTGGTCACCGGAACTGCGGAGGTGGCAAATGCGGTTATTGCTTCTACTTTGACGACTATTGTGGTATTTCTTCCGATTGTTTATCTTCATGGAGCTTCGGGTGAACTGTTTAAAGATCAGGCTTGGACAGTTACTTTCTCACTTGTATCTTCCTTGTTTGTTGCTATCCTAGTGATTCCGATGTTATATACTCAACTTTCCGGTAAGAAAGTAAAAATGGAAGAAGTGAAATCAATCCGTATTACTAGATATAGCAAGATACTTCGCAAGTTGGTTCGACATCGTTGGTGGGTAATTGGTATGGCAGTGTTATTACTTGTAGTTACAGGTTTGCTGACTCCGTTCATTGGTACGGAGTTTATGCCGAGGGCGGAAAGTAAGGCTTTTACTGCTGTTGTGAAAATGCCTGAAGGTACGCAAATGGAACGTACTGCTGCGGCTGTGGGTAATCTCGAAGATTTATTATATACTATTGTCGGAGGCGATTCTCTGTGTACGATATATAGTCATGTCGGAGAGGGAAGCGGTTCGGAAAATGCCATATTTGAAGGAGAAAATACGGCGATGATGAAAATTATTCTTTTTCCGGAGTGTATTCTTTCTCCAGAAAATGTAATTGCCCGGTTCCTTGAAGAAGCGAAGAATCCCGATGGTCTGGAATTATCTATCCGTCAGGATGAAAATTCTTTGAGTTCTCTGTTGGGTAGTGAAGGAGCTCCTATTGTAGTGGAAGTGAAAGGAGAGGAGTTGGACGAAATAGCGAAGATTACCGGAGAAGTAAAGGAAAGAATGCAGGAAGTGGATGGGGTGTATGACGTTGTAACTTCTATTGAAGACGGTGCTCCGGAAGTAGTGATTTCAATAGACCGTACCATAGCCGGGATCAATAATCTGAGTGTTGCTACAGTGATTGAACAGTTGAAACAACAGTTGAGTGGTAAGGAAGCCGGTAAAATGGAGTATCGCGGTGAGATGCGTGATATCGTGATTAAAGTACCGGATATATCTTTAGGAGCTCTCGGATCACTTGTTATCAGAAGTGGTACACAAGAGTTTTTGTTGGACGAGATCGCTAGTATTACTCATGGGCAGGCACCTAAAGAGATTCTACGTCGCAATCAGAGCCGTATAGGTAAAATAATGGCTAATATGGACACTGGCAAATCACTTGATAAAGTGGCGGCAGAAGTGCGTTTGGCTGTTAAAGATATTGATTTGCCTGCTAATTATAGTATCACAGTGACCGGAGAAGAAGAAAAACGGCAGGAGTCTATGCATAGCTTATTGTTTGCTTTATTGCTTTCTGTTGTACTTGTTTATATGGTCATGGCTTCACAGTTTGAATCGTTGTTACATCCTTTTACGATTCTGCTGACTATTCCGCTGGCTGTGGTGGGTGCTATCTTGCTTTTCTTCATTACTGGAACCACGATTAATATGATGGGAGTTATCGGTATCGTGATGTTGGGAGGTATTGCCGTTAATAACTCTATTATTCTGGTAGACCGTATCAACCAACTTAGCCAGGCAGGAATGGAGTTGACTGACGCCATTGTAGAAGCAGGACAGCAACGTATCCGTCCTATCATAATGACTACGTTGACTACGATTCTGGCTATGCTTCCAATGACATTCGGATTTGGTGAAGGTGCTTCCCTTCGTTCGCCAATGGCTATTGCTGTGATTGGAGGACTGATAACTTCTACTTTGATGAGTTTGATGGTTATCCCATGTGTATATTATGTCCTTGAAAAGATAAAAAGGCGTATAAATCACCGAACTAAAAAAAGCTGAAGATGAACTTTTTACTAAATAGGAGAATTACGATCTGTATGCTGTTTATTGCACTTAGTCTTTTGGGCTATGTGTCCTACAAACAGCTTCCGGTAGAGTTGCTGCCTAATGCAGAGCTTCCGGTATTGTTTATCCAAGTGTCGTCGCAGCAGGATATGGACCCTTCGTATGTGGAGTCGGAAGTGATAATTCCGCTTGAAGGAGCTGTCAGTACGATAGGAGGAGTAGACAAACTGCAATCTTATATAGACAGGAGGCAATCGAACATACAAATTGATTTTAAGAAGAATGTCAATTTCAAGATGACTGCTCTTAAGTTGCAGGAAAAGGTGAATGAAGTGGCAGCATCTTTTCCCAGTGGTTTTACTGTGCAGGTACAGAAAGTTGATATTGCACAGATGAACAATAACTTTATGGTACTTCAGGTACGGGGTTCGGGAGGGACAGACCGTGTCAGGAACTTAGTGGAGGATAATATTCTTTCCGATTTGGAGAACATAGATGGTGTGGCATCTGTCAATATATATGGCGGACGGCAAAAAGCGATTGAGATACGTCTCCATTCGGAGGTGTGCAAAGCGTTGAACCTTACGGCGTCAAAGATAAGTAATCTGCTTTCACAGAATACGCAGGAGAAAACGTTTGTCGGTTTTGCCAATGAGCCGGATAGTAAGATTTTTGTTCACGTAAATGCGATGTATACGAAAGTATCTGACCTGGAAAATATTGTGGTGGCTCCCGGACCTGTCTTGTTGAAAGATGTGGCAACCGTATTCTTTGATCTGAAAGATGAAACCACTTATAGTCGTGTAAATGGGAAAGAGGCTGTTTCTGTGGTATTGATAAATGATTCGCAGGCAAATCTTATAGAGCTTTCCCACCGTGTTTCTGATGCGATTGACAAACTGAATGAAAAAATAGTTCCGCTTGATCTGGAAATAGTCGTTCAGGAGAATAAGGCTGAAACGATGGAGAATAACATCAATCAAATCATTAACCTGGCATTGGTCGGTGGATTGTTGGCTGTTTTCATTCTCTGGCTTTTTTTGAAAAATATGCGGCTGGTGTTCTTTATCGCACTTTCAATTCCGATCTCAGTTTATACGGCCTTCAATTTCTTCTATGCTTCCGGCATTACTATCAATAGCCTTACATTAGTGGGAATGGCACTTGCCATTGGGATGCTACTGGATAATAGTGTCGTAGTGCTGGAGAATATTTATCGTTTATCCGGAAGCGGCTACACACCCGAGCGCTCAGTTACTCAGGGCACTAAAGAGGTGTGGCGCTCTATTGTAGCAGCTACGTTGACTACTGTCACTGTTTTCCTGCCGTTTGTCTTTTCAGATAATTTCCTGATTAAACTGATAGGGCATCATATCGGGGTGTCTATTATATCTACGCTGATTATTTCCTTGTTTGTGGCTTTGCTTTTCATTCCTATGGTCACTTATGTTATTCTGAAAAAGAAGAAAGGAAGAAGTGTCGTTTATGAGAAGGTGTCGATTATTCAACGTCCGATACAAGTGTATCTGGTTTTACTGAAGACGTGTATGCGTAATCCGGGAGTCACTATATTCGGAGCGGTGATTTTACTTTTTGCTACTCTGATATTATCACTGACCTTGAATGTGCAGCAGATGAAAGAAGTGGATTCGGATCGGTTTAATATAAGTGTTGTAATGCCTACCGGAAGTACCCTTGAGAATACGGACAAGATAGTCAAAGCGCTGGAAGAACGTCTGAAGGATTTCCCAGAAAAGAAAGATTTGATCTGCCGTGTCCGGGAGAAAGAAGCAACTATTGCGCTCGTTTTGCAAAAAGATTATCAAAATCACTTTCACATCCCAAAACAAAAGCTATTTTAATAAGTGCAATGAGTGAAATATTACCTGTCTGCTCAAATCTTTTTAAAGAACCAAGACTGACACCGGATCTAAGGCTTAATTCAGCCTGTGTAAATTTTTTCTCCTTTCTTCTCTCTCTCATTCTTTTTACAATATCATTATTAACATCATTAGGCGTTTTCATTAAATCAAAAATATTATTCATAGCTAATATATTAGCTATTTTTATTAAAAAAGTCAATTATAGCTAATATATTAATCTTTCTATAATTGTATTTTCAAACTAATTACCATTCCGCAGGCATTTTTAATGCCGGAAGAATCGCGAGCCAAATGTCAGATTTGACTCTGCGATAAGGGCTACTTTGTGACGCCTGCAGCACAAATTGCCGTGTACAAAATAAGCTATCGAGCTTATTTTGCACACTATATATCTAATCCAATTTAATATTTACATTATTCTTGAATTTACGTTATAATATACTTATCGGATATGAACGTATAATTTATCTAAAATATACAGGTGAGGTGAACAGATATGAATGATACTTACAAATCACTCAATTCCATACTGGTTAAGCTCTTTAATGACATAATGCATATAGAAGAACACGCCCTTATAACAGACGAATTTAAAAATCTTACAGTCAATGATATGCATATAATTGAAGCTGTTGGGATAGACAAGCCTAAGAAGATGTCAGAGATTGCCAGACAACTCGGTGTTACAATGGGTACACTTACAACCGGAATTAACGGTCTTGTGAAAAAAGGGTATGTTGAGCGTCACAGAAGTGATAAAGACAGACGTATTGTCTATGCTTCACTTACCACGTCAGGCCATAAAGCATATAACCATCATATGAAGTTCCACAAAGATATGATTGACTATATTATGAATGAACTGTCAGAGGATGAAGCTAAGATACTTGGTAAGACTTTTGTGCGTCTTGAAGATTATTTTGAGAAGTGGTTATAAATACGAAAATGGCATAAGCTGTTATTTTACACAGACAGCTTATGCCACTTCCCATTTAATCTTCATTTTAACTACTTATCCCATTCAGAAATCTCAGTAGCTATTAATCCGGCAGTTACTAATATCCCACCAATTCCAATTATAAGACTCATTTTTTTCTCCATTCTTTCCTAAATATATTATAATAATAACTGACACTCCCAAAAGACTAGTCAACAGCATCAGCATTAATTATCATAATAATCAATGTTTTCCACATTGAACCTGTTTCAACTATGAGTTATACACTTTTTCCCACTTACTTGTCAAGATATACACACTTTTCTTCAAACTTCTAATGATACCCTTACATTATTTAGTGAATAACTACACCAATAAAACAGTATATCTTCAATTTATGTACATGTAATACCTGACATATTTAAAAATCCAGGCACTACATACTGCCATAATGCTTTCATTGATATGCATAAAAAACTGCTGCCCCGGTCTTCATAACCAGAACAGCAGTTTTGATATAAAATTTACTTAATTAAAGAATGAATTAACTTAGGAATGTAATTCCATAATGATGAAAATGTCATTACAA
>ERZ773158.2015-NODE-2015-length-16315-cov-3.529274_pt1 | contig 16315 bp, 9 predicted proteins | sample MGYA00511918_ERZ773158 | MGnify/ENA primary metagenome ERZ773158 (study PRJEB29015, sample SAMEA2737876) | human gut metagenome | biome: human gut; feature: human-associated habitat; material: faeces | place: China | collected 2012 ...
TGACCGGTTATGCAGAAATCATGTCCGGCGACCGGAATACTTTGTTTAAAATGAAGGAACTCTGGTACTATTTCCAGTGCCATTTTCCGGGATGTGAAAAAGAATTGAAGAAGATTAAGAAGGCACAGAAGTTATCTGACTACCGGGCTGCTGTTCAGGCGATGTTTGCGAGCGGGCGGTTTGTGGAAGATGGCTTTCGCAACCCGGCACTATAGGATTGGTACCGGGCTGTCCTGTAACCATCCTCTCATTCAGGCAGTACAGTGTTGCGAATATCAGATTTTACACAGATTTTACATTTCCTGCTGGTTATTTTTACATTTATTTGATATAGTGAAGACATACTACGTGTAAAGATCAAAAGATGATGGGAGAATATGTATGTCTATTAGTACTTTGGGAACACTCTTTCAGTTCATTGGAGGACTGGGAATGTTCCTGTATGGAATGGAGTCGATGGCGGATGGTCTGCAGAAGTTTGCGGGCAATCGTTTACAACGTGTGCTTGAGATCCTGACTTCGAACCGCTTGCTGGGTGTGCTGGTGGGCGCGGGGGTTACCGCGATCATCCAGAGTAGTTCCGCGACGACGGTTATGGTCGTTGGTTTCGTAAATGCCGGAATTATCAATCTTCTGCAGGCGACCGGCATCATCATGGGTGCCAACATTGGTACGACTGTGACGAGCTGGATTGTGTCGATGAGTGAGTGGGGCGAGGTGTTAAAGCCAGAGTTCTTTGCACCGGTTCTCTTCGGTATCGGCGCATTCATCACGATGTTTGCGAAGAGCCACAAGAAAAAAGAGGGTGCCGAAGTCCTGATCGGTTTTGCACTCCTGTTTATCGGTCTTTCTTTCATGTCTGGTTCGATTGAGCCGTACCGGGATGCGCCGATCTTCTCCGAGTCCTTCCGGGTACTGGGACAGAATCCACTTTTAGGTATTTTAGTCGGTCTGGCAGTTACCGCAATCATCCAGAGTAGTTCCGCGTCCGTCGGTATTTTACAGATGCTGGCGATCAACGGCATGGTAAACTGGCAGTCAGCAGTCTTTATTACATTGGGACAGAACATCGGTACCTGTGCGACCGCGCTGTTATCTTGTATCGGTACGACCCGTACGGCAAAGCGTGCGGCGGTCATTCACCTTCTGTTCAATGTGACGGGTGCAGTTGTATTTGGCGTCGCTTTATACATCGTGTTTATGATGAATCCGGAGCTTGCGATGACGCGTGCGGACAGTGTGGGAATTTCGATTTTCCATACGATATTTAACGTTGTCAACACCTGCATTATGTTCCCGTTTGCTGGTTTCCTGGTAAAGGCATCGGATGTGATTGTTCCGAAGCCGAAGGAGACAGAGAAAGAGTGGTCGGCAAACAGTGTCGAGACCGAGATGATCCGTCACTTAGACGACCGTATCCTCGAAACTCCGTCCTTTGCGATTGAGACGGCGTGCAACGAGGTTGTCAACATGGGTAAGGTAGCGGTTGCCAACCTAAAAATAGCGACAGCAGCCTTGGTGGATGCAGATGATAATTTCTGTGAACAGGTATTTGAAAATGAAGAGACGATCGACCGCATGGAGAAAATGCTGACCGAGTATCTCTTAAAGATCAACAACCTCTCCTTAAATGATGAACAGCATCTTCTCGTTAAGAATATGTATTATACAATCGGTGATCTTGAACGTGTCGGTGACCACTGTGAAAACTTAGCAGAGCTTGCCAAGAAACGGATTGAGAATGTGAATATTGATTTCTCGGATCTGGCGCTGAAAGAGCTGCGGACGATTGCAGATGCAACGCTTAAATCGGTCGAGGCGTCCGTGGAGGCGCGTCAGGCGCATGACATGCAGAAAGTACGTCAGACTGCCCGCTGGGAGGAAGAGGTTGACAATATGGAAGAGGAGATGCGCGAGAGCCATATGAACCGTCTTTCCAATGGAGAATGCAAGATTGAGGGCGGTGTTATCTTCCTGGATGCACTGGCAAATTATGAGAGAATCGCGGATCATGCCAAGAATGTAGCTGGCTACGTAAAGGAAGAGATGCAGTAATGAAATATCGGATATATGTGATTGAGGATGATGAAAATATCCGGAATCTGATCTGCGTGGCACTGGAAAACTTCGGTTACTGCGCCAGCGGATTTGAGACGGCAGAGGAAGCGCTTGACAACCTCTCGGCCCTGCTCCGGAGAGGCAGGGAGGCGCAGCGGGAGTATCCGGCGATGTTTGTATTCGACTGGATGCTGCCGGGGATGGACGGCATGGCGGCGATCCGCAAGATCCGGGAGATGCCGGACTTTTCCGCAGCCCCGGTCCTGATGCTGACGGCAAAGGATCGTGAGATGGATATTGTACAGGGACTTGACAACGGTGCTGACGACTACATGACGAAACCGTTCGGTATTCTGGAGCTTTCGGCGCGCGTCAGAAACCTTTTAAAGCGGGTGGAACCTGCAAAAGAGGAGGTTTCCAGCCTGACGATCGGTGAAGTCAGCATCAACCGGGAGACGCGGGAGGGGATTGCCTGCGGCGACCGAACGGAGCTGACGCTCAAAGAATTTGAACTTTTAACATATCTCATGGAACATATCAACCGGGTGGTGACGCGCGACGAGCTTCTCGACCATATCTGGGGCTATGACTATGATGGGGAGACGAGAACGCTGGATATGCACATCAAGACACTCCGGCAGAAGCTGCATGACGCCGGAGCCCAGATCAAGACAGTGCGCGGCGTGGGCTATCGGTTTTTAAAGGAAAAAGAAGCGGGAAAGTGATGAAACGATGCGAAAAGCGATTTTGACGAAATTTATTCATCTGTTATTCCTGGCGCTGGTTCTGAATACATTTATCGCTCTGGTGGTTACCAGCAGTGTATTGCTCAAACGGTCAAGGGAGGACATGCATTTTGCATTGGAATCCGTTGACCGTATGTTGGATTATACGGGAAATGTGGAAGAACAGCTGATGGATTTGAGCGACCTTACGAACGACAATAATAGCCGTTATACGCTGATCCGGATGGATGGCACGGTGGTGGCTGATACGGAAGTAGCGCAGGTGAATCAGATGGAAAATCATCTGGAGCGCAAGGAAGTGAAGGATGCGCTGGCGACGGGCTATGGATATTCGGTGCGCCGTTCCGGAACGTTAGGAATGCAGATGGCGTACGCGGCGATCTGTTCATCGGACGGCAAATACATACTGCGCCTTTCTGCCTGTTCAACCGGTTTGGGTGAATATATCCTGATGTTGATTCCGGCCGCTTTTTTGAGCTTTGGAATAGCTTTTTTTGCATCGGCAATGGAGGCGGAACGGTTTTCCCAGTCAATCACGCGTCCTTTGCAGGAAATTTCCAGCGAAATGGTGCGGATGGATGACGACTACACGCGTTTTCAGTTTGAAAAATGCCCGTATGAGGAGATCAATGTCATCGCGGACACGACGACGCGGATGTCCCGGAATATGAAGAAATATCTGGAGCGTATCGAGAAAGAAAAACAGATCCGGCAGGAGTTTTTCAGCAATGCATCGCATGAGCTGAAAACACCGATCACTTCGATCCGCGGTTACGTCGAGCTTTTGGAAAGCGGCATGGCACAGGATCCGGGCACGGCACGTGATTTTCTGGGACGCATAAAAAAAGAGGCAATGCGGATGACGAACCTGGTGGATGATATTTTGATGATCTCCCGTCTGGAATCGCGCGGTGCGAAAGCAGATATTGTGACGATCCGCACGGTGGAACTGCTGGAGGACAGCCTGTCTTCGATTGCCGCGCAGGCGGCGTCGCGCGGCATCACAGTCCATAAAGAGTGCGAGAATTTCACGATTCGTGCCGATCTGCGCCAGATGCAGGAGCTGTTTAACAATCTGTTGACAAACGCGGTCAAGTATAACAACGAGGGCGGCGAAATCTGGGTGCAGGTCAAGCACTGGGGCGCGGATATGATACTGACGGTCCGCGACACCGGCGTCGGCATCCCGGCGGAGAGCCAGAGCCGTATTTTTGAGCGGTTTTACCGGGTGGATAAAGGGCGCAGCCGCAAACAGGGCGGCACCGGGCTTGGTCTTTCGATCGTCAAGCATATCGTGAATTTTTATCATGGAAGCGTGAAGGTAGAGTCGGAAGTCGGAAAAGGTTCAACGTTTACGGTGAAACTGCAGATCGCGGAAGCAAAATAAAAAAGAGTCAACCTAAATTCCCTATAAAATAGCGGAATTTTAGGTTGACTCTTTTTGGAGTTTGTAGTATGATTGCTTTAAAGCGTAACAGTTCAGCTCTTTAAAGCGAAAAATAAATCATGGTTTGATGCATAAGAGGAAAATCTGTTACATACGTTGAAAAGGTTCAGGAGGATGATATTATGAGAAAGACAAAGAAATTGGCAGCCCTGATGCTGGCTGGCGCGATGGCGGCATCCCTGGCAGCCTGCGGAGGACAGACAGCAAGTACGGACACGACAGCAGCGGAGTCCGCAGACGGAGAAGAAAGCAAAGAGGCAGAGCAGACAGCAGACGGCGAGACCTATAAGATTGGCGTATTACAGCTGACCCAGCATGTGGCACTGGATAAGACCAATGAGGGCTTCGTGGCAGCGCTGGACGATGCAGGCATCAAATACGAGATCGACCAGCAGAATGCAGCTGGTGAGCAGTCTGCATGCCAGACGATCGCAGAGAAACTGGTCAACGATAAAGATGATTTGATTTTTGCAATCGCAACCCCGGCAGCACAGGCAGTTGCAGGTGTGACGGATTCGATTCCGATTCTTGTCAGCGCTGTTACCGATCCGGCGGCTTCCGGTCTGGTAGAGAGCAACGAGGTTCCGGGCGGCAACGTATCGGGTACTTCTGATCTGACTCCGGTTAAAGAGCAGATTGATCTGATGCAGCAGATTATTCCAGATGTAAAAAAGGTCGGACTTCTGTATTGCAGCGCGGAGGCAAACTCCGTTCTTCAGATTGACATGGCGAAAGAAGCACTTGATACAGCTGGTATTGAGTATGAAGATTACACCGTTTCCAATTCCAATGAGATTCCTACCGTTGTAGAATCTATGGTTGGCAATGTAGACTGTGTATACACACCAACCGACAACATGATCGCAGCTGGTATGGCAACCGTAACGATGGTAACAAATGAGAATAAACTTCCGGTTATCTGCGGCGAGAAAGGCATGGTAGATGCAGGCGGTCTTGCTACTTACGGTATTGATTACTACCAGTTAGGCTACATGACCGGTGAGCAGGCCGTTAAAATCCTGACTGAGGGCGCCGATATTTCTAAGATGCCGATCGGTTATCTGGACGCTTCCAAGTGCGAGCTGAGTGTCAATGAAGAGACAGCGCAGACGCTGGGAATCGATGTATCTGGACTTGAGAAATAAAGAGTACCAGAAAGATCTAAACTTCAAATGAGATAGACTGTCAGATCAGAAGCATAAAATAAATATGCCGATCTGGCAGTCTTTACAGTTAATCAGATGAAGAAAATACAAAACACAGGGAGGTAAAAGTTTGAGCGGTTTATTAGTATCCCTGCAGGGCGCGGTCGCACAGGGCGTTCTTTGGGGAATCATGGTATTGGGAGTTTATATTACATTCCGCCTGATGGATATTGCGGATATGACGGTAGACGGAAGCTTCGCGTTGGGTGCCTGCGTTTGTGCAGTCCTGGTAGTCAACAAAGGAGTAAATCCGGTGCTGGCACTTTTAGTTGCAGCGGCAGCCGGTGTCGTGGCTGGTGCGGTAACGGGTATTCTTCATACTGTATTTGAGATACCAGCGATTCTGGCAGGAATTCTGACTCAGATTTCCCTCTGGTCGATCAACCTCCGGATCATGGGAGGAAAGAGCAACCTGCCGCTTCTGAAAGTCAAGACACTTATCAGCGGTCTGGCTGCTTCCTTCGGGATGACCCAGGCACAGGCATCGATGATCGTTGGAATTGTGCTGGCTGTGGCGGCTATTCTGTTTCTTTACTGGTTCTTCGGAACCGAGATCGGAAGTGCGATGCGTGCAACCGGTAACAACGAAGATATGGTGCGCGCGCTGGGCGTGGACACCCGTATGACGAAGCTTTTATCCCTGATGGTCAGCAACGGCCTGGTCGGTCTCTCCGGCGCACTCGTCTGCCAGAGCCAGAAATATGGTGATGTTGGAAGTGGTACCGGTGCTATCGTCATCGGTCTGGCGGCGATCGTCATCGGCGAAGTTCTGATGGGACGATTGACCTCTTTCTATTGGAAACTGACCTCCGTGGTTGTCGGTTCGGTCATTTACTTTGTGATCCGTGCGGTTGTACTCCGCATGGGTATGGATGCAAACGACATGAAGCTGCTCTCTGCTGTCATTGTAGCACTGGCACTCTGTATTCCGGTAGCACTCGCTAAATACAGGCTGAGAAAAGATTATTCAGAAGGGGGCGAGGAGTAATGCTGACGATAACAAATGTAAAGAAAACTTTTAATAAAGGAACTGTTAATGAGAAAAAAGCCTTAAACGGTATCAACTTACACCTGGCACCGGGCGATTTCGTGACGATCATCGGCGGAAACGGTGCTGGAAAATCTACCATGTTAAATATGATCGCAGGCGTATATCCGATCGATTCCGGTAAAATCGAGATCGATGGCGTAAACATATCCAGAGAACCAGAATACAAACGCGCTAAATATATCGGCAGAGTCTTCCAGGATCCGATGCGCGGCACCGCCGCCAATATGGAGATACAGGAAAACCTTGCCATGGCACTGCGCCGCGGCAAATCCAGAGGACTCGGCTGGGGCATCAAAAAGAATGAAAAGGACTTCTACCGTGAGGCATTGGCACAGCTCGACCTGGGGCTTCAGACCCGTATGACCAGCAAAGTGGGCTTACTCTCCGGCGGACAGCGCCAGGCGCTCACCCTTCTGATGGCAACCCTCCAGAAGCCAAAGCTCCTTCTTTTAGACGAACACACCGCCGCCCTCGATCCCAAAACAGCCCGCAAAGTCCTCGATCTCACCGAAAAGATTGTAGATGAACAAAATCTGACCGCGCTTATGGTTACCCATAACATGAAAGATGCGATTCAGATCGGCAACCGTCTGATTATGATGCACGAAGGTCGGATTATCTACGATGTAGCAGGGGAAGAGAAGAAGAATCTGCAGGTAGAAGACCTGTTAGAGAGATTTGAAAAGGTAAGCGGAGAAGAATTTGCGAATGACCGTATGATGCTTGCCAAATAAGCAGGGGCTATAAGATTTGAAGGCTTTTATCAAAATCATTAACCGATAACAGACAAAAAGTATACGGAATGAAAAGTGGGTCAACAAATTAAAAACCACGACTATAAGTGAGAAAGAATGCCCTCCAGCGGCGCGAGCGGTCGGAGGGCATTCTCCTCTCCCATATTTCCAACTAATTCCCCCTTTCACGACTTAACCGTTTATCTACAACTTAACACTTCTGTAATAATTCATTTATAGAAAATTCATTTTTTCCTCCACATCCTTCCTTGGCAATTCCCTACGAATATGATAAAATAAAAATTACGTTTAAGATATTAAGTCATAATTTCAAGAAAAATCAGGAGCGATCCATATGTTAGAAGAAGAAAATAAAAAAGAAACGCAGGAGTCAGAACAGGTGCCAGCGGCGGAGCGGATTCAGGAGCCGGAAGCAGTTCAGAGTCAGGAATCAGAGCCAGCTCAGGATCAGACACCAAATCCGGTCCGGGAATCCGCGGGACATTCGCGCAGGTGCCAGGGCGAAGATAAGAGTCAGAATCTGCGCTTCGGAGTGATAGCAGCAGGGGTGGTAATTGCTCTTGCAGTTGCAGCATTTGCAGGCAAGTCCCTGCTCAGCCGTCAGGCGGGAGCCGGAACTGCAAAGAATGGGGCGGCGACAGCATCAGAGCTTTCGAAGGACGAGGCATCCGAAGAGTCCAGAGCGGAGGAGATCAAAGAGAAAGAAGCAGTGGTAGCTTCCTATAAAAATCTGGGTATCGTGCAGGTGTCCGGTTATCTGAATATGCGTGAGACGGCGAGCACGGACGGCAACATCATCGGCAAGCTGATGGGCGACAGTGCGTGTGAGATCGTGGATGATTCAACCGAAGGCTGGTATCAGGTCGAATCTGGCGGTATTTCCGGTTATATCAGCTCAGAGTTTGTTCTGACCGGGGATGAGGCGAAGAAAAAAGCGTTGGAACTGGTTGAAAAGCGGGCGCTCATCACGGCAGATTCCCTGAACATCCGAAAAGAGCCGAACACGGAGTCTGAGGTTGTCGGTCAGGCATTGAAAAATGAGCGCTATGTGGTCGAGGGTGAGCCGGAGAATGGCTGGATTCAGATTTCGAGCGGTTACATTTCCACGGATTATGCGGAGATCAAATACGCACTCAATGAGGCGCGGAAGCTGGATATGCGTGCGATGGTGCTGAATTTATACAAAAATCTGGGTATTTCCAGTGTGGATAATTACTTGAATGTGCGCGATCAGCCAAGTGAGGATGGCAATATCATCGGTAAGATGACGAGCAAGTCTGCCGGAGAGATTCTGGAGACGAGCGAGGACGGCGGCTGGTATAAGATCCAGTCGGGTCCCGTCACTGGATATGTGAAGGCGGAGTATATCCTGACAGGAGATGCGGCGAAGCAGGAGGCGATGGAGGTTGCAGAACTGATGGCGATCGTTTCAACCGACCGCCTGAATGCCCGCACGGAGCCGAGCACGGATGCGCCGATCTGGACGCAGATCTCTAACAATGAGCGTTACGATGTTATAAGCCAGCAGGATGGCTGGGTCGAGATTGCGCTCGATACGACGAGTGCGTATGTGGCGACTGATTTCGTAGATGTGCGTTATGCATTGCCGGAGGCGATCCCATTTACCCCATTAAAAGAAAAGGAATCCTTGCGGACCCAGATTGTCAACTATGCGCTTCAGTTTGTCGGAAACCGTTATGTCTGGGGCGGTAATGACCCGCATTCGGGTGTGGACTGTTCTGGTTTTACAAAGTATGTATACAGCCATGTGGCGGGCGTGTCCCTGCCGCGGGTGTCCCGGGAACAGGCGCGGACGGGTACGAAGATTGATTCTTCGAAGATGCGTCCGGGCGATCTGATTTTCTATACGAATCGCAAGGGAACGGTCAACCATGTGGCGATGTACATTGGCAATGGTCAGATCGTCCATGCGGCGAGCCGGAGAAGCGGCATCAAGATTTCTACCTGGAATTACCGGAATCCGTACCGGATTGTCAATATGCTGGGAGACTGATAGGGAGAGGATAAGATGGAAGAGCAAAAGACAGAAGATTATAAAGAACGCCTGCAGAAAGTACGTCAGAGACGAAATGGCAAAGATCCGATGCACTGGTTCATGATCGGAGGCTGTGCTGTCATTGTGGTGCTGGCTCTGGTTATCATCGTGAAGCTGGCACAGGGCGGCACGTTCGGAGGTTCTGGAAACGCCCGGGTGGCATCGGCATCCGAGGCAGAGGTGCAGGAAACCGTGATCGGAGAGACGCTGCCGGAGGATGAGGAACAGGCAAAAGAGGACGAAGAAAAGAAAAATGTAGTCGAGTCCTACCAGAATCTGGGTATTGTGGATGTATCTGGTTATCTTAATATGCGTGAGAGCGCCAGTACAACCTCCGATGTCATTGGCAAACTGATGGGCGGCAGTGCGTGCGAGATTCTGGACGATTCCCAGGAAGGCTGGTATCAGATATCTTCCGGCGGTCTGGAGGGCTACATCAGTTCAGAATTTGTACAGACCGGCGAGGCGGCAAAAACAGAGGCATTTGAGCTGGTCAAGAAGATGGCGGTCATCACGACTGACAAGCTGAATATCCGGAGTGAGCCGAGTGAGGACGCGCAGGTGCTGGAACAGGCGCTGAAAAATGAGCGTTATTCCATTGTCAGCGAGCAGGACGGCTGGATTCAGATCAGCGGGGGCTATATTTCAGCGGATTATGTGGATGTGCGCTATGCGTTAAATGAAGCGCGTAAGCTGGATCTGCGGACGATGGTTCTCAATATGTATGACAATCTGGGTATTTCCAATGTCAATAACTACTTAAATATCCGCGTGGAGCCGAAGGAGGATGCGAAGATCATCGGTAAGATGACGAGCAAGTCCGGTGGTGAGATTCTGGAAACGACCGAGGATGGCGGCTGGTATAAGATCAAGTCCGGTCCGGTTACCGGCTATGTTAAATCCGAATTTATTCTGACTGGAGAGGCGGCGAAGCAGGAGGCACTGCAGGTTGCACAGCTGATGGCGATCGTATCAACTGACCGTCTGAATGCCCGTACGGAGCCGAACACGGACGCGCCGATCTGGACGCAGATTTCCAACAGCGAGCGGTATTCGGTTATGAGCCAGCAGGATGGCTGGGTGCAGATTGCACTGGATGAGACGAGTGCCTATGTAGCGACTGAATTTGTCGATGTCCGGTATGCGTTAAATGAGGCGATCGAGTTTACACCGGTTGAGGAGACCCCGGAGCCTGAGACCAAGGCGGCGAGCAGCAAGGGAGGCTCTGGAAGCAAGAGCAGCAGTAAAGGTGGTTCTGGCAGCCAGAAAGCATCTTCAAGCGGTTCCTCCAAGCGTGCGCAGATCGCAAACTACGCGACTCAGTTCCTTGGGAATCCGTATGTATGGGGCGGTACCAGCTTGACAAATGGTGCGGATTGTTCTGGATTTACGATGTCGGTTATGGCACACTTCGGCGTCGGCCTACCGCATCATTCGGGTTCCCAGGCGGGAGCAGGAAGAAGTATCAGTTCTTCCCAGATGCGTCCGGGTGATCTGATCTTCTACACAAACAGCGGTGGAACGATCAACCATGTAGCACTCTATATCGGCGGCGGGCGCGTGTGCCATGCATCGAATGCAAGGGATGGTATCAAGATTTCCACCTGGAATTACCGTACCCCGGCGAAGATCGTCAATGTATTGGGCGATTAATTCCATGGAAAGTCAATAAAAAATATTTGAAAGAGAGCAGGGAGAAAAGGCAGCTTTTCCCAGCTCTCTTTTTTCTGTTTCATAGGAAATTGTGTCCTATGAAATAAAAAACGCTCCGCGGGGATGCGCACTCGCGCGAAGCAGAAACATGTCGCAAGTGACCGCGCGAGACGCCCGAATGTGCCAAGGAACATCCTTGTTTGTATAAAAAGCGGTTTCAGTGAATAAAGATAATAGGAAGACAGAATACTAAGAATGAATTAGGCAGTTGAGAAAAAACATTGAATCCGCGTGTAAGGTAGAAAGAGCGCAGAAAAGAGGAAAATATGATTCGGGCAAATCGTGAAAACAGGGAATGGGAAAATGAAGCGTGGGACAAGCAGGAAGATAAGGCGGGAGAAAGCCGGGAACAGGCGCAGGAGGATCCGATTCAGAAGCGTGAAAATGGACAGACGGATATTACGGGAAAGAATGGCAATCACATTGAATTAATCTCGATCATCGGAGAGATAGAGGGACATGAAAATTTGTCCGGCAATACGAAAACGACGAAATATGAGCATATTCTGCCTAAGCTGGCGGAGATCGAGGAGAGCGGTGAGACGGAGGGAGTTTTAGTCCTGATTAACACGGTGGGCGGCGATGTAAGCTGTGGACTGGCGCTCGCGGAGATGATTGCTTCGCTCAGCAAACCGACCGTTTCACTGGTCATCGGGGACAGCCATTCGATCGGTGTGCCGCTCGCAGTGGCGGTCGATCACTCTTTTATTGTCCCGACCGGGACGATGATGGTACATCCGGTACGGATGACGGGGATGGTGATCGGTGCCGTGCAGACGTATGATTATTTTGAAATGATTCAGGATCGTATTTTAAGCTTTGTGTCCGGACACAGTCAGATCTCCTATGAGCGCCTCCGGAGCCTGATGCTCAATACGGAGATGATGACAAAAGATCTGGGAACGGTCCTGGTTGGCGGGGAGGCGGTCCAGGAGGGACTGATCGATGAATGCGGCGGGATCCGGGAAGCGCTTGCATGGCTGAACCGGGCGATCGATGGGAAGAAACAGGAAATAGATGCACACGACCGGATGACGAAGACGGATTTTAGTGAAAATCTGAAAAGGAAGTAGAACATATGTGCGAAAATTTTAGGAAAGCGTTGCTTTTTTCCCTGAATTTGGGTATACTGAATGAGATAATAAGAATGTAAAATGAGAAAAGCAGTCTGCGGGAGGCTGTATTTTGTGAAACAGGAGGAACCGCAGATACATGGGAAATATTGGAGGCATGAGACAGGTGGCAGATACAAGCAGGAAAAGACAGAGTACAGAGCGTGCCGGGGAGACAGCTGGGACAGAGAAAAAAGCCGGGCGATCCAGAAAGTCCCCTGCGGCGAAGAAAGCGGAGGAGACGCTGAACGAGAAAAAGAGTGGGGGGAAGAAGAAAGCTTCGTCTGGAAAAGGCACCGCGAAAGGAACAGGAAGCCGAAGCCGCGCCAGCCAGGCGCCGGAGCCGGTGGAGAAAAGTGGTACAGGGGCATTTATGGGAACGGAAGTGGCGATTATTGTATCATTTGCAATATCGGTACTTTTGTTTTTGAGCAATTTCGGGCTTTGCGGCTTTGTCGGAAGTTTTCTGCGATCGACTCTGCTTGGCGTATTCGGCGTGATGGGGTATCTGGTGCCATTCCTTTTATTTATGGGAACTTGTTTTTATCTTTCAAACCGAGGCAACCAGAAAGCCGTAGCCAAGTTGGTGGCGGTTGGCGAGGTGCTTCTGGCATTTTGCGGACTTTCCCAGCTTCTCATGGGAGGCGGTCAGCATCTGGACTGGAATCTGGGCGATTATTACGCGCAGGCAGGTGGAGGCGGCTTTATCGGTGGCATTCTGATGCTGCTGTTGTGCGGAACAGTGGGAACGATCGGAGCAGTTCTGATTCTGCTGGTGCTTTTGGCACTCGGTGCTGTGTGCATTACGGAGCGTTCCCTGGTAAACTTCGTTAAACAGGGCAGCGGAAGGGCGTATGAGTATGCGAAAGAAGATATGAGCCGCCGCCGTGAGATACATGAGGAGAAAAAGGAAGAAAAACGCCGTCTGCGGGAGGAGCAGCGGGTCCGTGGCGTTGATCTCGAGGGCGCCAAGCTGACCGAGCTGCCAGTGATGCGGAATTTCTCGGAAGGAGTCCCGGAGGGAACCGTGCTGGGACCGGAGGATGCACCGGAGGAATTCCGTGAGATGCATGGAAGGCAGGAAAACTTTCAGGATGAGGCCGCGGCTTATGATGATTGGACCGATGTTCCGGCAGAGGGAAAAAATCTGACACAGGATTCCGGACAGGGAGTAGAGAAGAAGAATCCGGCAGATGTATTTCGCGGTCAGATATTTCACGGCGGCGGAGCGGTAGAACCGGAACCGGTGGAGTATGAAGAAGATCCGGTGGAGTACGAAGAAGAACCAGTGGAATCGGAGCAGGATCCATATACATACGCTGGTTCAGAATCCCAGCTTCAGGAAGAAGCGGAGCGCGAGACGGCGCGGGCGGTAAGGGAGACAGAATTTGCGGAGGAGCCTGCAGAGGCAGAGGACAGTGCGAGCGACCAGCTCCTGAAACGCCTGTATGTACGCCGTGATACCCGGACGATGGAAGAATTTGCCGGCAGCGAGAGCCGGAAAGGTCCAGGCTATTATCCGGTAGAGACACGGGAAAAACCGGCTGCGGAGGCGGCGTCCGGTTTGACCGCAGAGGAGGTTCATACAGATTTAGGGCATCAGGATGTCTTTGAGCCATCGGAAAACGAGTGGGAAACCGTTTCGATGGGGAATGAGGATGAATGGAACGAACCTATATCTGGGGAAACGGATTCCGAACCAATCGATGGCTATTATAAGACGCTGGAATCAGAGCGGGGCGAGACAAAGGGCAGTTTCTTTGTCCCGGAGGATTCCAAAACGGTCGTGACCGCATCCGGAAAGGTGATCGAGACAGATACAGAGGCGATACAGAAAAAACTGGAGCAGAAACGGGAAGAACGAAAAGCACTTCCAGTTGAGGAACTGACGGTTCCAGAGCAGATCGAGCGCAAGGAAGAGGAAGAAAAGAAGATCCAGAAAGAATACATATTCCCGCCATTGACACTTTTAAAACGCGGCACGGGACAGACCGATTTCTCGGATCAGGAGTACCGGGAGACCGCGATCAAGCTGCAGCAGACGCTCCAGAACTTCGGCGTGGGCGTGACGGTTACAAACATCAGCTGTGGACCGACGGTTACCCGCTATGAGCTTCACCCGGAGCAGGGTGTCAAGGTCAGCAAGATTGTAGCGCTGGCGGATGATATCAAGTTAAATCTGGCAGCGGCGGACATCCGTATCGAGGCACCGATTCCTGGCAAGGCGGCGGTCGGTATCGAGGTTCCGAACAAGGAGAACCATGTGGTTCTGCTGCGCGATCTGCTGGAGTCAGAGGCATTTAAGAAATATCCGTCCCGGCTGGCATTCGCGGTCGGAAAAGATATCGCAGGTCAGACGGTTGTCAGCGACATTGCGAAGATGCCGCATCTTCTGATCGCGGGTGCGACCGGATCGGGTAAATCAGTCTGCATCAATACGCTGATCATGAGTGTGATTTATAAAGCAAAGCCGAGCGAGGTCAAGCTCATCATGATCGACCCCAAGGTGGTTGAGTTAAGTGTATACAACGGTATTCCGCATCTTCTGATTCCGGTTGTGACCGACCCGAAAAAGGCGTCCGGCGCCCTCAACTGGGCGGTGGCAGAGATGACCGACCGTTACCAGAAGTTTGCAAAATACGGCGTGCGCGATCTTAAGGGTTTCAATGCCAAGGTTGAGTCGATCGCGGATATCGACGATCCGAAGAAACCGGAGAAACTGCCGCAGATCATCATTATCGTGGATGAGCTTGCCGATCTGATGATGGTAGCGCCGGGCGAAGTAGAAGATTCGATCTGTCGTCTGGCCCAGCTGGCGCGTGCAGCGGGCATTCATCTGGTGATTGCGACGCAGCGACCATCGGTCAATGTCATCACCGGTGTGATCAAAGCAAATATTCCGTCGAGAATTGCTTTTTCCGTCTCTTCCGGAGTGGATTCCCGTACCATTATTGATATGAACGGCGCGGAGAAACTGCTCGGAAAGGGCGATATGCTGTTCTATCCGTCGGGCTATCAGAAACCGCAGCGTGTACAGGGCGCGTTTGTGTCCGACAATGAGGTTTCAGATGTGGTCGGATTTTTGAAACAGGAGGGGCTGACCGCAGAGTACAGCGCCGAGGTTGAGTCCAGGATCCGTTCGACGGCGATGGATGCGGGCTTTGGGGGCGGTGAGCGCGATGCCTATTTTGCACAGGCAGGTAAATTTATCATTGAGAAAGACAAAGCATCCATCGGCATGCTGCAGCGTATGTTTAAGATTGGCTTCAACCGTGCCGCGCGTATCATGGATCAGCTTGCAGATGCAGGCGTGGTCGGTGAGGAAGAAGGCACGAAGCCGCGTAAGGTGCTGATGAGCATGGAGCAGTTTGAAAACATGATGGAAGAAGGATATTAAAAAGCGGAATCATTATAAAATATCAAAATCAGGAGGTATCCTATGAAGCTTAAAAGCTGGCTGAAAGAATTGCCGTATACATTATTGCAGGGCAGCCTGGAGACGGAGGTTGACGAGGTGGTCTACGATTCAAGAAAGGCGGCGCCGGGGACGGTGTTTGTGTGCATGCGCGGGGCAAACGTCGATTCGCATACCTTTATCCCGGATGTGGTTGAAAAGGGCGCGCCGGTTCTGGTGGTCGAGCATCCGGTTGAGGCGCCTGAGAACGTGACGGTCATTCAAGTGGAGAATGGACGGAACGCGCTATCGCTTCTTTCGGCGGCACGTTTTGATTATCCGGCGCGGAAGATGACGGCGATCGGTGTGACCGGCACGAAGGGAAAGACGACTACCACTTATATGATCAAGGCGATTCTGGAGGCAGCCGGACAGAAGACGGGTCTCATCGGAACGAACGGCGCTGTGATCGGTGAGAATCATTATCCGACCAAAAATACGACGCCGGAATCCTACATTTTGCAAGAATATTTTGCAAAAATGGTGGAAGCGGGCTGCCGTTACATCGTGATGGAGGTTTCTTCCCAAAGCTACCTGATGCACCGGGTAGACGGACTTTTCTTTGATTATGGAATTTTCCTGAATATTTCCAATGATCATATTGGCCCGAATGAACATGCAAGTTTTGAAGAATATCTTTACTACAAAAAGCAGCTTTTGAAAAACTGCCGGACAGCGCTCGTCAACCGCGATGATCCGCACTTTGATGCGATCGTAG
>ERZ773158.2034-NODE-2034-length-16191-cov-5.271009_pt1 | contig 16191 bp, 8 predicted proteins | sample MGYA00511918_ERZ773158 | MGnify/ENA primary metagenome ERZ773158 (study PRJEB29015, sample SAMEA2737876) | human gut metagenome | biome: human gut; feature: human-associated habitat; material: faeces | place: China | collected 2012 ...
CAGGCTTGCGCCCATTGTGCAATATTCCCCACTGCTGCCTCCCGTAGGAGTCTGGGCCGTATCTCAGTCCCAATGTGGCCGGTCGCCCTCTCAGGCCGGCTACCCGTCGAAGCCATGGTGGGCCGTTACCCCGCCATCAAGCTGATAGGACGCGACCCCATCCCATACCGCAAAAGCTTTCCCAGAGGACCATGCGGTCAACTGGAGCATCCGGCATTACCACCCGTTTCCAGGAGCTATTCCGGTGTATGGGGCAGGTCGGTCACGCATTACTCACCCGTTCGCCACTCTCACCCAGGAGCAAGCTCCTGGGATCCCGTTCGACTTGCATGTGTTAAGCACGCCGCCAGCGTTCATCCTGAGCCAGAATCGAACCCTCCACAAAAAAACTTATGCGGAAAGCCAACATGTGACTCTCATCTAAGAAAATTGACGATCGCCTTATAAGGAAAGGCGCATCGCACAAAAACCTCGCCGCCGTTTGACCGATCCCTCGGCACCACGCGTCAGCGTGGCCGGCAACGAACTGGCAATCATTGACTATAAAGAAGTAGTACAAATACGCTCTTGAGTTCTCAAACCACCACCGCACCAGCAAGCCGCCCCAATCTCCAGGAGCGAGGCCGCCGTGCTGAGCAGCAAGAGATAAATTTACACGAGAACCCGCAATCGCGCAACCCGCAGGGCGCAATGAAGCACGGAACCGTTGGAAATCCAACGTTCCATCGGCGTGTCGAAAACCGGGAAAATGCGTCCGGAAAGCGCCGATACCATCAGAATAGACCCCGAAAACCACAACCAGGTGAACGCAAAACCAATAGCCGTCGGCGTGTCGAACAGTCGAAAACAAAACAGACGCTCATCGCAATTAATACAAATCGACGCGCATCTAGTTTCGCAAACCAAAATAGCCGACGATGGCAGAAACTACCAACGGCGCCCGCAATGCTTGCCACCGATGCCAGACTTGCCATTCGCACCCCACGGACCGCGGCCTTCGCCATGCAATACACCCAAGTGATGTTTCATGGCGACCAACATGATGTGCGTATCCTCCAAACCGAGGTGACGTTCCGACTTGCTCTCGTCAAGCGCACCCTGGCGTTTGGCGTACGCGTCCAACGTGTTGTTGCCGTATGGGTGCTCATCGTCGGGAATCGACCCCTCATCCCAACGGCGGCTCATCGGCAACGTGTCGATGATCGTGATTTTGCCGGCACGATAGCTTTCCGCATATCCGGCCACGTTCAGCATGAAGAAGCTATGTTCGAAACGAGCGTTGTGCGCTACGTACGGTTGCTGTTCCAATCGCTGCAGCAAACCGATTTGAGCCTCCGGCCACTCATCGAACAGGCGGAAGCCGGACGCACGATCACGTACATCGATACCGGTCAAATCGAGAATCAGCGGATTACCGAGCGTCGCGTTCTCGGCAGGAACGCCGAACGACAGACGCGACTGACCATACGCATCGCCCGTTTCGTAATAACTCTGCTCGTATTGGTATCCAGTAGGTGCGGCAGCAGGGCGAGGGGAAATCATGTTCATATATTCAAAGCCGACGTCGATGATGTACACACGCGCCGGGTCAGTACCGGTGGTTTCGATGTCGATTCCCATGACATTGTCCACATCGCGTCCAGGAAGATAAGCGTCACGCCAATCCGATTTGCGGTATTCAGCCATCCGGCGCAACTGCGCCGATTCAGCGGATTTCGTTTCCGAACCGTAATCAAACAACGTGGAGCCGCCCGGATTGGTTACTCCACTCAGGTTCGCGCGCGACATGTCATAGTCACTGGCTCGCTTCTGACTTTTCTCTGCGGCACGACGGGCGGCGCGGCCGTTAACGATGTCAGCGGTTCGATCCTGAATATCATCCAACGACACTCCCCCGGAAGCCAAAGCCGAACCGGGCAGCAGCACCGGAACCGTCACGCGCTCACGTCGTTCCTCGGTGACCGTCCATAATCCCATCGCCACGCCAATCTGTCGCAGAACAGCGATTTCGTCGCACAACCGACGGTTCGCGTAAGCAAGCGCGCGCGGCAGCCGATAGGAAGCGATAAGTCGGTCGTAATCCATCATGAACGTGCTGTTGCACTGCGCGATGGTCGGTTCGAGCCGATCTCGAATCGCAAGATCATCTTTCAACAGGGCGTGCAGCTGCGGGGCGGAAAGTTGCGGCGACGAGGAACGCAGCATTGCCAACAAATCAACGCGCTGTCTTGTGGCGGCACCAATGCCGTTACGCAGGTCAAGGGAAGACACCCATCGCCAGTCGATCGGCTGGTTGTCGGCGTCATTCGGCATCGATGCCGACCATTGTTCGATGTCCTGCTTCGCGTCATCCAGCCAGGAAAGATTCATCGTCGATTCGTTCATACCTGCCCATCGTAGCCGATACCCACCTTCAGCGTGTAAGAATGTGCAACAAACCAACGTGCGCATTCCTCTTTGTGAGAACACAACCATGCGAGTTCGAATGACGGTGTTCATTACGAAACCGCGCACGGATACATCCATGCGAAGCGGTTGTCATACGAATTTTCATATAGCGCAAATGTGACCATTTCCCAGCAAAAATCCAGAATCGACTTTCATTTTTGAATCCCGGAACGCAATAAACGTTCCAAATCAACGAAAGGAACTGCAATGTCAGAAACACATTCCACCACTGAAAACAACAATTCGCATTGCTGCGACAACACCTGCGGCAATGCCGACGACCGCGTTGTTCCTGACAGCGTGGAAATCAATCCGCTGTTCGCCCGTCCGAAGGAAGCCCAGGCGTTCTCGAAATTTACCATTCCACAGAAGGGTAGTCTGCCGGAAACCGCCTACCAAGTGGTGCATGACGAGGCCATGCTGGATGGCAACGCGCGACTCAATCTTGCAACTTTTGTGAGCACGTGGATGGACGATCATGCAAACCGCCTGTACATGGAGGCGGCCGACAAGAACATGATCGACAAAGACGAGTACCCGAAAACCGCCGAAGTCGAATCGCGCTGCTGGCACATGCTCGCCGATCTATGGCATGCGCCCGATCCAATGAATGCCATCGGAACCTCCACCATCGGCTCGTCGGAAGCTTGCATGCTGGGCGGACTCGCGTTGAAGCGCCGTTGGAAGGAAGCCCGCGAAAAGGCCGACCTGCCGACCGATCATCCGAATCTGGTGATGAGCAGCGCCGTGCAGGTGTGCTGGGAGAAGTTCTGCAACTATTTCGACGTGGAACCACGCTATGTGCCGATTTCCGAGGACCACAAAGTGCTCGACGGCCATGATCTCGACAAGTATGTCGATGAGAACACCATCGGCGTGGTGGCCATCATGGGCGTGACCTATACGGGTATGTATGAGCCGGTCGAACAGATCAGCGAAGCACTGGACCGCATCGAGGAGCGCACCGGACTTGATGTGCGCATCCATGTGGACGGCGCTTCGGGAGGTATGATCGCACCATTCATCCAGCCGGACCTCGCATGGGACTTCCGCGTCAAGCGCGTTTACTCCATCAGCACCTCCGGTCACAAGTACGGTCTGGTCTACCCCGGTTTGGGATGGATCGTATGGCGCGAAACCGCTGACCTGCCGGAAAGCCTTATTTTCAAGGTGAGTTATCTCGGCGGCGAAATGCCGACTTTCGCACTGAACTTCTCCCGTCCGGGCGCACAGGTACTGCTGCAGTACTACATGTTCCTGCGTTTGGGATTCGACGGGTATCGAAGGGTGCAGCAGACTTCGCATGATGTGGCGAAATATCTGTCGGGCGAGATCGAGCAGATGGATGATTTCACGCTGTGGAACGACGGTTCCGACATTCCGGTGTTCGCATGGATGCTCAACGACAAGCCGGATCGCAAGTGGAATCTGTACGATCTGCAGGATCGGCTGCGCATGAAGGGATGGCTGGTGCCGGCTTATCCGATGCCGGTGGATCTGACGCAGGTGACCGTGCAGCGCATTGTGGTGCGTAACGGTTTCAGCCACGATATGGCCGAAGCGTTCATCAAGGATCTGAAGTCGTGTGTGAAATATCTGGACGGACTGCGCTCACCAATGCCAAGCGAGGCTCGTGCATCCGGATTCCACCACTGATATTTCGCGGTCATTCCACGAATTCCATCGTTTCCCGCATTAAGGAAATTCATGTTCATTCCCACAACGATTATGTTTACGAAAGCTGGCTGCAATGACTGTTCATATGACAAAGCCGCTTGCTGTGGTAGCGCACGATGCAAGCGCAGCTGCACATCCCGGGTCCGCACGTTCCACGACGAACGCTGCGACGGCACCGACAACAACGCCACGCAATCCGTCTGCCGTCGCAGGAAACCGCAATCGTACGGGCATACCTGCGCATGCCGGGGCGAATAGAGGGAACGGCGCTGACGGGCACGGCGCAATCGCAAGCACGGCAACCGTTGCCAATAAAACCGGCAAAACCATGATGACAGTCAGCCAACTGGCGATGTTGACCGTGGTGGCGGTGGCCTCGCTACGCTCTCTGCCGGCCATGGCCGATTATGGTCTCGCTTCCATTCTGCTGTATCTCATTCCGGCGGTCGTTTTCCTGGTGCCGACCGCGCTGGTGGCTGCCGAACTGGCCACCGGCTGGAAAGGTGGCGTGTATGTGTGGGTGCGTGAGGCGTTCGGCAATCGCATCGGATTCCTCGCCATTTGGCTGCAGTGGATTCAGAATGTGGTGTGGTATCCGATACAGATTGCGTTCATCGCCGTCAGCCTGTCGTATGTGTTCGGCATGGGTGGCTTGGGCAATAATGGCGTATATGTGGCCGCGGTGATCATCGTGTTGTATTGGGCAAGCACGATGGTGGCGTTGCGCGGCGGCAATCTGTTCGCCAAGGTCGGGTCGATTTCGGGACTTATCGGCACGCTGTTTCCTGCGTTGCTGCTTATCGTCTTCGGCATTATCTGGCTGGCGATCGGTGAGCCAGTGCAGACCTCCCTGCACGCATCCGCGCTGCTTCCGCCGTGGACGGGCATCGCATCGATTGTGCTAATCGTATCCAATGTGCTCGCCTACGCGGGTATGGAGGTCAATGCCGTGCATGCCAACGACTTGGAGCATCCGGGACGTCAATTCCCACGCGCCATTGCACTAGCGACCGCGCTGATTCTGCTGGTACTTGTGCTGCCGACTTTGGCAATCGCCTTTGCTGTGCCGCATCGTGAGCTGGGGCTCATCGACGGCATCAATCTGGCGTTCAGGGAGTTCTTCGACCATTTTGGCATGGGTTGGGGCACTCCAGTGATTTCGCTGCTCATCGCGCTAGGCGCGTTCGCTTCCGTGGTGGCTTGGATAGCTGGTCCTTCTCGCGGTTTGCTAGCGGCCGCCCGCACGGGACTGATGCCTCCCGCGCTGCAGAAGCGCAATGCCCACGACGTGCAGGAAGGCATTCTGATTCCGCAAGGCATTATCGTGACCGTGCTGGCGTTGCTGTTCGTGTTGATCCCCAATGGCAACACGGCTTTCGCGACGCTGGTGGATATGGCGACCGCGCTGTATCTGGTGATGTACATGTTGATGTTTGCCGCCGCGATTCGTCTGCGCAACACCCATCCAGAAGTCCGCCGCACGTATCGAGTTCCTGCGATTCGGTTGGTCGCGGGCGTCGGTTTCGTCGCTTCCGCCGCGGCATTCGTGTTGACTTTCGTGAGACCGGCTGGTTTCACCGGTTTGGATAGCGTTTCATATGCGATTCTTGTGGCTGTAGTCGTGCTTGTGCTCGGTTTACCGCCGCTGGTGTTGTATGGAATGCGCAAGCCTGGCTGGGATCTGCGTTCGGATGCCGAGCGGAACACGGATACGTACGATGTGCTAGTGAATCCGGAATACTGAAATATTGGAATATTTGGAATACTCATGTTTCGAACATTCCAATAATCCCGAATATGATGAATGCCTCCCAAGTGTTCGCCTGGGAGGCATTCATCGTTCTTGTCTCGTTCGTTTACGCGATTACAGTTCGAAGCCGAGTTCGGCCGCCGCTTCGGTCGGTACCGGATCCTCGCACCAGAAATCCTCAAGGTTCTCATTGGTGGTCAGGCTTCGGATTTCGGCCTGGTCGATGTACAGTTCACCGCTCAAATGGTCGGTTTCATGCTGGAAGATGCGGGCCGGCCAGCCGTGCAGATGTTCCTCATGCTTGTTGCCGTCCTCATCCTGCCAACGGGCGGTGATGTCAAGCCAACGCTTGCGTACGGCCTGGTAACCGTCGAAGCTCAGGCAGCCTTCGTAGAAGCTGCGGGTTTCGGTGCCGATCGGCTCGTAGCTGGGGTTGATGATGGCGTGGAAGGGGAATTCCGCGGCTTCGCGCGGATCGCCATCGTCGCCTTCGCATACGTGGTCTTCGACGACGGCCAAAGCCAGACCGAGACCGATCTGGGTGGCTGCGAGGCCCACGCCCGGCGCTTCCAGCATGGTGGTGCGCATGGTGTCGATGAGCTTGTCAAGCGTTTTGCGGCTCAACTGGCCGTCGTAGGCGATGGTCTGCTGGCGTAATACCGGTTCGCCGGCCTGCACGATCGGCATGATTTTCTCTTTGCCGCCGGTTTTGATGAGCTTTTCGACCTCGCGGTTGAGTTCGAGGTCCACTTTCGAGTTGTGTCCGAACATGGGGCATATCTCCTTACGGGCTATTACAGGGTGAGTTCGTCGGCGACGACCTTGGCGAGGCGATCGCACACTTCGTCTGCCTGCTGCTGGGTTTCGGCTTCGGCCATGACGCGCACGAGCGGCTCGGTGCCGGACGGACGCAGCAGCACGCGGCCGGTGTCGCCCAGCAGCTTCTCTTCGCGTTCCACCGCGGCCTGCACCTTGGCGTTGGTCTTGGCGGCCATCTTGTCCACGTTCGGCACGTTGATGAGCGTCTGCGGCAGCTGCGGGAAGTCGGCGGCCAGTTCCTTCAGGCTCTTACCGGATTTGACGACCTCGTTGCACAGGGTGAGCGCGGTCAGGGTGCCGTCGCCGGTGGTGGCGAATTCGCGGTTGATCACGTGGCCGGACTGCTCGCCGCCGAGCGAATAATCGCCTCGCAGCATCTCTTCAAGCACGTAACGGTCGCCCACGTTGGTCTGCACGGTCTTGATGCCCATGGAACGCAGGGCCAACTTCAGACCGAGGTTGCTCATCACCGTCACGACGAGGGTGTCATGGTTGAGCTTGCCCGCGTTCTTCTTGGCGCGTGCCAGAATGCCCATGATCTGATCGCCGTTGACCATGTTGCCGTCCTCATCCACGGCAAGGCAACGGTCGGCATCGCCATCGAAGGCAACGCCCATGACGGCGCCGGAGGCCTTGACCATGGCCTGCAGCTGCTCAGGATGGGTGGAGCCGGCGTTCTTGTTGATGTTGTAGCCGTCCGGCGACGCGTTGATGACGGTCACGTCGGCGCCGGCGCGGCGCAAGGCTTCCGGAGCGACCACGGACGTGGCGCCGTTCGCGCAATCGGCCACGATCTTCAGGCCCTTCAGCGGCGTCGGCTGCGACTTGTCCGGACCGACCGGCGCGATGGCGGAAACCAGATGGTCGATGTACAGGTTGGTTGCGGTGGCGGTGTCATGGCTGACACGACCCACGCCGGCGCCGGTAGGACGATCCCAATCCTGGCCGAGCACCGCTTCGATCTCGTCTTCCTTGGTGTCGGGCAGCTTGAAGCCGCCGCGGGCGAAGAACTTGATGCCGTTGTCGGGCATCGGATTGTGGGATGCGGAGATCACCGCGCCCATTTCCACGTTGAGCACGGACGTCAGGTATGCGACGCCCGGCGTCGGGATGATGCCGGCGTCGATCACGTCGAAGCCGCCGGCGGACATGCCAGCGGACAGTGCGGCGGCGAGGAAATCGCCGGAAACTCGTGTATCACGACCGACCAGCGCACGGCGACGGCTTTCGAATTCGCTCCGCTCGTCATCGCCCAGCACACGCACCGCGGCGTCACCCAAATCGAGCGCCAGCTGTGCCGTCAAATCCCTATTCGCCAATCCTCGAACGCCGTCGGTTCCGAACATACGTGGCATGAGTCTCAAATCCTCGCTATCTGCAAACGATATTTCCGTGACCTATCGTACTCAACCGTGCCGCCGAAACCAGCAGGTGACGACGCAATCGCATAACACTTCACAATTCAAAGCATTTCACGGCGCGCAATGCCCTTTTCGTGTCGCACGACTTTGATTTCAAGGCGGAAAATCAAGTCGTGCGACAGCACTTGATAAAGAAATACCCCCTAACTATCATTTTCCGTTGAAAATCAGCGAAAAATAAGAGTTAGAGGTTATGAAAGCCAGCACGCTTGTCGCACAACTTTGAAAAATGCCTCCAAAATCAAATTCGTGCGACAGCCTTCGACGCAAAAATGCCCCCTGACCCTTATTTTCAAGCGGAAACCGAGGTTTAGGAGGCATAAATGCCGATATGCCCGTCGCATGACTTTGAAAATCGCACCCAAAATCAAAGTCGTGCGACGACATGACGGACTCTAAGCATGAACACTCCGGTCGTTCCGGTTTCCAGACGGAATCATTCCGACTCTTAAACGGAATCATGCCGGCTTGGAGTGTGCGGAACGTTCAGATCATTCGAATCGCCCCACATACTCCAAGCGCCATCAGAAAAGCGCTATCAGAGCGCGGCGTTGAAGTCGCGCACTTTCAGCGTGCGGTGAGAAGCCTCGACGTTGTCACGCACAATGCGCTGCAAGGCGTTGTCCGCGCCCTTATGGGAGGCGAGCCAGGCGTCACCCAGCTCCACGAGCTTCGCCGGATCGGCATAGCCCGGATACAGGCCTTCGAGCAGCGCTTCAGCCATGTGGAAGGTCTTGTGCTCCCAAATCCAGTCGGCGACCTCGAAATACTTCTCGGCGTACGGTTCGGCCAAATCGGCGCGCGGGGTGGCCGCAAAGCCACCGGCCACAGCCTCGAGCTGCATGTTGGTCAGCTCGTCGTTGTGCAGGGCCTCGTTCCAAGCCCATGCCTTCGCTTCGGCGGTACCGGCCACGGCGCGTGCGCCATAGGCGAACTCACGGTTCTCAGTGGTTTCGCGCTTGGCCAGTTCGGCGTCGATTCCCGCCTGGTCGATCGCGTTGACGGTGCTCAGCGCGTTGATGATGGTCCAGCGGAAGTTGTTGTCGATTTCCAGACCGTCGAATGCCACGGAACCGTCGAGCAGGCCCTTCGCGTTGGCAACGAACGCCTCGTCGCCCGGCTCGCCGTAGCCCAGGTAGGCGGTGACGAGCTGGAACTGTTCGTCGGAGCCGGCGTTGGCCTGACCCGCCAGCTTGAACAGTTCGGCGGCCACATGCTTCACGATCTCGGCACGCTCTGCCGGAGCGGTGTAATGCCATGCGGTGGTGCTGACCTGTGCCAGCGCGTAACGGAAGGTGGTGGACTCGTGTTCGGTGGCGAGCGCGGCCAGCGAGGTGTCGATGAACTGTCGTGCCGGCAGTTCGCCGTCGCGGGTCATGTCCCACAGGGCGAGCCAGAGCACGGAACGGGCGAGCGCATCGTCGAAGCGGTACAGGTTGCTTGTCGCGAATGCGAGGCTCTTGTCGTCGAAACGCAGCTTCGTGTAGGTCAAGTCGTCGTCGTTCACCAGAATCAGCGACGGACGTGCCTTGCCGGCGGCAGCATCGACGACCGTCAGTTCGCCGTCGACGTCCAGTTCGAAACGGTCGGTGCGCACGATCTTGCCGGTTTCCGGATCCTCGTTGTAGAAGCCGACGGCGAGACGGTGGGCGCGCAGCACGGGATGCTCGGCCGGAGCGGTCTGGCGCAGGGCGAGACGCTTGATGGTGCCGTCCTCGTTCTCTTCGACTTCGGTGGCGATGGTGTTGATGCCGGATTCCTCAAGCCACTGGGCGCTCCACGCCTTCAGGTCGCGGCCGGAAGTGAGTTCCAGTTCGGCGAGCAGGTCGGCGAGGGTGGCGTTGGAGTAGGCGTGCTTGTTGAGGTAGTTGTTGATGCCCTTGAAGAACTTCTCACGGCCCACGTAGTACACGAGCTGCTTCAGCACGGAGGCGCCCTTGGCGTAGGTGATGCCGTCGAAGTTGACGTAGGTGTCGTTGAGGTCGTTGATCGGGGCGACGATCGGGTGGGTGGTGCTCAGCTGGTCCTGACGCAGCGCCCAGCTCTTTTCGCCGGAGCTGAAGGTTGCCCAGGCGTCCTTCCATTCGGTGGCTTCGGCGGTGGCGAGGGTGGACGTGAACTCGGCGAAGGATTCGTTGAGCCACAGGTCGTTCCACCACTTCATGGTCACGTAGTCGCCGAACCACATGTGGGCGAGCTCGTGCAGCACGGTGACCACACGGCGTTCCGCGTAGGCGTCGGTGACCTTGGATTCGAACACATACTGGTCGCGGATGGTGACCATGCCGATGTTCTCCATGGCGCCGGCGTTGTACTCCGGCACGTAGATCTGGTCGAACTTGGCGTACGGGTACGGCACGCCCCAGGTCTTGGCGTAGAAGGCGAAGCCCTTCTTGGTGATGTCGAACAGGTAGTCGACGTCCTTGCTGAAGGCCTTGGCGAGCGCCTGGCGGCAGTACATGGCCATCGGCACGGTGCGGCCGTCCTCATTGGCGTATTCGGTGTGCCATTCGGCGTACGGTCCGGCGCAGATGGCGGTGAGGTAGGAGCTCATGGTCGGGGTCGGTTCGAACACCCACAGCTTGGTGGTTTCGGCGGCGTGATCGCCGAGCGTGCCTTCCTCGGTGACGGTTTCGTTGTCGGTCACGGAGGCGGTGGGCATGTTGGACGTGACGATCCAGGATTTGGCTGCGAGCACGGAGAAGTCGAACACGGCCTTCAGATCAGGCTGGTCGAACACGGCGTAGACGCGACGGGCGTCCGGCACTTCGAACTGGGTGTACAGGTAGACGTTGCCGTCGGACGGGTCGACGCTGCGGTGCAGGCCTTCGCCGGTGTTGGAGTACTGGCACATCGCCTTGACGGTAACCTCGTTGTGCTCCTTGAGGCCCTTCAGCTCGATGCGGCTGTCCGCGTATGCTTCGGCCGGGTCGAGGGTTTCGCCGTTGAGGGTGATCTCGCTGACTTCGTTGGCGATGAGGTCAAGGAAGCTTGACTCCCCCGGCTTCGCGTCGAAGGTGATGGTGGTTTCGGAGCCGAAATCCTTGGCTCCGCGGGTCAGGTCAAGCTTGACCGTGTAATGGATTGGCGCGGCGATGATGCTTTTGCGTTCTTCCGCTTCGATTCGGGTGAGGTTTGCTCCTGGCATGTCACTCCTTCTTTCTGGTAACAGAAGGCGGCGCGATCAGTTGTGCCGATCACGTCGCCTTGATTCAATTTATGGTAAATTTACGGCTTATTTCGCGGCGTTCAGTCCCATCGCGTCATCCACGTCCTGCGCGATGTCGGCGACGACGGGGACGATCATCGGCTTGCGGTGCAGCTGTCGTGCCACCCAGCCGCCGAGCGTGCGTCGCATGATCTGCTGCAGCTTGTAGGTGTCGCGCGTGCCCTGCATCATCGCGTCCTGCAGCTGCTCGACGATCTGGTGACGGACCTTGTCGAACTCGCTTTCGTCTTCCGCGACCGCGTTGAGGTAGATCTTCGGGCCGGTGATGACATCCGCGGTTTCGGTGTCGACGACCACGAAGCTGGACACGAAGCCTTCGGTGCCGAGGATGCGGCGCTTCTCGAGTTCTTCGTCGGTCAGTTCGCCGACGGAATCGCCATCGACGTAGACGTAGCCGCACGGCACGGAGCCGACGACCGCGGCCTGGCCGTGGTACAGGTCGACGACGTCGCCGTCTTCGGCCAGCACGACGTTCTGCGGATCGACGCCGGTCTTGACGGCGATCATGCCGTTGGCCACCAAGTGGCGGTTTTCGCCGTGGATAGGCATGGCGCACTTCGGCTTGACGATGTTGTACATGTACAGCAGCTCGCCTTCGTTGCAGTGGCCGGAGACGTGCACGGCGGCGTTGTCTCGGTTGACCACGCGGGCTCCGAGCTGCACGAGCTTGTTGATGACCTTGTAGACGCCATGCTCGTTGCCTGGGATCAGGGAGCTGGCGAGGATCACCGTGTCGAACTCGTTGATGGTGATGTCGCGGTGGTTGCCGTCGGCGATGCGGCCGAGCGCGGCCATCGGCTCGCCCTGGGAGCCGGTGCACATGTAGACGAGCTTGTCGTCCTGCACGTCATGGGCCTGCTTCAGGTCGATGACGGTGTCCTCGGGCAGACGCAGGTAGCCCAGATCTGCTGCGATGGACATGTTGCGGACCATGGAACGTCCGACGAACACGACCTTGCGGCCGTACTTGTGGGCCGCGTCGACGACCTGCTGCACGCGGTGCACGTGGCTGGAGAAGCTGGCCACGATGATCTTGCGAGTGGCCTGTGCGAACGCCTGGTCGAGCGCCGGACCGATGGAGGTCTCCGGCTTGACGAAGCCCGGGACCTCGGCGTTGGTGGAGTCCATCATCAGGAGGTCCACGCCCTTTTCGCCGAGCTTGCCGAATTCCACCAGATCGGTGATCTTGTGGTCGAGCGGCAGCTGGTCGAGCTTGATGTCGCCGGTGTCGATAAGCGAGCCGGCGGGGGTCTGCACGAACACGGCGAGCGCGTCCGGAATGGAGTGCGTGACGTTCACGAATTCCAGGTTGAACGGGCCGACCTTGAGCTTGTCGCGTCCCTTGACCTCGACGAGCGTCGGGTTGATGCGGTGTTCCTTGCACTTGGCCTCAACGAAGGCGAGGGTGAGCTTGGAACCGATCAGCGGAATGTCCGGGCGGAGCTTGAGCAGGTACGGCACGCCACCGATGTGGTCTTCGTGGCCGTGGGTGAGCACGAGCGCCTCGACCTTGTCGAGACGGTCCTTGATGTAGTGGAAGTCAGGCAGGATGAGGTCCACGCCCGGCTGCTCCTCTTCCGGGAAGAGCACGCCGCAGTCGATGAGCAGGATATGCCCGTTGTATTCGACCACGTTCATGTTGCGGCCGATCTCACCCAGACCGCCGAGCGGCACGATGCGCATGGAGCCCTTGCGGTACTTCGGCGGGGCGATCAGCACCTCGTCCTGCTGGGGCGCGGTGGATTGCGGAGCGGAATGCGACGGGCGACGGTTCGAACCGTTGCCGCCACGGGATCCACGGGAGCCGCCGTTGCGCGAGCCACCGTTGCCACGGCTGCGGGTGGAGGACTTGGCCTTCTTGGTGGCGGTCTTCTCGGACTTCGCGGCCTTGGTGGTCTTGGATGCCTTGACTGCGGTTTCAGTGCGCTTGGCAGCCTTGCTGCCGCGCTTGTGTGTTGTTGTCTTTGTGGTTTCTTCTGTAGCCATTTCCTAGTTGGATTTCTATTACTAATTGTCTCCGCCTATGCGGAAACGAGGAATTTGGGTGCCTGCCGGCGTTCATGCGCGACAGGCCAGTCGCATCATGCGATTCGGTTCACAGCAGTCCCGCGGCGCGCATGCCCTTTTCCGCGCGCACGAGTTCCGCTTCGCCCGGACCGACGTTCGGCAGGCGCATTTCGGTGGAGTCGAGGATTCCACGCACCTTCAGCGAGGCCTTGGCCATCACGGCCTGGAAGCCATTGCCGTTCATCGCTTCGACGAGCGGCGCCAGCTGCACGGAGATGCGCTGCGCTTCGTGGATATCGCCACGATCGAACGCGTTGGCGAGGTCACGCATCGGACCGGCGGCCGCGTGTGCGATCACAGAGATGATGCCGACGGCGCCGACGGACAGGAACGGCAGGAACAGGCCGTCATCGCCCGAATACCAGGTCAGACCGGTCTCCATGCGCTTGCGCACCGCGCCTGCGATGTCGCCGGTGGCGTCCTTGACGGCCTTGACGTGGTCGAGTTCGGCCATACGACGGTAGGTTTCCAGCTGGATGTGCAGTCCGGTACGGCCCGGCACATCGTAGATGATGATCGGCTTGTCCGCGGAATCGTTGACCGCCTTGTAGTGGCGGAACACGCCTTCCTGCGACGGACGGGAGTAATACGGGGCGACCACGAGCACCGCGTCGGCGCCCGCCTCCTGGGTCTGCTCCACCATGCGCACGGTGTGCGCGGTGTCGTTGGAACCGGCGCCGGAAATGACCGGCACGTCCACGACTTCCTTGACGGCCTGGACCAGTTCGACCTTCTCCTCCATGTGGGTGGTCGGAGATTCGCCGGTGGTGCCGTTGACCACAAGACCGTCGGCACCATCCGCCACGAGCTGCCTCGCCAGCTGTTGCGCGGCTTCGAAATCTACGGCTCCGTCGGCCTTCATGGGGGTGACCATGGCCGGAAGGATACGTCCGAAGGGAGCAGGATCGAGCAGATGCATTGTACCGTCGTCAGTCTTAGGGCTTGTCATACGGCTAACGGTACTTCCCTCTGCGGACGCTTTCGATTTCATGAGACGCGAAAAGTCACATTTTGGAAGGCCTGCCGACGATGACCGCGACGACGCACTGCAGGAAAGCGACGAACGTGAACACCATCAGCGGCACATGGTGGCCGCCGGTGGCCTGGACCAGCACGCCGAACATAAGCGGGCCGAGCGACGCGATCAGATAGCCGAACGACTGCGCGACGCCCGACAGCACCACGGTTTCGGCGCTGTCACGGCCGCGCAACGCGATCAATGCGAGCGCCACCACCAGGGACGCGCCTTGCGCGCAGCCGCCGACGAACGCCCATACCGGCATGAGATGCGGCAGCAGCAGCATGCCAAGGCCGGCGATCAGCATGGGAGCGCTGGCGGTAAGCGCCGCGCAGACCTGGTTGCCGCGCACGTTCATGAGCTTAGGAATGACCAAGCCGGAAAGGATGCCGATGCCTTGGAAGATGAACAGATGCACGCCGGCGGTGGAGGCATCGTAGCCGATGGACGCCGAGATGGACGGCATCCAATTGGACATGGTGTAGAAAGCGGATGATTGCAGCCCCATGAAGGCCGTCACGTACCACGTCATCGGACGGCGCAGCACGCGGGCGAACACGCCATGCGACGATTGCGTGGAACATGCCGGTCGCTGTGCGGAATGCGGGTTTTGTGCGTTGGCCGTCGTGCTGCGATCGCCAATATCATCGATATCGCCAGTATCGCTGGTTTCGATGGTGCCGCCGGCGGAAGCGATAACGACTTTGCGATTGTGCAGGATACGCAACGCCCACAGCGCGGCGACAACCAGCGGAGGCACACTCCAGAAGGCGAGTGACGCACGCCAACCGCCCCACATCTGCGCAAGCGGCGCGGACAGCAAACCTGCGGTGGCGCTGCCGGCGGTGATGCAGCCGGAATAGACGCCGGTCGCCATCGCGACATGGCCGGCGTAGTCACGTTTTGCGATTACCGGAACCAGAACGTTGCCGACGGCGATGGCGGAAGCGAACACCACCGTGCCCAGCCAGATGCCAACGCCGCCGCCGAACGAGCGGATGGCGTCGCCCGCCGCGATGCACAGCAGGGCCAGCAGAATCGACATGTCGATGCCGATGCGGCGTGCAAGGAACGTGACCAGCGGGCTGACCGCAGCGAAGGCGAGTAGGGGAATCGCGGTCAGCACGCCCTGCACTCCCTCGGCCCAATGAAGGCCAGTACCTATTTGCGAGAGCACCGGACCGACCGCCGCGATGGAGGGACGCAGATTCAGCGATACGAGGAAGACCAAGGCAGCCCACGGTCCAGTGGAAGGAAGGTCGTACGCCAACGCTCCGTTTATCTTGTTCACAATGCCTCCATTCCCGTTTTCGCCTCCATGGTTCCGGCCGACCGCCGCTATACCGTCAATCACCAAGCTCGCCAAGCGTTTCGAAACAATCGTTGATGTCCTCAATGCGCTTCCGCACGTCGACGTCATCGCTTCCGAGACGTTCCCCCACCTCGTCCGCGAAGAGGGCAACCAAAGCGAACGCCGCAGTGAAGCTTGAAAGCATATGCGAGTTCAACGCCACGTTGAAGAAGACGACGTTGCGTCCGATAAGGGCATTGCGTGCCGCGACGTCGCCTATTACCACCACGGTGACCCCACGTTCGAGTAACACGTCGACAAGTCGGGCGAAAAAAGGAGGACGCCGACCCACGCCGACGATGACGGCCACATCGTCCGATGAGTAGTCAGTCAATTCCTCTGCGATAGATTGCCCCGGATGCGGGAGAATATCGATGTTTCCACGCAGCTGCAGCAATTGTTCACGCAAAT
>ERZ773158.2066-NODE-2066-length-15972-cov-4.367846_pt1 | contig 15972 bp, 11 predicted proteins | sample MGYA00511918_ERZ773158 | MGnify/ENA primary metagenome ERZ773158 (study PRJEB29015, sample SAMEA2737876) | human gut metagenome | biome: human gut; feature: human-associated habitat; material: faeces | place: China | collected 2012 ...
TGCTCAACGACGAAGAAACCCGCGACGCGGTCGCGTTCCTGCAGAACGCCGCCGGCGCGGTGCCATCTCCGTTCGACTCGTGGCTGGACATCCGCGGCCTGAAGACCCTGGCCGTGCGAGTGCAGCGCCACAGCGAAAACGCGCTGAAGATCGCGCAATGGCTGGAAACCCGTCCGGAAGTGGAGCGCGTGTGGTACCCGGGACTGGAATCCCACCCGGGTCACGAGATTGCCGCCCGTCAGATGCACGGCGGTTTCGGCGGCATGATCTCCATCCAGATCGCCGCCGGTTTCGAAGCGGCCAAGAAGTTCGCCGGAGCCACCGAAGTGTTCACCCTGGCCGAATCCTTGGGCGGTGTGGAATCCCTGATCGAGCATCCGGGCGACATGACCCACGCCTCCGTGGCCGGCACCACGCTCGAAGTGCCCGCCAACCTGATCCGCCTGTCCGTCGGCCTTGAGGACGCGGACGATCTGATCGCCGACCTGGAGCAGGCGTTCCGCCAGATCTGAATTCCCTATTTCCGATAGAAGCATGAAACGGCCGGCATGGGCAAGACCCGCGTCGGCCGTTTCGCTCTCCGCGGTCAACGCACGGCATTGCTACACTTGGAAACCATGACGCAAGCTGTTGATTCCGCCGATTCCGTAGACCCCTCCGCATTGGAGGCGCTGAACCGCTATTTCGGCTACGATTCGTTCCGTCCTGGACAATCCGGCATCGTCTCGGCCATCCTCACCGGACGTGACGTGCTTGGCGTCATGCCCACCGGCGCCGGCAAATCCATCTGCTATCAGATTCCCGCAGCGATTCTGCCGGGCGTCGCCATCGTCATCTCGCCGCTGATCTCACTCATGCGCGACCAGGTCGACGCCCTGAACGACGTGGGCCTTCCGGCCGCGTTCATCAACACCACTCAGACGCCGGACGAACAGGATCTCGTCTTCGCGCAGGCGCTCTCCGGCCAGATCAAACTGCTGTACGCGGCGCCGGAACGTTTGGAAACCGAACGATTCCGCAACTTCGCCGTCCGTGTGCCGATCTCGCTCGTCGCCGTCGACGAAGCGCACTGCGTCTCCCAATGGGGGCAGGACTTCCGTTCCTCATATCTTGGCATCGGCGAATTCATCGCCGGACTGCCCACACGTCCAACGGTCGCCGCGTTCACCGCCACCGCCACCGAACGCGTGCGCCGCGACATCGTTTCGATTCTGGGCCTGCACACACCGTCCATCACCGTCACCGGTTTCGACCGGCCGAACCTGTATTTCGACGTCATCAGCATGCCACGCAAAGACAAAGCATCCTGGGTGGCGTCCTACATCGCCAGCCATCCGGACGAATCCGGCATCGTCTACTGCGCCACGCGCAAGGAAACGGAAGCGCTCGCCGAATCGCTTAACAGCGCCGTCGCCGAATTGCGTGCCGCAGGGGGTGCGGATGTGTCGGATATCGGCACCATCGCCGTCGCCTACCATGGCGGTATGAGCGCCGACGCACGAGAGAAGGCGCAACGCGATTTCGTCACCGACCGTGTGCCCGTGGTCGTGGCCACCAACGCGTTCGGCATGGGCATCGACAAATCCAACGTGCGGTTCGTCATCCACCACAACATGCCCGAATCCATCGAAGCGTACTACCAGGAGGCGGGTCGCGCCGGACGAGACGGCGAACCAAGCCGCTGCACGCTGTTGTGGAACGAATCGGACATCGTCACCCGCCGCCGGCTGCTCGATTCGGATTACGAAAACGAACGATTGACTCCCGAAGAGCAGGAGGCCGTACGCGCGTCGAAACGCCGGCTGCTCGACGCGATGGTCGGCTACTGCCGTACCACGGACTGCCTGCACGCGTACATGACCCGGTATTTCGGCGAAACCGCGGGCGCGGCGGCGAAAACGGACGGCAAATGCGTGGGCGGTTGCGCCAACTGCGAGCACACATTCGAAACCATCGACGTCACCGACATCGCCCGAGCCATCAGCCGTTGCGTGCACGATGTGAACCAGCATGTCGGCAGCGGCAAAATCGTCAAGGTGCTGCGCGGCTCGAAGGCACAGGATCTAAGCTATCTCAACCCCGAAAGCCTGCCGTCGTTCGGCATGCTCGACGAAGTGCCGGAAGCGCGCATCCGCGACGTGCTGAGCCAGATGGCCACCGACGGCTTCCTGACGATCGCGGAAGGACGCCTGCCGATCGTCGGCTTCGGACCCCGTGCGGCGGAAACGGTCGCACCCGAATTCCATTACGACATCAAGAAGATCAAACGTGCTGACGCCCGTGCGCGTCGAACGCCCGACGTGTCCACTCCCGCTGTCGGATCGTACGTGCCGGATGACGGCGACGAGGCGCTATTCCAGAAGCTGCGTGCGCTGCGACTGGACATCGCGCGCGAACTCGGCAAACCGCCGTACATCGTGTTCTCCGACAAGACGTTGCGTGACATGGTACGGGTCAAGCCGATCACTGACGACCGGTTCCTTGCCGTCAACGGTGTGGGGGAAAGCAAGCTCAAACAGTACGGCGAACGGTTCATGGCCGCGATTCGGGAGGATTCCGGCGACGAGGCTTGAACCGGCCATAACCGACACGCATGGCACGACGGTTGACGTTGAGCCTGCGAACCGTGAATAGTGGAATGTGAACACAACAACGAAAGGACAGAACATGGCGGAAGACAAGCCGGTGGTGGAAAGCTTCCAATTGGACCACACCAAAGTAAAGGCGCCGTATGTGCGCTACATCGATACGGAAACCGGCCCCCACGGCGACGTGATCTCGAACTACGACCTGCGATTGGTGCAGCCGAACGAGAACGCCATTCCGACCGGCGGACTGCACACCATCGAACACACCATCGCGGTGCTGCTGCGCGAACGCATCCCCGGTTACATCGACTGCTCGCCGTTCGGATGCCGCACAGGCTTCCACCTGCTGACGTGGGGCGAGCATTCCACCGAGGATGTGGCTCGCGCATTGAAGGAATCGTTGGAATTCATCGCCTACGAGGCCACATGGGACGACGTGCCGGCAACCACCATCGAAAGCTGCGGCAACTACCGCGACCACAGCCTGTTCACCGCCAAGGAATGGTGCAAGGACATCCTCGCCAAGGGCATCAGCTCCGACCCGTTCGAACGCCGCCTTGTGTGAGCGTTACCATGCCTGTGCGGTGGGCGTGGTAGTTTGGACGGCTGGAATGCTTGAGAGAGGTATACAGTCGAATTGAGGTGAAAGGGTTGAGCGAAACCACTTCCGAACGTCGGTTCCGTCGTGCCACCATGGATGATCTGCCTGTCATGCTGAAAATCTACCAGCATGCGCGTGAGCTTATGGCGGCCAACGGGAATCCCACGCAATGGGGAAACACGTTCCCACGTGAGGAAGTGATCCTTGACGACATTCGCCAGCAGCGCACCATGCTGCTGGTGGACGAGGCTGACGGCAAGGAGCGTGTGCTCGCCCAGTTCGCCCTGTGCACGGGCGAGGATCCCACCTACGCGCATATCGACGGCGCCTGGCTGGACGACGACTCGTATGTGACCATCCACCGCATCGCCTCGTCGGGAATCGTCAAAGGCGCGGCCAAGGACTGCATCAACTGGTGCATCGAACATTACGGCAACGTGCGCGCCGACACGCATCCGAACAACAAGGCCATGCAGCACGTGCTCGAATCGAACGGATTCGCCCGCTGCGGCCTGATCCAACTGCTTGACCGCCCCACCGATACCACGCGTATCGCCTACCAGCGTCACGAATGGTGATTGCGCATACATAGAAACGTAGAAAAAAGGACGTCTCCCGTAAAACTGCGGGAGACGTCCTTTTCCATATGAAGGGATGATTAGAACAGTCCCGGCTCGTTAAGCTGAGAATGCTTGCGGCTGTACGTGAAATACACGACCAGTCCAAGCGCGAACCACACGGCGAAACGCACCCACGTCTCCCAATTCAAACCGAAGATCAGAATCAGGCAGAAGATGATGGCGCAGATTGGCGTGAACGGCACGCCCGGCGCACGGAAGCCACGATGCGCGTCCGGCTGGGTCTTGCGCATCCACAGGATGCCGGCCGACACGATGATGAACGCGGACAGCGTACCGATGTTCACCAGCTCGAACAGCACGTTGATGTTGATGAAACCGCCGGCGATGGCCGTCAGAATGCCGAAGAACCACGTGCCCTTGAACGGTGTGCGGTACTTCGGATGCACTTCGCCGAAGAACTTCGGGAACAGTCCGTCGCGGCTCATCGCATAGCAGATGCGGGACTGGCCGTACAGCTGCACCAGCATGACGGTGGTCATGCCGATCAACGCGCCGAGGTTCACGATGAACGCCAGCCAGTTGAGGCCGGTCTCGAGAATCACGCCCGCCACCGGAGCGTCGATGAACTTCGCGAACTCCTTGTACGGCACCACGCCGGTCATGATGAGCGTCATGATGATGTACAGCACGGTGGACACGGCCAGCGAGATCAGGATGCCGCGCGGCAGCGTCTTGTTCGGATTGATGGTCTCCTCGGCGGAGGAGGAGACGGCGTCGAAGCCGATGAAGCTGAAGAACACGATCGACGCGGCCGGCACGATGCCGTACGGCTGTGTCGAACCCGGCTGGAACGTGTAGATGCCGTACGGAGAGAACGGCTTCCAGTTGGCGGGGTTGATATACCAGACGGTGCATACGATGAACAGCACGATGATGGCCAGCTTGATCATCACCATGATGTCGTTGGTCTTCTTCGTCTGGTTGATGCCGATGGACAGCACCCACGTGATGATAAGCACGATCACGAAGCCCGGCAGATTGAAATACGTGGTGACTCCCGGCGTGGTGCCGTACGCGGCGGTCAGTTCGACCGGCAGATGCAGGCCGAAGCCTTCCAACAGCTTGTTGAAATAGCCCGACCAGCCGGCGGACACGGTCGCCGCCTGCAACGCGTACTCCAGAATCAGATCCCAGCCGATCACGAAGGCGATCAACTCGCCGAACGCCAGATACGCGTACGAATAGGCGGAGCCGGAAACCGGTGCCATCGCGGCGAACTCCGCATAGCACAGGCCCGCAAAACCGCAGCAGATCGCGGCAAGCAGGAAGGACACGCACAATGCCGGTCCCGCGGTGAGCGCGCCTTTGCCGGTGAGCACGAAGATGCCGGTGCCGATGATGGCGCCGATGCCCAGCATGGTCAGGTCGAAGGTTTTCAGTGTTCGCTTCAGCGGAGTCGATTCGGAGACAAGTTGGTCCACCGACTTCTTGCGAAATAGATCCATGGTCGTCAGATTCCCTGTGATTGTTTCAAAAATGGGCTGGACCGGACGGATTTCCGGGACTCTGGCACGCCTTAACGCCAGAAATCAGAAAGGCCGCGGCGATATGCGCAACAGCCTTGTGTATGGAAAGTGTAAAAAACACTGCCGGACAAAATCGTGAAAACATCGTGAATCGTCTCACCATATGTCCCTGATGTTCCATACCTGTCACATAGCGGCGCGACAATGGGAGCCATGACTTTGAGCGCAACACGTGAATGGGATTTCTCCTCCGAACAAGGCAAAGCGAACTACAAGGCCGCCCAGCGGCGGTATCCGGCGCAGGCCATCGTCGACCTCGCCGCACTGCGCGACAACATGCGCCATCTGGTGAGTGTCGTCGGCGGTCCGCATTCCGGCACCGCCGTCATGGGCATCGTCAAAGCCGACGCGTACGGCCACGGTCTGATCCCCGCCGCGCTCGCCGCGCTCGCAGGCGGCGCCACATGGCTCGGCACCGCGCAATCGCATGAGGCGCTGCTGCTGCGCAAAGCCGGCATCGGCCCCGATCGCTGCCATATTCTGACGTGGGTCTACAGCGGCGCCGAAGTGCCGTTCGACGAGCTGGTCGACAACGACATCGACATTTCCGTCGGCTCGCTCGCCGGCATCGACGGCGTCGCCGCGGCCGCACGCAGGCTTGGCAAGACGGCGCGCGTGCATGTGAAGGTCGATTCCGGCTTCGGCCGTAACGGCTTCACGCCCGCCGGTTTCGACGCGGCGCTCGCCAAACTGGTGCCGCTCGCCAAGGAAGGCGTGCTGCATATCGTCGGCCAGTGGAGCCATCTGGCGGTCGCCGACGCGCCGGACGTTCCGGAATTCGTTGCCTCCACCGACATGCAGGTCGAAACGTTCAAGGACTTCACCCGTCGTATGGAAAAAGCCGGCATTCCGCCGGAGATTCGCCACCTCGCCAACACCGCGGCGACGCTGTCCCGTCCGGAAATCCACTTCGAACTGACCCGTCCGGGCATCGGCCTGTACGGTTACGAAGCCGATCCGGCCATGGGCACGCCGTCCACGTATAGCCTGAAGCCCGCCATGACCCTGCAGGCGCAGCTCGGCACCGTCAAGGACGTGGAAGCCGGCCATGGCATCTCCTACGGCCGCACGTATCTGACCCCGTCCGACACGTCCACCGCGATCGTGCCGCTCGGCTACGCGGACGGCATCCACCGTTCCGCCTCCGGATTCGACATGGAAGGCGCCAAGCACGTGACCAAGCCCGGTGGTCCGGTGCGCGTGATGACCGCGGAAGGCCCACGCCTGTACCACGTGTCCGGCCGCGTGTGCATGGACCAGTTCATCCTCGACCTGCACGGTTCCGCCGCCGAACTCGGCATCCACGAAGGCGACAACGTGGAACTATTCGGTCCGGGCCGCGGACTACGCCGAGCCGACAGCCGACGATTGGGGACGTGCCGCCGACACCATCAGCTACGAGATCTTCACCTGCCTGCGCAACCGCATCCCGCGCCTGTACGAGCATGCCACGGACGTATTGTCCGCCGAGGACCTCGCCAAGCTCGACCCGGCAAGCATCCTGTAATCCCGTAAAAAGCGGCGGCAGCCGCCGCACCCATAGGAAGGCGGTGCATCATGACGAGCGAAGGATACAGCGCGTTCGACGAGGAGCGTTGGGCTCCGGAACCACCCAAATCCAGCTCCCGCACCGCCTTCCAACGCGACCGCGCCCGACTCATCCACTCGTCCGCATTGCGCAGGCTCGGCGCGAAAACGCAGATTCTGGTGGCCGGCACGGACGATTTCGCACGTACACGGCTTACACACACGTTGGAGGTCGCGCAAATCGGTCGACAGATCGGCACTTCGCTCGGTTGCGATCCCGACGTGGTCGACTGCGCCTGCCTTGCGCACGACCTCGGCCACCCGCCGTTCGGCCATAATGGGGAACGTGCGCTTGCCGAAATCGCCGGCAATATCGGTGGTTTCGAAGGCAATGCGCAAACCTTGCGATTATTGACGCGCCTCGAACCGAAAATACTGTTTCCCGACGGACGTTCCGCAGGCGTGAATCTGACGCGTGCCGCGCTCGATGCGGCCGTCAAATACCCGTGGACGCTTGCCGAAGCCGCCGCGCATCCGAAAGGGGAGCGCAGCGCGAAATTCTGCGTCTATCCGGATGATACGGACGTGTTCGCCTGGCTCAAACAACACGCGCCCGACACCACCCGCCGTCCCGTCGAATGCCAGGTGATGGACCTGTCCGATGACATCGCCTACAGCGTGCATGACGTGGAGGACGCCATCGCCACCGGCGCGTTCAATCCGGGCGAACTGCACGAAAACGGAGTGATCGACGCGGTCGTCGAGGACGCGCGCGCCTGGTACGGACCGCAATGGGACACAGACAAGCTGGTGGCCGCGTTCGCGCGCATGCACCGGCGCGACACGTTCCCCGGCTATTTCGACGGTTCGCGCCGCGCGCTCGCCGCATTGAAGAACATGACCAGCGATCTGATCGGTCGGTTCGCCGGTTCCGTGGAACATGCCACAAGAGATACGTACGGCAACGAGCCTTTGACGCGATACAACGGCGATTTGGTGATTCCCGAGGAAACCAGCTACGAAATCGTGGTTTTGAAAGGCATCGCCGTGCATTTCGTCATGGAGCCCGGCGAACGTGAGCCGATGCACGGCGAAGAACAGCGAATCGTCAAAGACCTGGTCGACGTGTTCATGGCGGACAATCCCAAACCGTCCAGCGCGTTGGAGAACGTGTTCCTCGACGATTGGCGCGAGGCCGGCAGCGACGGCGAACGCCTGCGCGTGGCCATAGACCAGGTGGCGAGCCTGACCGACACGTCCGCCCTGACCCTCCACTCCCTTCTCTGCTGACGCGTATACCCCCGTTTCCTGTGTGGCGAGTCAATGAGATTCATAAGTGCCGCGTAGCGCCATGTATGTTGTCCGACCGTAGGCTTGGCCGAACGGCCTTGAGTGTGTCGGATGACATACATGGCGTGGAGCGGCTGGCTGTGTGCCTAAGGCAAAGTTGAGTGTGTCGCGCGTTGCATACGCCGCGTAGCCATAACCTATGGCATCGCTGGTAGGCTGGACCGTATGCCGGGAATGATCAAGAAGGAAGACATAGAAAAGGTCCGCGCCACCGCCGACCTGTATGACATCGTATCCGCGACCGTCACGCTCAAACCCTCGGGAACCGGCACATACGTAGGCCTATGCCCCTTCCATGACGAGAAAACGCCAAGTTTTTCCGTGCGCCCGGCGCTTGGCGTATGGCATTGCTTCGGCTGCGGTCTCGGCGGCGACGTGTTCGGCTACGTCGAACATCAGGAGAACATCGACTTTCGTGACGCGGTGGAGCTGCTCGCCGACAAATACCATATCGAACTGCATTACGACAAAGCCGACAACGTGCCCGCGCACACCGGTTCGAAACGCGCACGCCTGCTCGAAGCCAACGAGGCGGCGCAGGAATACTTCGTCTCCCAGCTGATGACCAAGGAGGCGCTCGCCGCGCGCAAGCTGTTGGACGGTCGCAACTTCAGCCAGGCCGACTGCCAGCGGTTCGGCTGCGGATATGCCCCCCAAGGATGGGATAACCTGGTGCGGCACCTTGCCGGCAAAGGCTTCACCCAGCAGGAGATGCTCGACGCGGGACTCGCACGTCAGGGCCAGCGTGGCGTATACGACTATTTCCGTGGCCGCGTGACATGGCCGATTCGCGATTCGACCGGCCGTACGCTCGGCTTCGGCGCGCGCAAGCTGTACGAGGATGACACGATCAATGCGAAATACATCAACACGCCCGACACGCAGCTGTACCGCAAAACACAGGTGCTGTACGGCATCGACCTTGCCAAATCGGCGATTGTGAAGAAACGCCAGGCGGTGATCGTCGAAGGCTATACCGATGTGATGGCCATGCATCTGGCCGGCATCGACACGGCGGTCGCCACGTGCGGCACCGCATTCGGCGCCGAGCATGCGAAGATCATCCGCCGATTGATCGCGGACGATTCGTTGGGCGCGGTGCAGCTGGTTGGCCCCCTGAAGGTGGAGGGGCAGGCGTTGAGCTCGCGTGTCGTGTTCACATTCGACGGCGATGCGGCTGGGCAGAAGGCCGCGATCCACGCGTTCGGTTTGGACGCCGCGTTCTCGACGCAGGCGTTCGTCGCGGTCGCCGAAGACAACCTCGACCCGTGCGATCTGCGCATCAAACGCGGCAACGAGGCGGTGCGCGCGCTGATCGCCAATGCGCGGCCGCTGTACGATTTCGTGATCGATTCGGCAATCGACCGTTTCGACACCACGTACGCGACAGGTCAGATGGGCGCGGTCAAGGCGGTCGCCCCGCTGATCGCGCAAATCCGAGACCGTTCGCTGCTCGACCTGTACTCACGCAAGGCGGTACGTCGCATCGGCGTCGATCTGGACATCATGCAACGCGAAGTGGCGTACCAGCGTCGCAAACTGAACATGCGTGACGAGGACGCGTACGCGCCGAAACGTCGATTCCAAAACAATGCGGGGCCGTCGGCTGAACCAGCATATGCGGAACGTGGCGCGAATCCGTATGCGAATCCCGCCGCACGCAAGGCGTTGGAGCATCGCGACGCGGCCGAGCAAAGCTACTATCGCATCGACGACGCCGTGTTCATCTGCGAACAGCAGTTCATGGCCACGCTGATCCAGGTGCCGTTGGCCGTCGATCCGACGATGTTCGCCAGCCTGACCTTGTCGAGTTTCATGACGCCGGTGTTCCGCACGCTGTTCCAAGCGGTCGCCGCGGCGGGCGGGCTTCCAGGGGAAGACGTGCCGCAGGGACTGTGGATGCACAATCTGACGAAGGCGGGCGGTCCGATGCTCGAATCGGTCATCAACGAGCTGGCCGTCATGCCGCTGCCATTGCCGCCGAGCGAAGCGGACGCGAACCGCAATACAGGCGAGTCGCAGGAACAATCGGCGCAATTGCGCAAGCCGACGCAGGAGGAGCGGCGGTACGCGTCCGAACTGATCGTCAGACTGCTTGATACCGGCATCATGCGCAAAATCGGCGCGGACCAGCGTCGCATGGCGCAACTGCCGGACGGTGCAGAGAAAATCGAACTGCTCGGACAGATCACCAAACTGGAAACGCTGCGCAAGGACCTGCAGTCGCGTGTTTTCGGCAACAACGTTGCGTGACACGCCCATATGGTGAATCGAAGGCGAACGGAAGATGATTTTTAGACAAAATCTTGGCGCACGCGGGGTTAATTTGTGAAGATTTGCGGGCCTTGTTTTCGGTTTCGCCGGTTTGCAAAAGCATGCGGCAGTAAGCAATAGTGGATGAAAATCGTTGGAATGGTCGGAAAAGCAGCACGCCGAGGGTTCGTGCTAGTCGCATTTTTGGGTAAAGTGGTCTAGGCGTTTGCATGAAAATCGCTTGGGTTTTGCAAGGTGTGCAAGGCGGTTGCAAACGAGATTGACGGAGGAATGCATGCGGCGATTGGTCGTCAAGGTCCTGAAGAACGAGACCATTCTCGTAGTCGCTTCCATACTCGCACTCATATCGTGCTTCATCGTGCCGCCAGACAAGGAATACGCCGGCTACATCCACGCCAGCACCATCTCGCAGCTGATCTGTCTGATGCTTGTGGTGTGCGGCTTCCAGCGCATCGGCGTGTTCCGCATCATCGGCTCGCGCCTGCTGCATCACGTCAAAACCGCGCGTGGCCTGGTGCTCACGTTGATCGCATTGCCGTTCTTCTCCGGCATGCTCATCACCAATGATGTGGCGTTGGTCACCTTCGTGCCGTTCGCAATCGCGGTGTTGACGATGGCGCACATGGAAGAGCATGCGGTGCTTGTCGGCACGCTGATGACCATCGGCGCGAACGTGGGCAGCATGCTCACCCCGATCGGCAACGCGCACAACCTGTATCTGAAAGCGTTGACGGGCATGCCGACGTCCGAGATGATCGGCATCATGGCCCCGTATTCCGCTACCGCAGCCGTTCTGCTGATAATCATCACCTGCGTGATTTTCGGCAGCAAACCGGTTTCCGAATTTTCCGCGATCGATGGTTCCGGCATCGAACAGAACGTACTCGCCCCGCATTCCGACCGGCCGCAGCCTGACGAGATTCGCGTGACCGGCTACGGTGCCGGTTATGGCGGCTGGCGTACGATCGTATACACGGCGTTGTTCGTCGTCTGCTTGCTGGCGGTGAGCGATTTCATTCCGCTGTGGTTGATGTGCGTCATCGTGTTCGTGGCGTTCCTGCTATGCGACCGCCGCGTGTTCCGCAACGTCGATTGGGGACTGCCGCTCACGTTCTGCATGTTCTTCATCTTCATCGGCAACATGAAACGCGTGCCGGAATTCTACGAGCTGGCCGCCTCGCTGGTGGGCGCGCATCCGCTGGAAGTGGCCGTGGTGTCCAGCCAGTTCATCTCCAACGTGCCGACCACGCTGCTGCTGTCCGGCTTCTGCGACCAGTGGCGTGAACTGATCATCGGCACCAACCTGGGCGGCTTGGGCACGCTGATCGCGTCCATGGCGTCGCTGATCGGCTACAAGAACGTGACGCGCGCCTACCCGGACAAAAAAGGCCGTTATCTGGCCGTCTACACCGCGGTGAACGTGCTGTTCGTCATCGTGCTCGTCGGCCTGAGCTGGATTATCGAGTAGCGTTTGGCCGCCGACCGGTTTCCCTGACCGCTAATCTCAAGGTCGCCGGTTCGCACCTTTTGCTGAGATTGCATGAAAACCCTTGGAATCATTGGATTTCAAGGGTTTATTGTTACGTCGGCTGATGGTCTGGTGCTGTGATAATCTGTGCCGGGAAGCGTGTGCCGAGAAACGTAGGAAGGCTGAACATGCTGCAAGGATTGCTGGGAATTTTCTCCGGACTGATCACGCCGGTGCAGACCGCGGTGAACACGCGGCTCGGCCGTTCCATCGGCTCGCCGTTGCGCGCCTCGCTGGTGTCGTTCAGCGTCGGCCTCATTGCGATGCTGACTTTGACGCTGCTGCTTGGCCCGTATCCGCTGATTCCCGCCACCGCGGCGAACGGTCCATGGTGGATGTGGTTCGCGGGCGTGTTCGGTGTCACTTTCCTGACCGGCAATGTGCTGCTGCTGCCGAAACTGGGCAGTCTCAAAACCGTGATCATGCCAGTCACCGGGCAGATCGTCATGGGCCTGCTGATCGACGCTTTCGGCTGGTTCGGCACTACCGCGCAGCCGATTTCCCCGCTGCGCATCGCAGGTGCGGCGATCACGCTGGTCGGCTTCCTGCTTGCCGTCGCCGGACCGAATCTGCGATTGAGGCCTGCCATCGATCGTCCGGCTGGCGGTTCGGAAAATTCCGGCGATTCCGAAAAATCCGAAACTGACGGAAAAGCCGTACATGTGCCAGGTTCCGCGACCGTGCTGTGGAGTTGCGCAGGCATCGCGTTCGGCATGTGTTCGGCCGTGCAGACGGCGTTGTTGGGCAAGCTGGGCGTCGCGTTGGGATCGCCGGTGAAGGCATCGCTCGCCTCGTTCGTGGTCGGTCTGATCTCGCTTGCGATCGTCGTCGCATTCGTCGACCGCACCTACAGCCTCGGCGACGCGCTGAAGAAAGGCAATCCGTGGTGGATGTGGGTAGGCGGATTGCTGGGTGCGACGCTGGTGATGTGCAACGCGTACCTGTCCGCGCATATCGGCACCGGCATGACGGTGATGCTGGTATTGCTCGGTCAGGTCGGCGGAGGATTGCTGGTCGACCGTTTCGGCCTGCTTGGCGTGCCACGCAAGCCCGTGGCCGGCATCCAATACGTCGGCGTGCTCGTAGCCATCGTCGGCATTGTGCTCAAGGCGATGTGACTGCCGTGTCGAGTTGGCAACCGTGTGCGAACTGACTATACTGTGTTTAGTTTGGCCCTGTAGCTCAGCTGGATAGAGCATGTGACTTCTAATCTCAAGGTCGCCGGTTCGAGCCCGGCCGGGGTCACCATCAAGCCCTCGCGTCGTTTCATGCGGTGCGGGGGCTTTCCTGTCCATTGAACGGCAAGCCATTGGCTTGCGAAGATAGGGGAGACCATGAAGCGAATCGTCGCGGGCATTCTGGCGCATGTGGACGCGGGCAAGACCACGTTGTCGGAGGCGCTGCTGTACGCTACCGGCCAAGTACGCAAACTCGGCCGCGTCGACCACGGCGACGCCTTCCTCGACACGGACGCCATGGAACGGCAGCGCGGCATCACCATCTTCACCGAGCCGGCCGTCATCGCCACGCCCGACCTCACCATCACCCTGCTCGACACTCCTGGACACGTCGACTTCTCCGCCGAAACGGAACGTACGCTCGCCGTGCTCGACTACGCCATCCTCGTCATCTCCGGCGCGGACGGCATCCAAGGCCATACCGAAACGCTGTGGCGACTGCTCAATCGCTATCAGGTGCCCACATTCGTCTTCGTCAACAAAATGGACGCGCCCGGCGCCGACAAAACGCAACTGCTCGCCCAACTCAAGAAACGCTTCTCGGACGGCTGCGTCGACTTCACCGAGCCGATTGACGGCGAACGCATGGAGGAGATCGCCATGCAAAACGAAACGGCCATGGACGCGTATCTCGACACCGAAACCGTGCCGGACGAAACCATTCGCGCCATGATCGCCCGCCGTGAGCTGTTCCCCTGCTATTTCGGATCAGCGCTGAAAATGGACGGTATAGAACAGTTCGTCGCAGGTTTCGAACGGTTCGCGCAAGAGCCGCAATACAATGGCGAATTCGGCGCACGCATATATAAGGTGTCTCATGACGCGCAAGGCAACCGTCTGACCTGGCTCAAGGTGACCGGCGGCGAACTGAAGGCCAAGATGATGCTAAGCGGCACCGCGCACGCCGGCGACGCGGATGCGGTTGCCGAAGACGGCCAATGGCATGAGAAAGCCGACCAGGTGCGCGTCTATTCCGGCGCGAAATCCACCACCGTCGACACGGTCCCCGCAGGCACCATCTGCGCCGTCACGGGTCTGACGCAGACATTCCCCGGCGAAGGCCTCGGCATGGAGCGGGACGCCGGCAGTCCGGTCCTCCAGCCGGTGCTCACGTACACGCTGGAACCGGGGGAGTGCGACATTCACAAATGTCTCGTCGCCCTGCGCGAACTGGAGGACGAGGATCCGCTGCTGCACGTCGTCTGGCAGTCTCGCCTAGAGGAAGTGCACCTGCAGTTGATGGGCGCGGTGCAGCTGGAGATCATCCAGCAGATCATGCACGATCGTTTCGGCTTGGACGTCACGTTCGGACCGGGCAGCATCCTGTACAAGGAGACGATCGCCGCTCCGATCGAAGGCATCGGCCATTTCGAGCCGTTGCGACACTACGCCGAAACGCATGTGCTGCTCGAACCGCTGCCGCAGGGCGCGGGAATGGCATACGCCACCGTGTGCAGCGAGGACGTGCTCGACCGCAACTGGCAGCGCCTCATCATGCAGCATTTCCAGGAACGCGAGCATCTGGGCGTGCTCACCGGCTCGCCGATCACCGATATGAGAATCACGCTGCTGACAGGCCGTGCGCATCTGAAGCACACGGAAGGCGGCGATTTCCGCCAAGCCACCTACCGCGCGATACGCCAGGGCCTGATGGAAGCGAAGAAGAAGGGCGATTGCCGTCTGCTTGAACCTTGGTACGGCTTCCGTCTGGAAGTGCCGCAGGACATGGTCGGACATGCGATGGCCGACATCCAGCGCATGTCGGGCACGTTCGACACGCCTACCGGCGACGGCGAATACATGGTGTTGAACGGCACGGCGCCGGTATCCGAAATGCGTGACTATGCGATGGACGTGAACGCGTACACGCACGGCCGTGGCCATTTAAGCTGCGTGTTCGCCGGCTACCAGCCGTGCCACAATGCTGACGAGGTGATCGAGAACATGGCTTACGATCCGGAATCCGACCTGGAGAACACGCCGGATTCGGTGTTCTGCGCGCATGGCGCCGGTTACACGGTCAAATGGTACCGGGTGCCGGATTTCATGCATCTGGATCGCGCATACGACGCCGGGCAGTGACGTCTTCGCCGGGCAAAGGGGCCCGGCGGCAGTGACAGTGATATTCGTCACACTTAACACGCCATTCACATAAGAGACATCTCATTGACATGCGAAACGGGTGCCGCAGATTTTCCGAATCGATTGAGAAACATTGAAATTGGGTATTGACAAACACCTCGACTCGGTATATGGACAGCGAAACGTGTTTGACATAGCCGAGCGGTACTCTTTCCTACGCACTAACAAAAGAACCGCAGGTTGTCAAGATCCTGCCAAAACGATATGAAGGTGGTTTCGGTGACTTTCCACGCCCCGCTCGATTTGAGCATACATAAATCACAAGGTCTGTACGACCCAAGCTCAGAACATGACGCTTGCGGCGTAGGTATGGTCACCACACTCAACAAGCGGCCGGAACGTAAGATCATCGACGACGCCATCGAAGTGCTCGTCAATCTCAACCACCGTGGCGCCGTGGGCGCCGAGGAGAACACCGGTGACGGTGCGGGCATCCTGATGAGCATGCCCGACGAGTTCATGCGGGCCACCACGGGCGTCGAACTGCCCGAGGCCGGCCATTACGCGGCGGGCATCGCGTTCCTCGACCGCGACATCGCCACGTCCGGCCAGCAGGA
>ERZ773158.2075-NODE-2075-length-15933-cov-9.375299_pt1 | contig 15933 bp, 19 predicted proteins | sample MGYA00511918_ERZ773158 | MGnify/ENA primary metagenome ERZ773158 (study PRJEB29015, sample SAMEA2737876) | human gut metagenome | biome: human gut; feature: human-associated habitat; material: faeces | place: China | collected 2012 ...
TTGAAGCAGTCAATTTCAGCAGCTATTGCTCGGTTCATCTCCCGGTAAGGAGACGACATCCTTGCAATAATCAGTACATAGCGCGTCTGTTTACCCAAAGTGGCGCTTGGGTCGGCAGGCGCGCTATTTTTATGCCCAGATGCGGGCGAAGGAGGTGTTATTGTGAAAGCATATGGGAAGTCGTGGGGCTACAACGTATATGACTGCCGGTACTGCCTGTACCGGAAAGGGAAGCTAAAGGGCTGCGTCTACCCGGACGGCTGCTGCTGTCCCGTCCCGCAGAAGCCCGAAAGACGGAACGGCATAGAACAAGTTTACGAAGCAGATGCGGACAGCGCCGCTCCCGTTTCGGAGTGCGAGGGCTGTCCCTACGGAAGGGCTGCCCCCTGCATCGGATGGTGTACCAAAGAGGTCATGCGCGCCGCAGGGCTTCCAAAGGAGCGTGACAGAAGCCATGTATGACTATTTCTACGGCGCGGAAGCGGAACTGTTCTCCTTCTATCGCATCCCCAAGGTGCTGTTCACGGAGGAGCAGTTCAGAAGCGTTTCCGCAGAAGCCAAGGTGCTCTACGGTCTGCTCCTTGACCGCATGAGCCTGAGCTGCAAGAACGGCTGGCTGGATCAGGCGGGGCGTGTATATATCATCTTCACAATCGAGGAGGTCATGACCGCCCTGGGCTGCGCTGACCAGAAGGCCGGAAAGCTGCTGCATGAGCTGGAGAGCAAATGCCGCCTTATCGAGCGCAAGCGGCAGGGGCTGGGCAAGCCCAACCTCATCTACGTCAAGAACTTTGTGGATAACCATGTGGATAACACATCGGGCAGTACCACACCCTCCCCGGAATCACGATTCCTGAACCGTGAAAATCACGATTCAGGAGCAGTGAAAATCACGGATCAAGAATCGTTAAAATCACGATCTAATAATACTGATAAGAATGATACTGATTTTAGTGATACTGATTCCTTTCCCTTCACTTCGTTCAGGAGGGATCACGGGCGGGAAACGAAAGGAAACGAAGCGGCTCTGAGAGAGCGCTACAGAGAGCTTATCGCGGAGAACATCGCCTACGACGCACTCCTGACAGACTATCCATACGAGCAGGACACACTGGAAGAAATCCTGGAGCTGCTGGTGGATGTGGTCTGTACGACGAAAAGCTCCGTCCGCATTTCCGGCGACGATAAGCCCGCCGAGGTGGTCAGGAGCCAGTTTTTGAAGCTGAACAGCGAGCACATCCGCTTTGTGGTGGGCGGGCTGAAGGAAAACACCACCCGCATCCGCAATATGCGCCAGTATCTTTTAGCCACGCTGTATAACGCCCCTCTGACCATCGGGAACTACTACCGAAGCCTTGTGAGCCACGATATGTCGGAGGGCTTCATCTGAGCCGCAGGTTATTGCCTGCGGCTTTGGCATTTTCAGGAGGTGATGCGACCGTGCCGAAACAGAAACCCAACGAACAGGTACAGCAGATACCGCTTTCAGAGATTCGTCCCTTCAAGAACCACCCCTTCAAGGTGACGGACGACGAGCTCATGCAGCAGACCATCGACAGCATCATGCAGGTGGGCGTTCTCAACCCCGCCATCATCCGCCCCGCACCGGAGGGCGGATATGAGATGGTAGCCGGACACAGGCGGCTCCATGCCGCAGACCTTGCGGGGCTGAAAACCATACCGGCCATCGTCCGCAATCTTGACGATGACGAGGCGGTGATCCTCATGGTGGACAGCAACTTGCAGCGGGAAACCATCAGCCCCATGGAGCGGGCGCAGGCGTACAAAATGAAGCTGGAAGCGTTGAAGCATCAGGGAAAACGGGTGGATTTGCAGGACAAGTCAACTTCTCGCCAAGTTGGCGAGAAGTCATGGGCTGTTGCCAAAGTCGGTGCTGATGCAAACGAAAGTGAAAGGCAGGTACACAGATATATCCGTCTCACCGAGCTTCTGCCGGAGGTGCAGAAAAAGGTGGACAGCAAGGAGATCGCGTTCAGCCCCGCCGTGGAGCTGTCATACCTCACCCATGACGAGCAGAAGCAGTTTCTGGACGCAATGGACTATTCCCAGAACACGCCCTCTCTTTCCCAGGCGCAGCGGCTCAAGAAGCTCAGCCGGGAGGGAAAATGCACGAAGGAGGCCATGCGCTCCATCATGTCCGAGGAAAAGAAGGAGGAACAGGAGCGCATCACGCTGAGCAGCGATACCCTCCGCAAATACTTCCCCCGAAGCTACACGCCCCTGCAAATGCAGCAGACCATCATCAAGCTGCTGGAGCAGTGGCAGAAAAAACAGCAGCGCCGGAACGAGCGCTGAGAAAGGCAGGTTTATCCATGAACGTAACCATCAACATCTACGGCGACGTACACATCCACTGCGACTGCTGCGACGGGTGCAGCGTGTATGACGACAATTTCGACGACGCTCTCGAAGCGCCGCATGAGGCTGCACCGGATGCGGAGGACGGCGGCGAACAGACCGGCCCGACCGCCGAAGAAGTGGAAGCGGCGGTAAAGGCATTGGCAGCGTTTTTTCTTCCGCTTTTTTCGGAGGAGACCGGCGAGGGAGGCGGCGCGCATGAAGGAATTTGACGTGACCATCACCGAAACGCTGAAGCTCACCGTGTCCGTGGAGGCTTCTTCCAAAGAGGAAGCCCAACAGATGGTAAGCGACCAGTGGCACGCCGGGGATCATATTCTGGATGCGGACAATTTCGTGGAGGTGGAGTTTGAGAGCAATGACGGCAAGGAAATCTCCGCCGAAAGAGCACCGGACGATACCATCGAGGTGCTTATGGTGGAACCGGGACAGTACCCGCGCGTGGAGCGCATCGGCTCCGACCTTGCCTCCTTGCAGAAGGCGGTGGACGGCTATATCGAGGCGGTCTACCCATATGACGACCCCGTGGCTCTGATCTGCGGGGAGGAAGCCAAGCTGGAGGGCAAGCCCCTGAACCGCGCCCTGCGGGACGGGGACGGCGACATCTACGATATTGTGGCCGGTAAATTCTTCATCTGCGGTCTGGGGGATGAGAACTTTGCGTCTCTCCCAAAGGAGCTGCAACAGAAATACGAGGAAAAGTTCCGTCAGCCGGAAGCCTTTTTGAAGATGGGCAGCAAGATCATGGCGATCCCCACCGAGCCCGCCAAGGCTGCGGGCAAAGGCAAGACCGCTCCGGTGACAGAGCGATGATACCATCACTCCCAATGCGAATGGAAGGAGGAAAAACTCATGCAGGAAGAAATTGAAAACAGAACTGTCACTCTGATCATCTCCGCCGTCAAGTTGACCGCACGGGAGCTGAAGGCCGGGATGGATAAATATCTTTCCGAAAAGAAGAGCAAAGCCATGGAAAAGGCGCGTGCCGCGCCTGAAAAGCCCAGCGGCAAGCAGACGGTGAGGCAGCTCATAGGGCAGAATCAGGGCGTATCCAACATTGAGATCACCAACAGCAATATCAAAGGCTTTGAGCGCATAGCCCGGAAATACGGCGTGGATTTTGCCGTTAAGAAAGACCGCAGCGTTTCACCGCCGAAATACTTTGTGTTCTTTAAGGCGAGGGACGCGGACGCACTGACGGCGGCGTTCAAGGAATACACGGCATATGAGCTTAAACGCGCCGCCAAAGCGCAGAACCGTCCCTCCGTGCTGGCGCATCTGCAAGCACTCAAGGCGAAGGTTCAGGCCATTACGCCGGGGAAATCCCGAAATCAGAACAGGGGCATCACGATATGAAGAAACCTCTGAATATCAAGAAGTTCCTGCTGCCCAATATCCCGTATGTCTTTATCGCCCTCTTTGCCACCAAGCTGGGACAGGCGTGGCGGCTTGCCCCCGGCATGGATTTCTCGGGAAAGACGCTGCACCTCATGGAGGGCTTCGCCGCCGCGTTCCAATCGGCGCTGCCCAGCTTCCACCCCATCGACCTGTGCGTGGGCGTTGCAGCCGCTCTGCTCATTCGGCTTATCGTGTACGTCAAGGGCAAAAACGCCAAGAAATTCCGCAAAAATCTGGAATACGGCTCTGCCCGTTGGGGCAAGCCCGAGGATATCGCCCCTTACGTCGATCCGAAGTTTGAGAACAACGTCATTCTCACCCAGACCGAGCGGCTCATGATGTCCAACCGTCCCAAAGACCCCAAGACGGCGCGGAACAAAAACGTGCTGGTGGTAGGCGGCTCCGGCAGCGGCAAGACGCGGTTTTTCATTAAGCCAAATCTCATGCAGCTTCACAGTTCCTACGTTGTCACCGATTCAAAAGGCAGCATCGTGGTCGAATGTGGAAAATTACTCCAGCGGAACCAGTATAAGATCAAGATTCTGAACACGATCAACTTCAAAAAGTCCCACCACTACAACCCGTTCGCGTATCTCCACTCGGAAAAGGACATTCTGAAGCTGGTCACGACCCTCATCGCCAACACCAAGGGGGACGGGAAATCCGGGGACGACTTCTGGCAGAAGGCCGAGACGCTGCTCTACACGGCGCTCATCGGCTATATCCACTACGAAGCCCCCGAGGAGGAACAGAACTTCGCCACGCTCATCGAGTTCATCAACGCCATGGAGGTGCGCGAGGACGATGAGACCTTTGAGAACAACGTGGATCTGGCCTTTAAGGAGCTGGCAAGCCGGGAGCCGAATCACTTCGCCGTGCGGCAATATAAAAAATACAAATTAGCGGCGGGCAAAACAGCTAAGTCGATCAATATTTCCTGCGGCGCGCGCCTTGCGCCCTTCGATATCCAGGAGCTGCGGGAGATCACCATGTACGACGAGCTGGAGCTGGACACCCTGGGCGACCGGAAAACGGCGCTGTTTCTCATCATGAGCGACACCGACAGCACCTTCAACTTCCTCATTTCCATGATTTACAGCCAGTTATTCAACCTGCTGTGCGAAAAGGCCGACGACGTGTACGGAGGCAGGCTCCCCGTCCATGTGCGCTGCCTCATCGACGAGTGCGCCAATATCGGGCAGATACCGAACCTGGAAAAGCTCATGGCTACCATCCGCAGCCGCGAGATTTCCGCCTGTCTGGTGCTGCAAGCCCAAAGTCAGCTAAAGGCTTTGTACAAGGACAACGCCGACACCATCATCGGCAACTGCGACAGCTCCATCTTCTTGGGCGGCAAGGAGCCCGGTACGCTGAAGGAGCTGAATCAGGCGCTGGGGAAAGAGACCATCGACACCTTCAACACCGGAGAGAGCCGTGGACGGGAGGTGTCCCACAGCCTGAACTATCAGAAGCTGGGCAAAGACCTTGCCACGATAGACGAGCTGGCGGTGCTGGACGGCGGCAAGTGCATCTTGCAGCTTCGGGGCGTGCGCCCCTTCCTCTCGGATAAGTACGATATCACCAAGCACCCCAATTATAAGTATCTGTCGGACGCGAACCCAAGGAACGCCTTTGATATCGAGAAATACCTCTCCACAAGACTGGTGCCGAAAGCGGATGAGGTATACGAGGTGTTCGACGCGGGCCGCGTCTGAGCGCACAAGCCCGCCGCCCTCATGCGGCGGCTTTTCATATAGATACGGATGAGAAAAGACACTTCCTCGCTTGCAGGGTCGGAACGAATCCATGAACAAAATATTGAAAGGAGAAGCCGGAATCGGGGCTGCATCGCAGCTTTCGTTCCGGCTCCTGCTGTATCCGCGAGAGTTCAACACAACCAACACCCAATGATTCCGGCAACACAAATATGGAATTTTTCAACTCTGCTGTCGGCGTTCTCCAGACCCTCGTCATCGCCCTCGGTGCCGGCCTCGGCATCTGGGGAGCCATCAACCTGCTGGAAGGCTACGGAAACGACAACCCCGGTGCAAAAAGTCAGGGCATGAAGCAGCTCATGGCGGGCGGCGGCATCATCCTCATTGGCACCACGCTGATCCCTCTGCTGTCTGGCCTGTTTTAAGGTAGGCGCTTATGGATTTTCTCACCGACTGGCTCACAAACTGGCTCAAAGAGCTTCTGATTGGCGGGATCATGGGAAACCTCGAAGGGCTTTTTGATACCGTCAATACCCAAGTCGGAGAGATTGCGGCACAGGTAGGGACTACCCCGGCGGCGTGGCACGCCGGGGTTTTCTCCCTGATCCGACAGCTTTCCGAAACGGTGATCCTGCCGATTGCCGGAATGGTGCTGACCTTTGTTGCCACTTATGAGCTCATACAGATGCTTTTGGAAAAGAACAATATGCACGAGGTTGACGTTGCGAACCTCTATAAATGGATGTTCAAAACAGCCTGTGCAATCTTAATCCTGTCAAATACATTCAATATCGTCATGGCTGTGTTCGATGTGTCGCAGAGCGTTATCGCGCAGGCAGGCGGGCTCATTCAAGGCTCCACCGATGTTTCGGCGGATATGCTTGCCGAACTGGAAACCTCGCTGGAGGCGATGGACTTGGGGCCGCTTTTGGGGCTGTGGCTGCAGTCTGCGCTCATTGGATTTACGATGAAGGCGATGGGGATTATCATTTTCGTTTTGGTGTATGGCAGGATGCTGGAAATCTATCTGCTGACCAGTCTGGCCCCCATCCCCGTTGCTACGCTTTCCAACCGGGAGCTTGGCGGCACCGGGCAGAACTACATCAAGTCCCTGTTTGCCGTGGGCTTTCAAGGGCTGCTGATCCTTGTATGTGTTGCAATTTACGCAGTGCTCATTCAAGGCATCGCAACAGGCGGCGATCCCATTGGGGCGATTTGGGGAACTGTGGGCTACACGGTTCTGCTTTGCTTCATGCTCTTTAAGACCGGGAGCATTGCCCAGCGTATCTTTGGCGCTCATTAACAGGAGGTGGTGCTTATGCCGAGAAGATACGGGGCAGACGGAACGCGCTTATGGAATGGAAAAACGCCGGAGGAGTTTACTGAGGCAGACGCTTACCGCTTTATGGCGGAAACAGAGGCCGTCCTGCAAAGAAAAGAGTTGATGGACGACCCCGCCCAGCCTGCTCCGGCAAGCGGAAAGGAGGAATTTTATCTGAGTAAGAAAGACGATGTATTGCTGACCCCGGAGCAGATTGCTGCGGAGGAACGGCGCTGGCTGTTTGATGCTCCCATCGCGGAGCTTGCAGAAGTCAAGGGCGTTAGCATTGATGAGGCAGTAAAAATGCGGACAGATGCTGTCTTGCAGGAGGCGGTTGTTCCGATCACGGTATCTGTCCGCCCGATTGAGCCGCAGGGAAAACTGATCGGCTTCGCCAGCGTCAATTTTGGCGGTGTGGTCATCGACGATTTTAAGGTTGTGGACGGGAAAAACGGAATTTTTCTCGGCGCTCCCTCTAAACCCGATCCTGCCAGCCGGACGGGATACCGGGCTACGGTTCGGATTCCTGACCGCGCCACACAGGAGCGGATTAACGCGGCTGGTGTGGAGGCGTATCATGCGGCGGTGGAACAGCTTGTTGCACGGGCCCAGGCGGTACGGCCTGCCCCGATCAAGGAGCAGATGGCCGAGGCCGCGAAACAAGCTGGAAAAGAAAACGCCGCCCGGCCTGCGCCTGCCAAGGCAAAGGAGGCCCGCAATGACCGATAGCCGCACTTTGGGACAAAGTGTCCCGAAGGAGGGCTTGTTTCTCTTGGACGGCATCGAGGGCCTGCGTTCTTTGCCAAAACATAGCGTGGATATGCTGCTGACCGATCCGCCCTACGGCACAACCCGGAATTATTGGGATGTGCCTCTGCCGCTCCCGGAACTGTGGGAGGCGGTGAAATGGGCGGTCAAGCCGAATGGCGCGGTGCTGTTCTTCGCACAGTGCCCCTTTGACAAGGTGCTGGGCGCATCCAACCTCGCCATGCTCCGCTATGAGTGGATTTGGTACAAGGAGCGCGGAACGGGCTTTCTCAATGCAAACCGGGCTCCACTGAAAAAGTCCGAGAATATCTTGGTGTTTTACCAGAAGTCCCCGGTCTACAATCCGCAGTTTACTTATGGCAAGCCTTATGCCCGCGTACATTCCCGAAGCGGTACAAGCTCCAACTATGGGAAATTTGAACGGCAGGGCTCGGAGTCCAACGATGGCCGCCGCTATCCCGGAAATGTACTATTTGTGCCTACGGTGTCCGGCGGCATCCATCCCACACAGAAGCCCGTGGAGCTTTGTGAGTATCTGATCCGCACCTATACCCGCCCCGGCGAATTGGTCGCGGACATTTGCGCGGGCTCCGGCACAACCGCGATTGCAGCCATCAACACAGAACGCCGCTTTGTATGCTTTGAAACGGCCCCGTCCTTTTATGCCGCCGCCAGTGAGCGCATCCGTGCGGCGCAGGCAGTAAAAAGCTCTGGCGAGAAAGGAGTGTAATTATCCAGCAGTATTCTATCATTTACGCCGATCCCCCTTGGCGCTACTCGGCTAAGAAAGTACAGGGCGCGGCGGAAAACCATTATCCCACTATGAGCATTGAGGAGTTATGTGCGTTGCCTGTGGCTGATCTTGCAGCCCCGGACAGCGCACTCTTTTTATGGGCCACTTTCCCGCAGCTCCCGGAGGCGCTCCGGCTGATCGAGGCTTGGGGCTTCACCTATAAATCCGTTGCTTTCGTCTGGCTGAAAAAGAACAAGAAGGCGGATAGCTGGTTTTACGGCCTTGGCTTCTGGACAAGGGGCAATGCAGAAATCTGCCTGCTGGCAACCAAGGGACATCCAAAGCGGCAGGCTGCCAACATTCATCAATTCATCATTTCCCCGATTGAAGCCCATAGCAAAAAGCCGGACGAGGCCCGCGCCAAAATCATTTCCCTGATGGGCGATCTGCCCCGCGTGGAGCTCTTTGCCAGGCAGACCCCGCCCGGCTGGGCTGTATGGGGAAATGAAGTAACACCAACCATCCCGGACTTTGGGACACATTGTCCCGAAGTGCAGAAAGGAGTGTGATCTATGCCCTATGTAAACGTACCAAACGATTTATCCAAAATCAAAACAAAGATGGCTTTCAACCTCACCAAACGCCAGCTTGTCTGCTTCGGCAGCGCGGGCGCAGTGGGGATTCCGGCCTATCTGCTGACCCGTGGCACCCTCGGCAATACCGGGGCGATGTTTCTCATGCTGGGAATTATGCTCCCGGCGTTCCTGCTGGCCATGTATGAAAAGGACGGCTTGCCCTTTGAAAAGGTTGTGCGAAACATCATCCGGGCCAAGTTTCTAAGGCCGGGGATCAGGGCCTACCGAACCGAAAACATTTATGCGCCCTTTGCCGGGCCGGGCGCTGGAAAGGAGGATGTGATTGAAAAACACAAAGAAGAAAAACGGAGCCGCCGCCAAGGGTAAAGGCCGGGCGGCCCTGTCTGCCCAGCAGACAATCCCGTATCTGTCCATGCACCCGGACGGTGTGTGCAAGCTCCCGGGCGGGCTCTATACAAAAACCGTGGAATATGAGGACATCAATTACTCCGTGGCATCCACCGAGGATCAGACCGCCATATTCAGCGGATGGAGCTCATTTCTCAACTACTTTGACAGTTCGCTGCCGTTCCAGCTTTCCTTTATCAACCGCCGTTCTCATTCCCGCAGCCGCTATCAGGTCAATATCCCGAAAGCGGATGACAACTATAACAGCGTCCGGGATGAGTTTACCGGGATGCTGAAAAATCAGATTGCCAAAAGCAATAACGGCATTGAACGCTCAAAATACATCACCTTTGGCATACCCGCCGAGGGGATTGCGGAGGCACGGCCCCGTCTGGAGCGTGTGGAGGCCGATGTCATGGGAAACTTTAAGCGGCTGGGCGTTCCCTCGGAGCCGATGGACGGACGGGCCCGCCTTGCGCTGCTTCATAGCCAGATGCACCCGGGGAGCCGTGAGGCGTTCCGCTTTTCGTGGAAAGACATCCCGCAGACCGGGCTCGGCACAAAAGACTTTATTGCCCCGGACAGTCTCGACTTCCGCCAGTCCCGCACATTCCGCATCGGCCAGTATTGGGGCGCGGTGTCCTACTTACAGATTATGGCATCGGAGCTTTCGGATAAGCTGCTGGCGGAAATCTTGGAGCTGGATGCTGAAATGACCGTGACCATGCACATTCAGACCGTGGATCAGCTCAAGGCAATTAAGACCATCAAGGGGAAAATCTCGGACATCGGAAAAATGAAAGTGGAGGAACAGAGAAAGGCTGTGCGCTCCGGCTATGACCCGGATATTCTTCCCCCTGACCTGATTACATTCAGCAAGGACGCAGCGGAGCTTCTGGCTGATTTGCAATCCCGCAATGAGCGAATGTTTCTGCTGACCTTTACGGTGGTAAACCTTGCCCCTACTCGCCAGCGGCTGGAAAACGATGTGTTTACCGTGGGCGGTATCGCGCAGAAATACAACTGCGCTCTGCGCCGTCTGGACTGGCAACAGGAACAGGGCTTTGTTTCCTCGTTGGCCCTTGGTTACAACGAGGTAGAAATCCAGCGCGGTATGACCACCAGCTCCACAGCCATCTTTATTCCTTTTATGACAAGGGAGCTCCGCATGGCTGGGCAGGCCCTCTACTATGGCATGAACGCACTTTCTCACAATGTCATCATGGCTGACCGCAAAAAGCTGAAATCGGCAAACGGGATGTATTTGGGCTCTACGGGCTCCGGCAAGAGCTTTGCCGCAAAGCGCGAGCTCTTGAATGTGTTTCTCACCATCCCGCAGGATCGGATCATCGTGGTTGACCCGATGGGCGAATACGCGCCGCTGGTGCGAAGGCTGGGCGGCCAGGTGATCGAGATTGCCCCGGACAGCCCGCACCACCTCAATCCGATGGATGTGGAGCTCAATATGGCCGCCGGAGAAAGCCCGCTTTCCATGAAGGCGGATTTTCTTTTGTCCCTGTGCGAGCTGGTGGTCGGCGGCAAGGAAGGCTTGCAGCCCATTGAAAAGACGGTCATTGACCGCTGTGTGCGTTTGGTGTACCGGGAACAGGCGCTCGGACTGGAAACTGCAAAAACACCGCTGTTACAGGATTTGTACGAAGAGCTCTTACGCCAGCCGGAGCCCGAAGCCCGGCGCGTGGCAACTGCCTTAGAGCTTTATTGCACAGGCTCCCTCAATCTCTTTAACCATCCTACCAACGTCAAGACGGACAGCCGTGTGGTGTGCATCGTTCTGAAAAACATGGGCGAAAACCTTAGAAAGATTGCAATGCACATCACAAATGAGTTTGTTTCGCAGGCGGTGGATCAGAACTTCCACGAGGGTGCGGCGACTTGGTGCTACTTTGACGAGTTTCATATCCTGCTCCGCGATCCGCTGACAGCCAGCTACTTTGTGGCAGTCTGGAAAATGCTGCGTAAAAAAGGATGTGTGCCGTCTGCTTTGACGCAGAACGTCAAAGACCTTTTGGCCAGCCGGGAAATCGAGAACATTCTGGACAACACGGATTTTATGATTCTGCTTTCGCAGGCGCAGAGTGACCGTACCATTCTGGCAAAACAGCTCGGTATTTCCGAGCATCAGCTTTCCTATATCACACACAGCAATTCCGGCGAGGGGCTGTTGTTCTATGGAAATGTAACCATTCCGTTTGTGGATCGGTTCCCTCGCGGAGAAATCTATGACCTGCTGACTACCCGCCCGGAGGATATGAAGAATGAAACGAAAAACGAATAAGACCAAGGAGGAGGCTTGGTCGCAGACCGCCCACGCCCCTGACGGGGAACAGCCCGGGCCGGAGGCTTCCGACACTTCGGGACAAAGTGTCCCGAAGTCCAAGTTCCGCAAAAAGAGCCAGCAGGAACAGGCTGCGGCGGCAAAGCTCCACATGGAGTCCCAAGGCGAAAAACTGGAACAGGCCCGGGAGAAGCTGGCAAAGCAAAAGCCGCCGAAAAAGCCCGGCCCGGTAAAACGCATAGGCCGTGTTGCCAGCGGTTCCGTTCACAGCTTCGTGCATGGCAAGATTTTTGAAGTGGAACAGGAAAATGTCGGCACAGAAGGCGCACACCGTTCTGAGCTTGTGGGAGAAACCGCGCTGCGGCACGGCTCCCGCTTTGTGCGCCGTAAAGTCCGGGAACATCCGGCAAAAGTGGTACGCAAGGCCGAGGCCCGCTATACCAAGTACACGGCGGACTACCATTTTCACACCGCCGCACAGGAGCACCCGGAGCTGACGAAAAATGCCCTTACCCGCTACTGGCAGAAGCAACGGCTCCGCAGGCAATACCGCAAGCAGGCAAAGGAGGCTGCAAAGCAGGGCGCGGCTGCGGCTGGGAAAACTGCCACAGCCACAGAACGCCTGACTGCCCGGGCAGTGGAATTTGTCAAAAGTCATCCCGCAGGTGCCGTGGTTGCGGTGCTCTGTGTGTTACTCCTGTTTGCTATGCAGTCCTGTTCCTCTACCATGCTTATGCTGGGGAACGCCGGGGCCGGTGCATTAGGAGCCAGCACCTATCCTTGCGAGGATCGTGATATGCTGGCCGCCGAAGCCGCCTATTGTGCGCTGGAAGATGATTTACAGCATTATCTGGACACCTATGAAAGCACCCATGACTATGACGAATACCACTTCGATCTGGACGAAATCGAACATGATCCCTATGTGCTGCTTTCTCTTTTGTGTGCGCTCCATGAGGGACAATGGACAATAGGCGAGGTACAGGGAACGCTGCAAATGCTCTTTGACCGCCAGTACATTTTGACCGAGGATGTGGTGGTGGAAACCCGGTATCGCACGGAAACCGACACATGGACGGACGCGGACGGCAACTCCCATACGGACACCTATCAGGTGCCTTACGACTATTACATCTGTACGGTCACGCTGGAGAACTTTGATTTATCCCATGTGCCCGTATATGTCATGGGCGAGGAGCAGCTTTCACGGTATGCCATCTATATGGCAACGCTGGGAAACCGCCCCGATCTGTTCCCGGATTCTCCCTATGTGAACAAGTACATTACCGGGAAACCCGGTGATTACGAAGTGCCCGGAGAATATCTGGACGATGAAACCTTTGCCGCGATGCTTGCCGAAGCGCAGAAATACATCGGCTATCCCTATGTGTGGGGCGGCAGTTCTCCCGCCACTTCCTTTGATTGCTCGGGGTACGTTTCGTGGGTTATCAATCACTCCGGCTGGAATGTGGGCAGGCTGGGAGCCCAGGGGCTCTATAACATCTGTACGCCGACCAGTTCTCCCAAACCCGGTGATCTGGTGTTCTTCAAAGGCACCTATGACACGCCGGGCGTGAGCCATTGCGGGATTTATGTCGGTGATGGAAAAATGCTGCATTGCGGAGATCCCATCGGCTACGCAAATTTGAATACAAGCTACTGGCAATCTCATTTTTACGCCTACGGGCGTTTACCGTGACAGGAGGTTTTGAAATGGCAACTACCAAAAGCATGAAAATTCAGGCCGAGATTGATAAGGTCAAGGCCAAAATCAGTGAACAGCAGGCCCGGCTCAAGGAGCTGGAGCAGAAAAAGCTGGAGGCGGAAAACAGCGAGATCGTGGACATTGTGCGCGGTATGAGCATTTCCCTTACGGAGCTCCCGCTGCTGTTTGAAAAGCTGAAGGACGGCGGCACTTTGGGACAAAGTGTCCCGAAGTCCGAAGAAGAAAAGAAGGAGGAAAACTGAATATGAAACACTTTCGTATGTTGGCGGCGGGGCTTTGCTCCGCCGTTCTTTTATGCGGCTTTGCAATCCCGGCCTATGCCTATTCGGACGGCGGGAATGAGGAACCGCCTGTTGTGGAAGAAACTCCGGCCCCGGAGCCAGCGCCTACCATTACCCCGGGCGAGGGCTTTTCGGAGGATGGAAACCTTGTGACCCGCGATCTGCTCTACGATGCTGCAACCAACAAACAGTTCATCACGGTGGAAACCAGCGGCGGCAACACCTTTTACATTGTCATTGACTATGACAAGCCTGTGGACGAGGACGGCGAACAGTATCACACCTACTTTTTGAACATGGTGGATGAAGCCGATCTGCTGGCGGCACTGGAGGCCGCTGGCGGAGAACTTCCGGCCTGCTCCTGCACAGAAAAATGTGCGCCCGGAGCCATCCATACGGATTGCGAGGTCTGCGCGGTCAACATGACCGAGTGTGCTGGCACAGCTCCCGAACCCGCTCCGGTGACGGAACCTGCGGAGGAGCCGGAACCCGAGCCCCAGCAGAAAAGTAATACCGGGACGCTTCTGCTGATTTTGGCAGTGGCTGTTCTGGGCGGCGGTGCAGGCTGGTACTTGAAAATCTACCGCCCGAAGCATGAAAAAGCTGCTGTACCCGAAGAGGATTACAGTGAGGAACTGGCTGATTATGACGATCCCGAGGACGATGGGCCGCCTTGGGACGAGGACGATACCGAAAGCGAGGATAATGAATGAGATTTACCAACAACCCCTATGAGGGATTTATGAAAGAAAAAAGCTACTTTAAGGGTGTGCCGCCCAGCCTGCCGCCGAAGGGCTCCCGTTGTGACGGCTGCCCTTACTGGCGCGGGATCGGCTGCGTGTTCTGCTACCGGGAGCAGCTCAAACCACCGGGCAACGGGAGGTGATGCTGTGGGCCGAGAACTGACCCGGACAGAAAAAGCGGCAATCCGCAGGCTGGTGTCAAAATGGTGTGCCAACTATGACCGGGACTGCGGCTGCCTGCCGCTGGATTGCGAGTGCTATATGTTTGGGAAATGCTGGACAGGGGCTTATTGCCGCTACTTCCGCGAGGCAGTTCTGCCCCTTGATCCGGCGCTGGAGGCTGCGTTGCTGACAGAGGGGCCAAGGCCGGATTTCAAGGCTTGCCCGGTATGCGGCAGAGCCGTGGCTCCTGATGGACGGCAAACCTATTGTTCGGCGGCCTGTGCAAAGGCGGCACACCGCAGACAGCAGCGGGAATATATGCGGAAAAAACGGGGCTGATATGTTGACAATTAGGCCAGCCTAAACCCGCTTATGACAAGGCTTTTTAAGGCCCTTTTCTGCGGGAGGTGTATGTTTCTATGTCCGGCCCTGTTTCCGTGAGATGCTGTCAACATTTTAGCTGCCGGGGCTTTGGGACAATTTGTCCCAAAGTTCCGGCTTTTGTGGAAGGAGGTACTATGCCGAAATATTATCCGATCAACGAAGAAGCCGCAAAGCGGGCAAAAGATATGAACAGCTTTTCCGACTATCAGCCGGGCTCCGCTACGGCGGGCTACCGGGCAATGGTCGATGAAGCGTATGCAGCGGCGGAACGCCAGAAAGCCCGTGTCGATCCAATGTACCATGATAAGATTGACGCGCTGGTGGATCGCTATGCCCGGAAACTTGCGGAAAATCTGAATGAACGCAATGTGATTGATGCCCGTGTACCCTCTATTCTGATCTCCGGGGGCGGTAATTTCCCTGTGGCAAAAAAGCACAAGCAGAACGCCGCCCGGGATCGCAACTATGGAGAGTATGCGGAGATTTCAAAGCTGCTTGATAAAATCCGCTCTGTTGGTATGGGCGGGATCAGCGCAGACGATGATCTGGCCGTGGAAAAGCTGACAAAAAAGCTGGAGGGGCTGGAGTCCCAGCAGGCCACCATGAAGGCGGTCAATGCGTATTTTCGGAAACACAAAACGCTGGACGGCTGCCCGGAGCTTACGCCGGAGCAGGCCGAAAAGCTCAAAGCAGATATGGCGCAGTCATGGCACTTGGACAAAAGCAAGCCATACCCCGCCTATCTGCTTTCCAACAACAACGCCAACATCCGCCGTGTGCGCCAGCGCATTGAGGAACTGAGCAGCCGCTCCGAGTTTGCAGGCTGGACATTCCCCGGAGGCGAGGCAAAAATCAACGAGGCTGAAAATCGTTTGCAGCTTATTTTTGAGGAAAAGCCCGATGCCGATCAGCGGCAGGAACTGAAAAGCAACGGCTTTAAGTGGGCTCCCAGCCAAGGGGCATGGCAGCGGCAGCTTAACCAGAACGCCATCCGTGCTGCGGCCCGGATAGACTTTCTGCGGCCCGAGGACGGTACAAGCCCCT
>ERZ773158.2091-NODE-2091-length-15861-cov-10.478995_pt1 | contig 15861 bp, 17 predicted proteins | sample MGYA00511918_ERZ773158 | MGnify/ENA primary metagenome ERZ773158 (study PRJEB29015, sample SAMEA2737876) | human gut metagenome | biome: human gut; feature: human-associated habitat; material: faeces | place: China | collected 2012 ...
TAAAAATGTAAATGGCAATGTTATTCCAATAACACCTGCAGAATAAGAAAGGAGCTGGTCCACTATCACACCAACTCCAACTAAAAGCCACATACATATCTTTTTTGTAATTCCTTTTATCCCCTTGTAACTATCAATCTCCTGGTTTCTAAACTTAGAAGCTACAAGCCCTGTCGCATAGTCAATTATATTGCATGTAACCAATAACAGTACCGGAATTGCCAATATTCCCAAAGCACTTAAAATAATGCTCCACACTGTTGTTACAATAACTTTTATTTTTTCCATCTTAAAATCCTTTCTGTTGCACCGGTGCAACTTTAAAATTTTTGTATTAAAAAAAGACGCTTTCGCGTCTATGAGGAATCATTATACATATTTACACCTGTCTTTCTTACTGTTCTAATGCTTTAAGCCTGTTGTTCAGGCTTTGCACTGTCGCTATTAAATCGGCTATAAGCTCGTCATATCTCAAGGCATAACGAGCAGTTAAAAGCTGTGTTTTCTCACCTGTCAAATCATCTACTGCTATCTCATTGTAATTTTCGTCACCAACTTTCTTGTCTATAAACAATCCCCAATCGCTGTCTCCCATTGATTCTTTAACTTCTTGTGCGATTAATCCGTGGTGCAAGCGATTAGACGTTCCGTCTTTGAACCTAAATTCCGACGGAATCAAGCTGTAAATAAATTGTGCTGAATCTTCAATATCAAGTACCCGAATATCTTTCTTAACGTTTCTATCTGAATCGCTTGAGACGTTCCCGTAAATAGTTCCCTTTACAGTCCAATTGTACTTAACAGAGCCAGTGCCCCACAACGAAAATTCACAATTTGTGAGATACGAACTTGCTTCAGTACCTGCATTAAATATGCGGACGCTTTTTGTGTCGCTGCCCCCGTTATAGCACCAAAATCTTGCGATTTTTTCAGTTCCTTTTTTGCCGACAGAAAAATCAGTATTGCAAATCAGATTTGAATTTGCTGATTGAATTTCGCTGTGAAAAACTGTCGGCTTTATCATGTGTACTTTATTGTCGTGGTTCTTATCTATTATTAATGCGGCTGTATATGTTTTTCCATCTGGATTACCATAGGACAAGTGTAACTCATCATTAAAATCAGATGCCACAATAAGTGATTGTCTTTTTGCTTGGGCTCCGCCACTATCGCCTGTATCAACATATGACGACCAAACTCCACCAGCAAAATTATCTTTGTCCGTCCACGAAAAGAACTTAATCATACTTCCACTAATCTCGATACCTTTACCGCCAACTGTGTTATTTCTTGTAGATAAATATCCGTCTGGAATATAAGTATATCCGTCTGCACGAACATAAAAATCATCTACATATGTCGCCGCCGCTGTTGTATCTATATGATTAATGCTTATAACTTTTGTTGATGATGTCACCGGCTTATTAATTGCAATGCCATACAATCCGGCTGAACCACTTAATTTTGCTGAAGAAATATTCCAACCTGCAATAGTACCCTGAACAAAATTTACAGTTCCGTCTGCCGCAATCTTTGCATTAGTGCTGTCTAATACAAATCGGTTCGATTTAAGCGTTATAACATCTGCACTTGCATTAATTTCGCTTATCAGCTTGTCTTTGTCTATTTTTACCTCTAAGCTAGCCTTTGTGGCATAATTAGAGCTTACTGTAGTTAATACAGAATTTGCGGATTGAGTAATTGCAGAATTCATTTGCGTTGTTGAACTGTATTCTGTAAATTTTTCGTCTATGTCTTCGGGGGCTGGTGTCCAGTCGGTTGCTTTGTCGCCGAATTCAAGTTTTGGCAATTTGAAATACGTGTAATCTCCGCTTGCTGTTGGCTGTAATCCAAGGTATACATTTATTTTAGAATCTGCTCCCGCTGGAACTGTAAATTTAATTGTAAAACGCCCAGCCGAAACATTTTGTTGTAAGAGAATATTTGCTGTTCCACTTTTGTAATACCTTATAACAACATAGCCTGCCTTAGTTCCTTTTTTGTTATAACCCGATAACATATATGTCTGACCTGCTGATACTGCTGTGACCGTCTGATATATGCTAAACCAGCTTGTCTTTTGCGTAGTCAATATTTTAAAAAATCCGTCTACATCTTTAGCAACAGTTGTTTTATCTTCACATGTCCACTTCGTTAAATCTGCCGTATTTAACAAAAGATTCCTTCCACCAATTTGCAAATCATTAAATTCTATCTTACTTGTATAAGTTTCACTTACAGTTGTTTTAAATCCATTCAAATCAGCTGTTAAAGCCGTCATATTTGACTGTAAAGCCGTAACTGTACTTCCGTCAGCTTTACTGTTAATCTTTGTTGTATTGCTATTCACTGTTGCTGTAAGGCTTGTAAGTGACTGATTAAGTGACGTGTACTGATTGCTTACTGTTGTTACTTTTGTATCTACAGATGATATATCGACGTCAATGTCTTCTGGTGCCGGTGTCCAGTCTGTTGCTTTATTACCTTCTTCAAGTTTCCAGCCACATTCGTAAATATCTCCCGCACCAGTAGATTCAAAATAAAAGCGTACATTTGTTTTTTCTTTAATTGTAAAATTTATATAATATTTTTCCCAATCACCAGTAATTGAAAATAGAGAACTTTGTATGTTTATCTGTTTAACAGTATCAACTACAAGCATTTGCACCTTATATATTGTATTTCCTTTTGCATATGCAGAAAAAACATAACTACCTGCTTCTAAGTTAATCGTGGGCCTGTAAAAATTCCAAGCCGTCGTTTTTAAACGTACAGTTAATCCTTTATATTGTTCAGCTATAATTACGCCTCCAACACCATCTAGTGCGATAACATTTTGAAATACAAATTTTTTAGTACCTTGAAATAAATTTCTTCCACCAATCTGCAAATTATTTACAGCCGTTGATATATCCTGTTGCCAAACTTTACTCGAAATCTGTCCTTGCACAGCAGTGAGTTGTGTTCCCTGCGTTGTTACAGTATTTTGCAAATTTGTAACATTCGTAGTCATGTTTTTAAACACAATATCAAGCGTCTGTTTGTTCGCATCCACATAAATCTTACTGCTTTTCAGCGTGTGGCTTCCGTCTTCGTTAATTACATTAAAAAGGCTTTCTATATCCAGCTTACTTGCATTGATATTTGCATCTTCCTTTATCATATCGTTACGGATAATCTCACGTTGTACGCCGCTTTCAGTAAGTCCTAAAGCGTCAAACATCAGATTGCCGGATTTATCCCAAACATACATGTTGTAGTCAGAATTGGCATCTTTACCTATCTGAACCCTTATTCTATTACTATCTTTAATGATGATTGTATTATCTTGCCAATATGACATGCCGTTTTCGCTGTGAACTTTAAATTTAGTTGTATTAAGGTCGAGAGCCGTAATCTTATCTGCGGCTATACTTTCTATCATTGCAGACTTTATCTGTGCATCACCGATATTCGCAACAATGCTGTTGCTAAATTCCGTTGTAAGGCTTCCACCTGACGCAGAGCCGAACATAAGTGTATTTACCTTTTCAACCTCAGCCGTTAAATCTGAAATATGTGATACGGCTGATTCAAAGTCTTTTGCATAAAAATCTTCAAATTTTCCTTCTACACCATCGAGCTTCTCGATTGTTGCGTATTTTATATCAGCTTCATTTGTCTGCAAATAATTATTTTTTATGCTTAATATATCAGCCTCTATTGAAATTACCTTCTCAGATGTAACTGTATTCGCTTTTACCCATTCAGCATCTACTTTTTTAGCAACAAGTTCTTTTGTTGTAATAAGTTCCGAATACATTCTTTCAACTGCTTTTGATGTCGGACCTTTGAAATCTGTGCTTGTCTCAACTTCTGTTTTTCCGAATGATTTTACAGTCATAGACATTCCGCCGTCATACTCATATACTATATTCATAACTGGCACACTATACTCAACGCCATTAACTGCTGCCGTTATAATATCCCATACATCTAGTCGTATATCTGCAGGTGCTTTTAACTCAACTTCTCTATATGTAAATCCTTTTATTTTATTATATACATCTTCAAGGCCTGAAGATGTCATAAATGGATTATCAAATGTTACGCCGAGCGTTCCGCCTCCTGCTGTGTATGAATTTGAATTGTCTATATTGGCTGTTAAATAATCTAAATGATAATTGCTCTCTGTTTTTTCAAATGTTATGATTCGTGATAAATCAAGTTTGAAATCTGTTTGCTCATACCATTTTATAATTATAGTTCCTATTCTGTTCACACAAGCAAAGCCTCCGACAAGTGAAGCTATATAACCTATCATCTCGCGGCATGTATAACCTTCAGGTCTTTTTTCAATAACAACATCAATACCTGAGGTATCTATCAGAACCCCGCACTGAACACTAATTTCATTCAATACATCTTTTGCTTTCGCAGGATATGATAAATCTGATATGTATATCCCTGTTGTTTTTATCATTCTGTCGTATGCTGTAAATGTCGTTGAATTTTCATCATTCGTAGGATGCTCTGCCGTAAATATTCCAACCGGAACATATTCATATGCACCACCTTGCAGTTTTAATCCGATTTCTACCGAAATCTCTGTATTTTCAAAAAGCTCGTCTATCTTTGCAACTGTAAGCTCTATTTTAGCCGAAACTGCCGAACCGAGTTGTAATGACTCTTCACTGCTTGAAGAATTCTCATACGTCATCTTTTTTAACCCGGTGCTATACCATTTGCCGTTAATCTTTAATCGTGCATTAAATGTTCTTGAAGGACTTCTTATTGTATTTATAAATTCTTCCGAAACTTCACTATACATACATTACTCCTGTATCATAAATTCAAGCGTCTCCATTTCTTTTAAAGAAATACTGTCATAGTCCCCACTGTCACATGTTTCAATCAATTCAAGCGACAATGGCATGAGTTCAATCTCAACCTCTGTATCATTAATCTCACCAATTTCTTTAATTGTATTTTCTTTGATTTCATCAGAATCAAACTGATAAGCCCCATCTTTTACAACCGGTCTTCCCTCATCATCTTTTAAACATCTGTCTTTTAAAATTTTTGCTCTTAATTCGTCTGCATTTTGTGCCTCTGACGCTAATGTTTTTATGTTTTTTGCAATCGCATAGCTTAATTTTACCGGAAAATGTTTATTTATCTCATGCAATTGACTTAATTTCTCGTATACCGTTTTAATTCTCATTGTCTGTTTCATTTTCTGATTCCTTTCCTATATTACTGCTGTATAATCTGAACACTTGCACTTCTGTAATAAAATATACCGTCGTCAAGTCTGCCTATCTGCTCTTTACTAAGTGTTCCCCTATAAGTTGGTATTGTTATGTCCTGCCCGTCATCATGGAATGTTATCGGGAAAAACCCGGCAATCAGCTTATTTTTTATTATCATAAGCTCTGATTCCTGCAATATTCCCCAATTAACAGACAAGGTCTTCTTCTCAGCAACAACATCTCCCAGCATTGTGCCGTCAAGTGTACGTCCTGTAGCGGAAGACCATAATATCTCATCATCCACTTTGAGAGAGACAGGAGCCGGAAGCTCCTGTCCATCACACTCAAGTATCAATTCATCACATCCTTATGTTATAATCTCACATTTCCCTGTTGCTTTTGTATGCTCGTTAATCTTATCTACCACATACTTTTTAAGGCTCTTCCCGTCAAGCTGTATATCAAGATCCAATGTTTCAAGAATCCTAAGTATCTGTTTAAGAATACTTATAGCCTCTGCCAAAAGTTCGGCACTTGAAGCCATATCTGCTGCCTTTTGTGCCATTTCAAGCAATTTATCCTCAGGTGCAACAACTTCACCCTGATGTTTGTTATCGCCAATCATGGCAAGCTGTGGAGTGTTTGGCTTTACATATCCACCTTCTGCAAGGTATGGGATACTGCCAAATCCAACTTCCGGTAAATCAAACCCGAAATGGTCACCACCTATAACCGGTACCCAGTCAGGTACATCAAAGCTTAATCCATTTATCTTACGGACTATCCAGTTAATACCACTTTCTAATCCATCAAGCATACCATTTATAAGTCCGATTACCATATTAATAGGTCCTTTGGCTATGTCTGCAATTAAAGAGAATATTCCACCAAAGGCATCCACAATACCATTCCAGGCTCTTGACCAGTCACCTGAAAATACCCCAGCAATAAAGTCAATCAATCCACCAAATATCTGCTTTACGTCACCAAATATATTAGAAACATTTTGCAAATAAGCATTCATTATATCGCCTATAAAGCCGAAGCTATCTGAAAAATCTATGTTAAAAATATTCTGTAGCCAATTATCAAATGAAGAAAATGCTGACCTTATATTTTCCCAAATACCTGCGAACCACTCCCCGGCAGAGTTCCATTTTCCAACAATCCAATCCCAGCATATTCCGGCCGCTTCTTTCACAACATCCCAATGTTTTACAAGTTCATAAATTCCAACTCCTAATGCGACCAATGCCGCAATAACCAATGTTATCGGACTTGTCAGAACCGTCATTGCAACGCCAAATGCGGTTGTGGCTGCTGTTGCAAGCCATGTTGCCGCTGTATGTGCTACCGTTGCGGTTGTATCTGCTACTTTTACGGCTGTATTACTTACCCATGCTACAGCAGATGAAGATAATTTTGCTATTGTCTGTCCTACACTTTTAACAAAATCCTTTGCATACATAGCACATAACTGAATAGTTTCTATCTTATCTTTAAGCTTTGCTACCGTGCACGCTTCTATTGCCTTTTTCAGCTTATTTATAATCCCAACAACACCGCCAGCATTCATAAGAAATTCTGCTAAATCTACCGCTTTCCAAGCTGCTGCAAATGCTCCTATAGTAACTACGATTGCATCAAATGGACCTTGATTATCCTTTATCCAATCAGATATACCCTCTAATGCAGATGCCAATCCTTTCAGAACATCAACAATCACTCCACCAGTCCAACTCGCCACAGGCTCAAGGAAATTATCCCAAGCCCACATCCACAATGGCTTCAATGCATCTAACGCACTATTCAGTACATCTAAACAGCCTGCTAATACATCAAGAAATGCCGGAAGCAAATCTTCTATAGTCCACTTAGCCAAAGGAACAAATATATTGTAATAAGCCCATTCCAATCCAGCGAACAACTTATCTGTTAATGGTTGTGCAGCTCTCTTAATGTTATCAAGAGATGTTATCAGATTATCAAAGGATATTGCTTTAAGTGGCTCTAATGCTTTCTTGACTTTATCTGCCATATCAGATATTGCACTAGAAACATTAGATGTACTTCCACTCACATCTGGTACAAGGTCAACGCTTCTGATTCCTGAAGATGTTCCACCTGTACTACCGCTTGAATCAGAACTATCATCTGTTGGCTCTGTCAGCTTATTTATCTGGTCGAAGCCTGCAAGTGACCTCTCTATATCTTTAGCAGTCTTCTTGGCTGCACTTCCTATATCACCTACATTATCCGCCGCACTAGATGCATCATCTCCTATACCGGCTATATCCGAACTTATCGAACCCATAGAAGTTAACACATCTGCTCCTGTAAGCATTTGCACAAAGTTTGCAAAACCATCGGCAACCTTCTGTAATCCTGCCAACAAGCTGTTAAAGCCTCGCAAGATAGGTGTAAACAATGCTATGAAGCCTTTACCAAGAGAAGCCTTTAACTGTTCGAATCTGAGTGATAATATTCTTGTCTGGTTCGCCCAGGAATCCTGTGTCTTAGCAAAGTCTCCTGTGGCATTAGATAAAGCACTCGTAACATACTGATAACGCAGCATTACTTTTTCCTGCTCTGTCATTTTGGCTGTAGTCTTACCAAAACCGTTATTAAGAGCATACTGGTCTAAGTTCGTCTGAGTCATGACAACACCTAAGTCCTTGAGTGTTTCCGTTTCACCTGTCCAGATAGATTTCAGCTTTGTATATGCTTCATCCGTACTAAGATTGTAAAATGATGCAACATCACCAGTTAATCCAGTAACATTTTCAGCCATATCAAGTGCCGCCTTACCTGTAATACCCATCGCATTACTCATCTGGCCAAACACACCCATGTACTTCTTAGCCGATAATTCCGATAAGCCGAAGTTAGTCATAGCATTGGAAGCCCACTGGTCTGCCTGCCAGCTTAAGTCCTTAAATGCTGTATCAACAACATTCTGCACTTCTGTTACATTGGAGCCTACTTCTATGCAATCTTTCGTAAACTTAGTAACTGCAGCTATACTTAGTCCTGCAGCTATCTTCTTACCAAGCCCCGAAAAGATAGTTGTTGCCTGCTTAGCTGCCTTATTAGAAGCTCCTGTAAGCTGGTTAACTATCTGCGAACTGTCTATGCCAAGTTCCAGAGCTATCTGTCCTACTACATCTGACATATTATCTCCTTTCTGGCACGAAAAAAACTGCCTACTTCTTTGAGTAAGCAGCCTTAAAATCTCTTTGTAATCGTGTCCAATATTCTATATACTGTGGTGTTCCCACCATTTTCCTATTACGCTTCAGAAGCCAGTCATCATGTATCTTTTTCTGTTCCTTAGTAAAGCTATTGATAACTTTAATGTCTTTCTCTGCCCTTATACTTACCACTCTTCCAAGTGGTGTTTCAGGCATTATTCCTGATAATAAAGAACAGAATTCAGACCATGACATATCATCATCTGCACGTAATCTTATACCATACTGTGACAGGAAACTGGATTCTATCAGTTCCCAGTCATCCCATAGATCATAGTACGTCTCACTTTGAGGGTGTCTGTTCCTCGCCGTATGTTCCTGTAGCAACGCTCATAATCGTATTGTACATTTCCTTATACTCCGGAAGTGGTAAGTCCATATCTTCAATCTTATCAGCAGCTTCCTTACCAACAAGCATTTCAAGAGCCTTTACCATAAAGCCAATACCATTATCACCATCTTCATTGACTTTCTTTTCTGCCTCACTAGCCATAGCCTGTACGCATAGGATATTGTTCTTTCGATTGTTAACAGTTACAACCAAATCCTCTGTAATACGAATCATAGGTAACTGGTTTGTAATCTTCATAGATATGTCTATTACTTTAAAATCTGTTTTTGCCATTGTTCAAATCCTCACTTTCCTTATTCCGGATTATATTCTATATATGTTGGTCTTCCGTCTGACTGTGCTTCCCATTCAAGTGCATCAATACTTGTTGAATCTCCACCAAGAGATGTTACGTTGATAACTGCCGGTATAAGAAGCTGGTCAAGATTAGGAAAGATAACCGATACCCATGTATTACAATCCTGTCCTGTCTTTAATGCCAGGCTTGCGATATAATCATTACCTTCATCACCATAATTACGCTTACCACCCATAGTCATACCGAGTGACTTACCTGTTGTGAGTCTTCTTGTCCAGCCTGCCTGATCCATTGGATTCCATTCTTCAATAGTTCCATCTACAGATATGCTTAAACTCTCTGCATCCTTTACAACCTTTGTTTCTACTGTTTCTGGTGTATCTGTACTCTTTCTTCCTGTTATACATACACCAAACTGAATTGTATGCACTGGATTTACACCAGTAAGCGGTGTTGCTCCTGCATTATATCCGGCTAATTTAATATTCTGTGCCATATCTATACCGTCCTTTCATAATAAATATCTAATTCTATTACCATCTCAAAGATACCTTTATCATCTGTCCCTACATCCACAGGCTCGTCAACCAGCATTTTAGTAAAGAACACCTTAGTATCGTTGATTGTAATATGGTTCATATCCTTAAGCATATTGTAGAGCTGTTCTGCGGTCTTCTCTGTGTCTCTGACACTTGTATTCCAATGAACCAATATACTTACAGACTTAATACGATAAGAGCTGTTATTTAAGCCGCCTACCGCCATCCGCACAGGTCTTTGCTTGTTATTATTGTAAACACCTATGCTCTTATTCTTTTTGTCGTCTAATTTGCCGCAATACACGTTAGTATTGTCTGCAATACCAAGACCTGCTATATAATCTCTTACATCACCTATTCCTAACATCATAACCCCACATTCTTTTTATAAAACTTTTCAAATGCTTTAGGTGCAAAATTCTGCTTTTTACCACCTTTTATGTAGTCATCAAGCCACCTTCCTTTAGCATTTTCATTACCTTCATGTTTCTTACCTGCATCATCAGTCCACGGTTTCTGATGGAAGTTATATTCTGGATGATAGTACAATCTTCTCGCATAAGGCGTGTTTGATATAAGTTCTACCTTGCCATTAGCAATATCCTGTGTGTATACAAATGTACTCTCATTCTGTAATGTACCTGTATCTCTAGGCATTACTTGACTTTGAACTACATTCGTATGTATTGCTTCTGCTGTCTGTACTAATGACACCTGTGCTGCTGCCGTAAGCTTCCTTACCATAGGCATATTAAGCTTAACTGTTGACTTAACATTCTTTGCCATTACATCACATCCAATCTTACATAATTAACTGTACCATCCGGATTACGACATTTTGTACCCTTGTATATATGTCTTGTTACACCGAACACCTTTATATCACCTTTAGTAATAACAGGAAGCTCCGGTGCAATATCCCCCGGTATTAAGGCACAACCTTCAAGCTGTATAAGTACCTTTTCTGCTGTTAATACTGTCTTGCCGCTATCCTGATAGTTGCATAAACCATCCCATATAACAGGTTCAAGAGGTTCTCCATAAACGTTCCTGCCTTCCTGCGTTATCTCGAGGTGTATTTCTGTCTTACACATACTTTTTAATACTAAACATGGATATTTCAAATGCTTACACCCCCAACACAAGACTACAAAGTCCCGTCTGACAAAGCAACTGATATATATCCCGCTTTATTGCAATTCCATTCTGTACAAGAACATTCCAACTGCTGCCAAACTGCATAGATACTCCATTTAAAGAATAGTTCTGTAAGACACAATTAATCATGTCCTCATTCTCATATTCAAAGTCAGCCATCTCACAACACACATCTATCAGTATGCCTTGCTGGAACTCTGTCAGATTATTAAATCCTCTTGATGTTATACGATTAAAAGTAAGCGAGTCGATATGCCGGCTCGCCTGTTTTAATCTTCGTTCTATCTGCTCATCTGGGATAAGTCTATGTTCACTAAGGTACTGCTCTTTACTTGCATATATCATAGGCTCACGCTTCCAAGGCAGCTCTAATCTTCTTTATGATGCCTTCCTGTGATGTTGCCTGTCCGATATCTATGCCCTTATCCTTTGCAAATGCAGTTAATTCTTCAACTGTCATAGCTGTTAAATCGACTGTTTCCTGCTTTTCTGTCTTAAGTGCATTAAGTTCATCAAGTACCTTCTTATACTGCTCATATGGAACAGTCTTGCCTCTTCCATAAGCTATAACGTTGCCCTTATCATCAACAATATCATAGCCATCAGCAATATAGTGCTTCTGCTCCTGCTCCGCTATTGTATATTCCTTATTTGCTTTTACTGCCTTCATCATATACCTCCTATTCTCCGTCTACATTCATAGCACAGCCGTCTGCCTTTTTCTCAAGTAAGAAAAGGTCGCCATAGTAACGATTCTGATAAAGGTAGCCATCTGCTGTCCTCGAATCTGTTCCTGGTGTGAAAAGCTTGATGTAGCTGTACTTATCACGACAAACTACGCAAGATGTATGAATAAGGATCATATTAATCTGCTTAGCTGTTCCAGAAGCAACACAGCCCTCTGTAAATTCATACTTTGTCTTCATTCTTGCAGATGGTACACTCTTAAGCTTTACATCATCAAGGCTGTGTACCTTACGATTGACTGCATTAGAGTCACCTGAGACATCCATAGTTCTCTGTATTCCCTCTGCCTTCTTGGCAATCTTCTTCATCTTAGGAGTAAGATAAAGGATCCTGCCTTCCTCTGGAACACCAGCTTCATCCATAGCTTCCATCATATCATCAAATACATCTAAGAAGTTAGCAACTGTAATAGCTGTTGTGTTGATATTGCCCGCCTTATATGTATTAAGCTCTGAATAAAGCTTAGAGAATCTGTAGCAATCCTTTTCAGGAATAGCCTGCTCTGTTTCAAATGTGTTCTGAATGTTAGCAACTGATAATGTTAAATTAGTCTCATCAATATCCATTGGATCCACAAAGAACTCTATATCTCTGTCGTGAGATAACTTCTTTGGCTCCCAGTCATTGCTTAATGTACCAGCATTAAAGCCTGGTGTTCTTGTGTGGTCTTTATAACCACTTACTGTCATTCTTGGTAACTTGATTGTCTGTGCATTGATAAATGTTACCTGTGGATTAGACTGTGCTAAATCGTCTGAGCACAGCTCCTTTGCGTACTTCTGCTGTAAAGGCTGTGTAAATTTTTCTGCATACTCATATACTGCCATATAGTTTTACCTCTCTTTTCTTATAGTCCGAAGGCCCTCTTAAGAGCATCTTCATTTGCCTGGCTAGTGTTGCCGCCTCCTGGTCCTCCTATCTGGAATCCACCATTGCTATCTGTCGCCGGCTTAAGTGCTGGTACATCCTTAAGAACCTGTTCAAGTGCAGCCTTGACATTGTCCTCTGATATCTTCCCATCTGTACCCTTTACCTTGCTGAAATCAGCCATCTTGAGTACATATGGAAGTGTCTTGGCATTAATGCCAAGTGTCATTGCTACCTTTGTAGCCTCAAGCTCGATCTGAGCCTGTTCAGCAACCTTCTGTGCTGCTGCCACTTCATTCTGAAGATTAGCATTAGCATTCTGCTGCTGTTCTACCTGCTGCTGTTTATTCTGCTTAAATGTTGCAATAGCCTGGCTTACTTCCTCCTCGGATAGTCCCTGCTGCTGGAAATAGCTTTTAAGCACAGCATTCTCTTTCTTGGCAGTTGCATTATCCAGCATTGCCTGTATCTTGTCATAATCAACACCAGCTGTCTGCTGATTATTCTGACCACTCTGCTGTCCTGCCTGTCCATTGTCTCCTCCAGCGCTCTGGCCGCCGTTACCATCTCCGCCCTCAGCGAAGAACTGTAAGTTCATAGGTAATGTCTTTCTCATCACTCTATCTCCTTTCTTCCGTTTACCGCCCGTCGGCATTTTCCTAAAGTTTAGTGCCATTAAGTTTTGGGCATAAAAATAGCACCCACAGCGTATTGCCATGTGTGCTTAATAACTAATATTAAATTATGTTGCACCAGTGCAACTTTCTATAATTCTTAAAGCTCTATCCCTTCCATTACTGCTCTTGCTTCAAGAATTGCTATATAATTCACCATCGCATCAATCTGCATATTATATGTGCTTCTAGGACATGTTGGTTCAAATTCTAATAATGTGCCATTATCCCATTTCTCAAGCATACATTTAAGTCCTTTATATCTTATAACAAGCTGCTTATACTCTGCTTTGAATCTATCTTTGTAATCCCCGCTATTCATTAAAATAGCTGTTGACGGCAACTTCGTTCCATCATATCTTCTGTATGCTTCCTCAAATTGTTTCTTAGGGCACCAACTCTCATATCCATCAGGATATCTTATATGATAGCCTTCATCTTCTGGATTCTCGTCACTTGGTATCTTCCATCCTCTGTATTCATTGTATTCTCCCCTACTCATTGGCTCTGCTGTAACCACTTTTACTCCAATATAATCTTTCATTTTTAAATCCTCACTTTCTTAAAATTGGGCATAAAAATACCACCAATCTCTCGACTGGTGGCTGTTAATCCCATATTATTTCTGGTATTGGCATTTTCTTTGGCACTACTGTTCCATATTTCTCAATTGTATAATCAAAATCATCTTCTATGCATTTCAACAATAATTCAGCATATTCTTCTTGGTCAAAATATAAATCAGGAGGAAACTCCGGAGAATATTTAAAATGATTCACAAATTTTATTCTTGCATCTTTTAGTTTCTTTATCACCTTGCTACCTCCTTCAATTTCTTTTCAAAATACTCTAATGATTTTGGGAAATATTTCTGCATCTCTTTATAGTGCACCTCGTCAAATTGTGCTTCAAACATATGTGCAAAAGCTTCCGATGTAATATTTTCTTGATTGTCCCAGTAATCAATACTATGCCCTGCACAACCTCTAATATTCCCTTTTGTTAATCCATCTAATAAATCCGATATAGCAGAATCTTTTCTTATATCTTGTAGATCATTGCTAATTGCTTTATCTACTTTGTAATATGTTTTCAAATTATGTTCTTTTCCGTATGTAATTCTATACTGAAATGCATCCTGCTCTAATAACTCTTTAAAATGCTCATCTCTTGATACCATACCAAGTGAATCATCTATCAGATGTCCATGTTCGTGATACCAAGTAGTCCCTGCACCTCTTATATTACTCATATCAGCTTTATAATGCATAGATATTTTCTTTGTTTTTGTATTAAAATGCGCAGTACCTTCATACATTGATACGTCTATTGTTTCACCACCTGCATACTTAGCAAATAAATGCTTAGCGGCTTTATTTCCATGTGAAAACTTTTCTTTAAGAATATTATAGTATTCTTTCTCTATATCTGAATCATTCCTTAACTTGCATTTGAATGTGCTTAAGTCTGATTCCATTATATCATTCTTCTGGCTATTTGCAACTACATTCTCCCACTGTTCCTTCCTTACCGCATACACTTTCTTGTTGTCCGGGTCTAATGAATACTTAGACAGCCTGTCGAACTGCTCCGCCATTCTGCCTGCATGCTGCTGCTTCTGGTCCTGCTTGTAATCTTCCTTAACCTGCTCAAGCTCTTCCTTGGTGAACTTACTGTCTGGCTCTTCATCCAGCTCAGGGAAGTATGTTGTATGTACATCTTTGCAATTGGGATGGTACAACCCTGCTGCCATAGCAGAAGACATAAGTGGATAAGGACCATCAGATGCCTTACCTCCACTCCACACATCATCTATGAGAATCTTTCCAACAAATGGAAGGCATTTAGGACAGGCATTAGCACGCTTATTCATGATAACTGTACTAATTCCCCATGACTGTCTCATCTCTCCCTCTCCGGTTAGATATGCACGCTTGCTGGCTGTCTGGATAGCCATCTTGGCATAGTCCTTTACTGTATGCCTTGCACCGTTCGCATATTCAATACAGTTGATACCGGCTTTAAGGAAATCCTTTGTAGCCATATCTACAGTCTTCTCATATGTTCCTGCGCCCGTATTCGCATAGACCTGAGCATTAAATATTATCTGTCGATATTTATCCTCCGACATTCTAAGCATTGCTTTTTCTGCCTTGTTAAAATCTGACTTCGTTGCTTTAATCAAGGCATTAAGTTTTCTTGTATTGAGTCTGAAAAAAGCACCCTCAGCGCCTTGCGACACCTTAGATGCTTTCAACCCTTTCTTTAATGCTCTCAATATTTTCTGCTCCTGTTCTGTTCCGCCTTCCTGTCTGGCTGCAAATATCATTGCATCTATAGAATCATTAATATCACTGAACTTTGACGAAAACTTTTTCTTGTTCTGTGCTTTATATTTCTCAAGTGCCTTAAGCTGTTCTACCTGCCACTGCGTCCAGTTATATCCTTCTTCTATTTCTTCTGCCCTATGTCCTTTGAGATTTCTCATCATTGAAGCTATCAGCTCATCTTCTATGGCGCGGAAGGCTTTCTCTATATCATATTCTGTATTAAGTGCCATAAACTACCTCACTTGTTATCATAACCTGTGAAACTGTTATCAGCACCATTAACTGAGAAGCCATCTGCCTGCATATTAAGGGCTGGCTCTTCCATATCGGATATTCCCTGTTCTGCTTTAAGCCTTGATATCTCTTCCTGCTTCCATTCATCATCCTTGGTATCTCCATACAGCTCATCAACAG
>ERZ773158.2093-NODE-2093-length-15839-cov-3.130132_pt1 | contig 15839 bp, 8 predicted proteins | sample MGYA00511918_ERZ773158 | MGnify/ENA primary metagenome ERZ773158 (study PRJEB29015, sample SAMEA2737876) | human gut metagenome | biome: human gut; feature: human-associated habitat; material: faeces | place: China | collected 2012 ...
CGGACGACCCGGCACTTGCACCGCTGATTGGGCAGGTGAAGGCGCAGGTGATGCTGTTCAGCCGCAAGCGGGAAGTGGCTCAAGGCGCGTTCGTCCGGGATGGCGAAATCGTCGTGCGCTTCCACGGTGCGGAAGAGATGATTTGCCCGGTGAAGGACGTGTTCATTCCCGGCCCACACAACCTCGAAAACGCGCTGGCGGCGTGCTGCATTGCGGTCGCGATGGGCGTGAAGCCGGACGTGATTGCCCACACCCTGCGGACGTTCCAAGGCGTGGAGCACCGCATCGAGTTCGTCCGCGAGCTGGACGGCGTTCGTTACATCAATGACAGCAAGGGCACGAACGTGGACAGCACCATCAAGGCGATTCAGACCATGACGCGCCCGACCGCCATCATCCTCGGCGGCTACGACAAGCATTGCGATTTCACCCCGATGGTGCAGGAAATGCTGGCGTCGCCCTACATCAAGGAAGCCGTGCTGATTGGCGCGACTGCCGACCAGATTGAGCGCACCTGCCGCGAAAACGGCTACACGCACCTGCACCGCGCGGGAACGCTCAAAGACGCCATCGACCAGTGCCGCGCGCTTTCTTCTGACGGGTGGAATGTGCTGCTGTCCCCGGCGTGCGCGTCGTTTGACATGTTCTCGGACTATGAGAGCCGCGGGCGCATCTTCAAGGAGCTTGTGCGCGAACTGAAATAATCCCATCCCTGTGCGCTGAGAAAGGAGCAGACATGCTTCAGGTAAAAAGCGCACAAAAGCGACAGACCGCAATACCGCTGAAAAGACGCAATCCCGTGGACGGTACGCTGGTGATCATCCTCATCATGCTGCTGCTCGCGGGATTGCTGGTTCTATTTTCCGCGACGTTCTATACCGGTACCTCCACACGCAGCCCGTACAGCGAGGTGCTCAAGCAATTGCTGGGCATCGGGCTGGGCACGGCGGCGTGCATCGTCACCAGCCGCATTCCGTACCGCTGCTGGCAGCATCCGTATGTCGTGGTGGGCGGATTGGCGCTCTCCGCGGTGCTGCTGGTGCTGGTCATCATACCGGGCGTGGGCGTGTACATCAACGGTTCGCGGCGGTGGCTGTCGCTGGGTGGATTGTCCTTCCAGCCGTCAGAAATCGCGAAATTCGCCGTGGTGCTGTATATGGCGACGACGCTGACCTACCGCGGCGAGCGCATCCGCCGTCTCTTCACGGGCATTGTGCCAGTGCTGGTCGTGCCGGGAGTTGTATTCCTGCTGATTCTGGAGCAGCCGAACCTGTCCACCGCGGGGTCAATCCTCATCGTCAGCCTGATTCTCATCATCATGGCGGGCGCGAAGTGGCGGCATATTCTGCTGATGCTCGTCGGCGGGCTGGGCGTGGGCGCGTTCTACGCATGGTCGGAGCCGTATCGGCGGCGGCGTCTGCTATCCTTTCGCAACCCCTTTTCCATGATGAGCGATGAGGGCTACCAGCTCAGCCAGTCGCTGATTGCGTTCGGGTCGGGCGGCATTTTCGGCATGGGGCTGGGCATGGGGCGGCAGAAGTATGCCTATCTGCCGTACCCGGAGAGCGATTTCATCTTCGCCATCGTGGGGGAGGATTTCGGGCTGCTGGGCTGCCTGATTGTGGTGGCGCTGTTTGTGGCGCTGATGCTGCGGGGGATGCGAATCGCCATGCGCTGCCCGGATAAGTTCGGAACGCTGCTGGCGGCGGGGATTACCAGCAGCATCAGCGTGCAGGCGTTCCTCAACATGGGCGTGGTTGTGGGCATTCTGCCAACGACGGGGCTGCCCCTGCCGTTCTTCTCCGCCGGCGGCACGTCGATTTCCATCACGATGGCAGCCATCGGCATCCTGCTCAATATTTCCCGTGAATCAGCTATTTGAACTGTGAAATTGGCACAGCGCCTGTTTTCCGGCATAGGCTGAAGCACAGGAGGTGGACGCGGATGGAAGCGTTTGTTGTGCGGGGCGGAAGAAGGCTGGAGGGTACGATGCGCGTCGATGGCGCGAAGAACGCGGCGCTGCCCATTCTCGCGGCTTCGGTGCTGACGGAGGAAACGGTGGTGCTGCAAGGCGTGCCGATGATTTCCGACGTGCGGAAGATGACGGACATCCTGACGATGCTGGGCTGCCGGATTCGCCGTGACGGACACACGCTGACGCTTGACGCGGGCGGGTTGAACCGCACAGAAATGCCGGATGCGCTCTCCAAGCAGATTCGCTCGTCTATCTTCCTGCTCGGGCCGATTCTCTCGCGCTTCCGGCAGGCGACGGTTACATATCCCGGCGGCTGCGAAATCGGACTGCGCCCCATTGATTTGCACCTGTCAGGCCTGCGCAGTCTGGGCGTGGCGATTCACGAGGAAGGCGGCGTGATTCACTGCGACGGCGGCAATATGCACAGCGGCGAGGTGCATCTGGACTACCCCAGCGTCGGCGCGACGGAGAATATCCTGATGGCGGCGGTGCTGCTGCCGGGAATTTCCGTTATCCACAACGCGGCGCGCGAACCGGAAATCGTCGATTTGGCGAACTTCATCAACGCAATGGGCGGAAGCGTCCGCGGCGCGGGCAGCGCGGTCATGACGATTGAGGGCGTGAAGCACCTGCACGGCGCGCAGTGGTCGCCCATGCCCGACCGCATTGTCGCCGGAACGCTGCTGGCGGCGGGGGCAATTACGGGCGGCACCATTGAGCTGACCCGCGCGCCGGTTCAGGCGCTGCTGGCGGTGAATGCGAAGCTGCGCGAAATGGGCTGCGACGTGCGCGAGGAAGAAAAACGCGTTATTCTGACTGCACCGGAGCGTTTGACAGCGTTTGCACAGCTGCAGACGCAGCCGTATCCCGGATTTCCAACGGATATGCAGGTACAGATGCTGGCGCTGCTGTCCGTGTCCGAGGGGACGGGCGTGGTTGTGGAAAACGTGTTTGAGAACCGATTTACCCACGCGGGGGATTTGAACCGCATGGGTGCGCGCATCCTATGCAGCGGACGAACGGCGGTTGTCCGCGGTGTCCCGGAACTGTACGGCGCACGGGTGACAGCGCGCGATCTGCGCGGCGGCGCGGCATTGACGCTGGCGGGACTAAAGGCACAGGGCGAAACGCAGGTGGACAGCGCGGAGCTCATCGACCGCGGCTATGAGCATTTTGAGACACAGCTGACCTGTTTGGGCGCGGATATCCGCCGCGTACATGCGAACGCATAATCAGGGCAGCACGGAAGGAGGAATGACCCCCGTGACACAGGACAACTGGCAGCCGGGCACACCGCCGGGCGGCAGACGGCGCACACAGCATCCGACAGCAGAAAACCCGTTTGAGGAACCGGAACAGTCGCCGGAACTGCGTCAGGAACGCTCGCCGGATCTGTACCGGGCGACAAACCCCTTCTGGAATCAGCCGTTTCGGGACGCAGAATCAGCTTCTGCGCCCCCTGATTTGGGTGAGCCGCCGCAGAGTCCCCCGCCGGAAGCGTCAGTGTGGAGCCATCCGCCTGTGCTGGACACGGACAGCTACTCGGAGGAAACGCAGAAGCGCCACCACCGCACGCGGCGGGTGTGGAAAGCAATCGTGCCGCTTGCGCTTGCCATTCTCTTTGTCGCGTTCCTGTTCGGGGGTGTGCTGACAGTCCGCAACATCAAGGTGACTGGCAACGTGCGCATCAGCGCGGAGGAAATCATCCGCCTGTCCAAACTGAAACTTGGGCAGTCGTCGTTGATTAATGAGAAAGAAATCTCCAATCGCATCGAACAGAATCCGTATCTGATTTGCCGGATGGTGTCTCTGGAATCCTTCGACACGATTTGCATCGAAGTTAAGGAGCGGCAGGAGGTCACGTTCCTGACCACATCGGGCATCGGCGTAATTACCGACGCGCACGGCTACGTCCTGCGCACGGTGCAGAACGCGAACGAATCGCATCCGGAGCTGGTGCGCGTGCAGGGCTTAAGCGTCAAAAAGACGATCATCGGGCAGAAGCTGATTGCCAATCAGCAGAAGCAGCTGGACGCTGTGACCGAGGTGCTGCTGCAGCTGACCGTCATGGGCGGACTTGACCAGATTGCCGTATTAGATGTCAGCTCGCTGGACAGAATACGGATGCAGACGATGGACGGCATGGAAATTGTGCTGGGGGATTCATCGCTGCTGCATGAGAAGCTGCGGGCGTTCCTTATCGTCCGCACGGAGCTTTCGGCAATGGGCAAAACGGGCGGCACACTGACACTGACGGACGCGGTGAATCCGGTTTATGCGCCGCCGACGGTGTAATACAATCATCATCAGCACCGCAAAACATGAAAATCGGATAAAAATGACGGCGAAAAACATTCAAAACGCCCGAAAGCACTTGCATTCCAGAGAAAAAAGGCTTATAATGAAAAATGGTATATTGGATAGGTGACTGCGCCTGTCTGGCGGGGGAAAAGCCGCCTGCTGACAGGCTGGCAGAAACCAAGGTACAGGGGTGTCAGAACCGCAATTTTCCCGGCTTCAGCCGTCCGGCAGAACGGCCAGACCGGGAAACAGGGGGTATGAGAGTTCATGAAGATTACGGTACCGACGATTGACTTTGGAACCAGCAAAATCGTCACGATGGTCGCGCAGAGCAATGGCGAACGCTGTGATATCGTTGGCTCCGGCGCTGTGCCGTACAGCGGATATTTGCAGGATGGCTGGAACAATCCCGATGAGATTCGGGATGTGATTCGCACTGCCATTGATCAGGCGCAGAAAACCGGCAACTGCCGCATTCATGAGCTGAATGTCGGTGTGCCGGGCATGTTTACACGCGTGATTGTCAAGGAAGTGCATGTGTCGCTAACCGGGCCTGATCCGCATGTTACAGCGCAGGATGTCCGCGCTTGCTTCAAGCTGGCGGAAGAATCCGGCGGCGACCGCATCATTCATTCCGCGCCCGCGTGGTTCCGCGTGGATGACGGCAAAAAGACGCTGTCGCCCGTGGGCATCAAGGGCCGCGAACTGTCCGCCATGATTGCGCTGGTGACGGCGGACAAGTATTTCATTGATGATATCACCTACCGCCTGCGCGATATGGATATTGAGCCCCGCGAGTTCTACTCCACCGTCGCCGGGGAAGCGACATATGCCCTGAGCCAAGATGAGCGCGACAAGACGGCAATGCTCATCGATATTGGCTATTTGTGCACCGATGTGATGGTGATGGAGGGCGACGCGCTGATTTTCCACAAGTGCCTCGACATTGGCGGCGGTCATATTTCGGCGGACATTGCGGAGCAGCTGAATATTCCATTCCCGTTCGTGGAGGAAAAAATTAAGCAGACGTACAGCTTCAACAGCACCAATCAGGATGAGACGTATGTCATTCCTGCGACGGAAGATGAACCCGCCCGCACTGTCCGGCGCGACGAAGTGACCCCGATTATCGAAGCGAAAGTGGAGGAAATCGCGGAGGCCATCAACAAGGCGCTGGAAGAAGGCGGCGTGAAGCTGGGCAAGTGGTCGAACGTCTATCTGACCGGCGGCGGCTTGATTCTCAATAAGGGAGGCAAGGACTTCCTTGCGGGCAAACTCCACCGAATCATCCGGGAGGCCCAGCGCACCAACAACAAAATGACCAGCCATGTTTTCTCCAGCGCCGTCGGGTTGACCATTCTTGTCGTGACGACGCAGGAAGAGCAGAAAGCACCAGAAGGCGGTGCAAAGGGGCTGTTCAGCCGTGCATTCCGCTGGCTGATGGGCTACTGATTGCAAGAAAACGCGGCATACAGGGCAAGATACCATATGAGCATATGAGTCAGGGGGATGCAACGTGATTGAAATTCAGAATGACCAATTGACCAGCAATTATGCTTCCATCAAGGTCGTGGGATGCGGCGGCGGCGGCGGCAACGCGGTCAACCGCATGGTCGAATCCGGCTTGCGCGGCGTGGAGTTCATCGCCATCAATACCGACATGCAGGCTTTGCAGATGTCCGGCGCGCAGACGAAAATCCAGATTGGTGAGAAAGTCACCAAGGGTCTGGGTGCAGGCGCAGTGCCGGAAGTCGGCCGCCGCAGCGCAGAGGAATCCCGCGAAGAAATCGCGGGTGCACTCAAGGGCGCTGACCTGGTGTTTGTCACCGCGGGCATGGGCGGCGGCACGGGCACGGGCTGCGCGCCGGTCGTGGCGGAAATTGCCCGCGAACAGGGCGCACTGACCATCGCGGTTGTGACCAAGCCTTTCGCCTTTGAGGGCAAACAGCGGATGCGCAATGCGGAAGCGGGCATCTCTGACCTCAAGCAGCGCGTCGATACGCTCGTTGTCATCCCGAATGACCGGCTCTTGCAGGTCGTCAGCAAGGGGACGAGCATGGTTGAGGCGTTCGGCATTGCGGACGAGGTGCTGCATCAGGGCATCCAGGGTATCAGCGACCTGATTGCTGTGCCTGCGCTGATCAACCTTGACTTCGCGGACGTCAAGACCGTCATGGAATCCGGCGGCATGGCGCATATGGGCATCGGCTACGGCGAAGGCGAGAACAAGATGATTGACGCCGCCAAGAACGCCATTTCCAGCCCGATGCTGGAGACGTCCATCAGCGGTGCGCGCGCGGTGCTGATCAACATCACCGGCGGCAAGGATATTTCCATCATTGATATCAACGAAGCGGCAAACCTCGTCATGGAGGAAGCCGATCCCGATGCGAACATCATCTTCGGCGCGGGCATCGACGAGTCCATGGGCGACAAGGTGCGCATCACCGTGATTGCGACGGGCTTTGAGAAAACGCCGTTCCCGCCGCGTGAGCCGGTCAAGTCGGCACGCGATATCAACCGCGATCGCCTCTATGGCAGCAATTACGGCGCGACCGGTGCGACCGGTGCGACCGGCAGCTATACGCCCGGCAACTACGGTGCGACGGGCGGGTACACGCCGTCCTACACCAGCAGCGACAGCTACAGCAGCCATCCGACCATGGGCGTTCCGCAAGCGCCGATGACGCAGCAGCCGGCACAACCCGCGTATTATTCGCCTCAGCAGTTTGGAAATCAGCCCCAGCAGCTGGATTACGCGCAGCAGGGCTACACTGGCAATATGCAGCCTGTGCAGCAGCAGTACGCGGGCGGTGCAACCGGCCCGATGCCTTCTGTGCAGCCGCAGCAGCCCAAGCGCCCGACGACAGACGCCAACGGCGTACCTTCGTTCATGAAGCGCCGCGGCAACTAATATACACTACCAGCCCTGTTTCCAACATGGAAGCAGGGCTTTTTGCATATTAGGATGAGAATTGCATTAGAAAAGTGCCTGTTCGCTTGACAAAACTTGCGCAAATATGGCAAAATGACGTTGATAGGAAAGATGCGTTTAAGCGAAATAGGAGGTAGAATGATGAAACGATGGATTTCTATGCTGCTGGCGCTGCTGATGCTGCTGCTGGGCATGGCGACGGCGGAAAATTCGGCGGACGACGCTTGGGAGTACGAGCTGGTCGGGCGCGCAATAGAACTTGTGCGGCAGATGGATGCGCAGGAGCGAGGGCGGCTGTTTGAGGACACGCTCAATATTACAGAGGTGGCATGTACAGAAACGCCGCAGCCGATTGACCGTGGAATGCCCCGGCAGGCGTTCATCAGCGTCAGCGTCAACGGCACGGACAAGTCGGCGTCGGTGTTGTTTTTTGTGCTGATGATGATGGATGCCAGCGCGGACACGGATGCGACGGACGAGACGGAAAACGCCTATCTGCGGATTGTAGAGCGCACGTTCGCGGTATTCCCGGAATTCGGGATGGACGCGCAGGAAACGAGTGCCGCCGCGAACTTGCTTTACGCCGGGGATGCGCCGGAAATGGGACTGCTGCTGCTGTCTTACGGCGAAAATGGCGTGGTGCTGGTGCACTGGTTCGCGGAAAACGGCTGTGTGTGCCTGACGGCGATTCCGGTGGCGCATCAGGCGACCGAGCTGACAACGGACAAGCTGAGCGAATTCTACGCAGGCGAATTTGAGGAAGTTGACTTGTCCCGCACGGCTGTATTGGCGGAATTGGAACCGCATCAGCCGGACGAGGACACCATCCGGCAGCTTGCACTGCAATCGGCGCAGGAGATGCAGCACTGGGCGGCGCTGAGCGGCGAACAGGAGGGCATTATCCCGTGGAATACAGCGGAGACGGCGGTGCAAATCAGCATACTCGACTACGATGCGTCGCAGATGACAGCGTTTGAAGCGCAGATGCAGCAGTGCGGCAAGACGGAGACCAAGTTCCTCGACATACTGGCGATTGCGCTGTACCCCTGCGACGCGCACGACACGGGCGGTTTGCTCTATCTGCGACCGAGGACGGGTACGCCCATTGTGGTGGCGTGGCAGGCAATGAACGGCGCGGTGGTGATGCGCAGCGTGTACGCGCCGCAGGATGAAGAGGACGATACGTGGGAGCAGACGGCGGTCATCAATGGCATCATGACGGCGCGGAAGCTGGTGGACATGGTGTCAAACGACGCTTTTGTGGATTGGCAGCAGTGGCGGAAAGAGGACACCATCAGCGACATTGACCGACTTCGCAGTGCTGACGTTTCGCGCCCGACGGAAGTCTGGATTTGTCCTGACACGTTGAGCAATGAATGGGGCGCTGTGACGCTTCGCAACAATGAAATGCTGACGGTGACGAATCAGCCGCATACGCTGTCGCTGCTGCTGTGCTTTGCGCCGGACGCGCTGATTTGCGTGGAAATTTCGGGAGGTGCGGAGGAAAACGACTATTCTGCCCATGTGCCGCGGTACACGAAGGAGGATATTCTGCACAAATGGGGAGACAAAGCGTACTCGTGGGATACAGCGAATCTGCCGGACACGCTGGATTGGGTTCGCTCGGATGTCATATTTGGCGACACGGCGGAGAAAATTCTGCGGAACTACATTGTGTATGATGGGGACGGCGGCGACCTGCTGAACGGCAAGGAATATCTGCTTCAAGTGAGATTAAAGCCGGAAGTGTGCGAAAGTCTGGTAATTCCGCCGGAATATGCGGATGCGGGCATTCAGGCTTCTTGGCTGTACTATCCGGCAGAGATGGCGATGAATCAGCTGGCAATCATTGACCCGGAGGAAGAGAAAAGTCAGCAGTGGATTAGCGCACACATCATGGAGTACATGCGGCGGCATGGCACTGCGGAAGGCGTGACGACGGAGGAAGAAGGATGGGGGATGACTGTGCTGATTCCGGAGACGGGTGCGCCGGTTCAAATGCTGTGGCGGGTACAGAACGGTATGATGCGCGCGCATGTTGTCTGGATGCCGTCGGAGCAGCTTCGCGCGTGCGAAACGAACGAGGACTTGGTGGCGCTGCTGAATGCGCAGGTGGCGGGAATTGTGCTGGAATAATCCTGCAAGGGAAATGAAATGGGAAATAAAGAAAGGAAGAACCCCATGAAGAAGATGCTTGCAATTCTGCTTGCCCTGCTGATGATGCTCAGCGGTATGGCGACAGCGGAAGAAACGACGGACAACAACACGAACATCAGCCATATGCTGGAACTGTGCCAGCGCGTGGATATCCTCCTGCGCAGCGACCGCATTGTGGCCGATTTGGTGGGCGACACGGACGCCGCTATCACCGAGGAACAGAAGATTGTCAATCGCCTGCGCGCGGGAAACCGCACGATGCCATCCGCCGTCTACTATGTCACGGGCGAAACGCTGCTGGCAGGCTTCATCGGCGATAACCCGGATTACACCGACACGCCGGAGCAGCGCAGGGTGCTTCAGCTGATGCCGCAGCGCATCTTGATGGAGCAGCAGGATACATATGGCAAGCAAATGCTGAACCAGATGGCACGCTCGACGCAGTATCCCAAGCCGGACGGCGAGCCTGAAATGGGCATGTATATCGCTCTGTACGCGGATGCGCTGCCGATGATGAGCTTTTGGATCAGCGACGGCACGGTGAACGACATGTACTGCACGCCGGTGCTCTCGGATGAATTGGCGGCGTGCAAATCCGCTGAAGAAGTGACGGCGTGGTTCGCGGCGCAGCAAATGCCCGAACTTGCCTGCATGGCGGTGGATTTGGCGGGCGTTGCGGCGTATCCCTTTACGGAGGATCCGTTCGGTGACGAGGGCGAGCCTGTGCCGTTCGAGCGCCTGGCAGAAGCGGGCAATGCGCTGGATGAACTGATTGAAAGCCGCTATTTGCAGACAACGTGGGGCATCAGCGACGAGGATGTGGCGAAGCTGGCGACATACGCGCATGAGGGGCAGTCGCCGCGCAGCATCTACCGTATTGAGCTGATGGAATCGTCGATGGCGCAGATGCTCCGCTTGACTTACCGTTCAGAAGCGCCGCAGGTGCTGTACGAGGTAACCTGCTCGTGGGCAATGGAAATGTATCACATGGTGACACTCTTTGCCATGTACGACGAATACAACGCGGGCGTGCGGACGTTGTATCAGCAGGAAGAGGACGAGGATGAGGAAAGCGACAGCCTCTTCACGGACGAAACGAGTGAGACGGATACGCCGGATGAATCCCTGAAGACGGAAGTGGAGAATTTCCAGAAACTGACGCAAGAAATCGACGCGCGCTACTCGCTGATTATGAACCAAGCCACGCAGAAACACTTGTACCTTGACTTGAACGAACGCACCAATGCCATGTACGTACTGCTGTACGATGAAGGCGCGCCGATTCTGGTGATGTCGAGCATGGAGAACGGCGTTTCGTGCCTGCAGGTGCGCTATTTCCCGACGGCGCAGTTGGAAAACTGCCAGAACACAACGGACTTGATGTTCTACTTCACTGGCAACAATGTCCCGTTTGAAGTGACGGAAATCCTGCCGCAGGGTGATTTAGCGGACATGGCGGAAGCTGCGCAGTAAGCAAAGAAACGCCGCTGAAAGGATTGGACGAATCCTAAAAGTGACGGTACCGAAGAGGTGCAGAGGGCGAACGGAAAGCCCTGCGCCCCAAAGCAGAATATCCATAACAAAACACCGCCGCACCGGAAAGCAAATTACGGTGCGGCGGCGCGTTTTGTTACGGGGCAAAAATCGATGCAGGCAGTTCTTCCTCCTGCTTTTCCTCCGGCTTTGGGGCGAAAAGCCCGCTGAACCACCGGCTCAGCGCACTCGGCTTCTCCACCCGCGCCACCTGCACGCTCTGCGTTCCTTCCAATAGAATGCCATTGTCCAGCAGCTCCGCGTGCACGGGAATCACGCGATATGTGTACGTTACGCCGGGCTGGGCGCGGTTGTCGGTGTAGTAGAGTGTTTCGCCCGCGGCGGCGCGAAGCTCGGTCAGGATGAAGCTCTCTCCGGCAGCGTCGCGCTGAACGCGGTAGACGGCGGCATCACTGGCCTGAATGACCAGCAGCGGCTGCCCGTCGTCAGAATGCGAAACGGAGAAGGATTTCGCGGACGCGGGCGCATTCCACACGTCACTCTTCTTCTTCGGCTGTGTGCCGTCGAGGAAAACCTCATTCAGGCGGTAGGCGCTCGGCGTGAGCGACGTGGCCAGCATCGCTTCGCCGCGCCACTCGATGGCCTTCTTGTCAATGTCCGCGCTGACGATGCCCTTGGGCTTGGTGAAATCGGGCTTCTTGCGTCCTGTGTACCACGCGCGGAGAAAATTGCGCGCCAGTGAAGCGGGATTCGTGCCGCCAGAGACGCGGTTGGGCAGGCGGTGCGCCGCGTCCGGCTCGTCGTAGCCCATCCAGACGGCGGTGGACAATTCCGGGGTGTACGCTGCCATCCACACGTCACGGTTGCCGCCGCCGCTTTCATTGACCGTGCCGGTTTTGCCCGCGCTGGAGAGGCGTGTGCCCGTGCCGGAAGAAATGACGGTTTTGAGCAGACTCGTCATCAGATACGCGGACTGCGCCGAAAGCACGCGCGTGCCGATCGTTTCGCGCTCGTAAATGACATTGCCGTCACGGTCGGTGATGCGCTCGATGAAGTACGGCGCGTAGTATGTTCCGCCGTTGGCAAAGGGCGCGTACGCCGCCGCCATCTGCATGGGGGAGGTGCCGTAGGTCATGCTGCCCAAGGCGAGGGAGAGATTCGCGTCGCGTTCATCCAGCTCAATGCCGACGCTTCGCAGATAGCGCTGCGCAGTCTGGACGCCAATGGCCTGCAGCACCTTCACGGCGGGGATGTTCAGGCTGTTTTTGAGCGCCGTGCGGACGGTCACGTTTCCGTAGTAAGCATTGCCCGCGTTGCGCGGCTTGTAAGTGCCGAAAGCGGTTGGCGCATCGAGAATCACGCTGGCACACGTCCATCCGGCGGATTCAATCGCGGGGGCATAGACCGCCAGCGGCTTGAGCGCGCTGCCGGGTTGACGGCGCAGTTGGGTCGCGCGGTTCAATCCGCGGCGGGTGACGTACTTGCGTCCACCGACAATGGCGCGCACTGCCCCGTTGCTTGTGTCCACCGCGGCGGATGCTGCCTGCACGGGCGTACCGTCCTTGTTATCAGCGGGAAAGACATCCGTCAGGTACTGCTCGTCCATGATGCGCTGCATGTCCGGGTCGAGCGTCGTGTCGATGCGGTAGCCGCCAGCAAGCAGCGTTTCGGCGCTCACGTCCAGCCGGGATTCGGCCTCATCCAGCACGGCATCGACGAACCAGCCGTAATCTGTCTGCACCTGTGGCGCGCCGCGGGCGGTCAGTTCCTCCGCCATTGCCGCGTCGTATTCCGCCTGTGTCAGCATATTTTCCTCCAGCATGATGGACAGAATATACTCCCGGCGCTCGCGGTTGCTCTCCGGCGCGGATTGCAGGCTGTACGCGGATGGCGCTTTGATGGCAGCGGCGAGGGAGGCTGCCTGCGCAGGGGTCAAGTCCGCCGCATCGACGCCGAACGTGACTTCTGCCGCCGCCTGCACGCCGTATGCGCCCTGTCCGAAGTAGATGAAATTCAGGTACATGTCCAGAATCTCGTCTTTCGTGTACTGCTTTTCCAATTGCAGCGCGAGGTGAATTTCCTCCAGCTTGCGGGCAATCGTCTTCTGGCTGGACAGGTGGGAGAGCTTAATCAGCTGCTGGGAAATGGTGGATGCGCCCTGACTGAACGCGCCGTCGCGGACGTTGGTGAGCATGGCGCCGATGATGCGCGTGATGTCAAAGCCCGGATGCTTGTAGAAGCGCAAATCCTCCGCAGCAAGGAACGCATTTACGACGTGCGCGGGCAGACGCGACGTGTCGATGACCGTGCGGTTCTCCTTGCCGACGAGCGAGGTGACGTAATCGCCGTTCTTATCGTGAATGGCACCGGTCTGGGCGAGCGACGTGAGGCGGGACGGGTCAAGCGACTGCCAATCCGCCACGGAAAACGCCTGATACGCCCAAACCGCGCCGCCGAGCAGCAGCATCAGCAAAATTGCCCAAATCGCCGGAAGCACCCAATGCCTTTCTTTCTTCATGCCTGCCACGCCTCCCATATTTCTCTTTCCATCCTGCCCCGAAAATGAAAAAAATCTGCATGGAAATATTTTTCATCACTCAATAGAGAGAAGGTTTACGAAAAAAAGCAGATATTTCGTTTTTTTTGTGAAAAAAGACTGGTCAAACGGGTGAAATTGGTCTATAATAAAGCACAGACAGATAGACGCGGCAGATGCCCGTCTGATTGAAGGAGGAAAACTGTGCGGAAACTTCTTGCGATTCTGCAAATCTTCGTGCTGATGGCAGCAATGGCGCTGCCGACAGCTTTCGCCGCCGAAGCGCCGATTATGCTTGCCGGCTTGGAAGCTGCGTCGTCCTCCAGCAGCGCGGAAGCGCAGCATGACTGGGACACGAACTTATTCTTCCAAACAATGCAGGAAAAAACCGGGATTGCCTTCTCCTTTACCGAATACGTCAGCCGAGAGGCATGGACGGAGGCGAAAACGGAAATGCTGGCGGGCGAGGTTGCCATGCCGGATATGTTCTTCAAGGCGGAACTAACCCCGCAGGAGACGCTTGCGTTCTATGAAGCGGGCAAGCTGATTGACCTGCGCCCGTATCTGGCGGAGTACGCGCCGCACGTCTGGGCGCTGCTGGAAGCCAATCCGGAATGGATGGAAGCCGTTTCGCTGCCCGATGGCGCGATTGTCGCACTGCCGAGCATCAACGAACTGACGCCGAACAATACCATGTGGATTAACAAGACGTGGCTTGACCGCTTGAAAATGGGCGTGCCGGCGACGGCAGAGGAACTGACGGAGGTGCTTCGTCAATTCCGCGACCGCGACATGAACCAGAATGGCAGCCGCAACGACGAAATCCCGCTGTCCTTCGTGAGCATGTGGGACTTGCGCTTCTTGGCGCACGCATTCGGCATCAATGCGGATGATTACTACCTGACGGAACAGAATGGAAAAATCAGCGAAGTGCTGACGACGGAGGAAAACCGCGCGTTCCTGATGTGGCTGCACGAGCTGTACACTGAGGGGCTGCTGGATTCGCAGGGCTTTATGGCCATGCGGCTGGTGGAGGCGGCAACGTCCTCGTCATCGTCCAGCAGCAGCGAAACGGCGAAGTATGGCGTATTCTTCGGTGCAACGCCGCAGGACGTGGTCGGCGTGAATCTCGCGTCGGAGTATATCGCGCTTGATCCACTGCTGTACAACGGCCAGCAGGTTTACCGCGATTTCACCGGCGACCTCTACCGCGGCACGTTCGCGATTTCATCCACCTGCGCAGAGCCAGAAAAGCTGCTGCAATGGGTTGATTATCTCTACACGGACGAGGGCTTCCTGGCGGCGCAGGTCGGCAAGGAAGGCGAGGACTACGACTGGAACGACGATGGCACATGGGCGTATGCCCGCACGGCGGAGGAAGTTGTCGCCATGCAGGGCACGAATACCATTTGGACAACCTCGATGCCCTCCTATGCCAGTGCGGAAATTCAAATGAAAATGGATGATGACGCAACGCACGCACTGGCAGCGGAATTGGTGCGTGTCCGGCAATGGGAAAAGCGTGCAATGCCGCTGCTCTACCTGACGCAGGAGCAGATGAACCGTGTCACGGAGCTGCAAAGCGGCATCAGCACCTATGCGGAAACGCGCATGGCGTGGTTTGTTGCGGGTGACGTGGAACTCAATGATGAAACGTGGGCAGATTTCTGCGCGCAGGTGAAGGCGCTGGACATCGACGAGATGGTCAGTATCTGGCAAAACGCCCATGACAACGCATGGCATCTTGACAAGTAATACTATTTCCTGCATTCACCTGTACCATCTGCTCGCGCCTTTTCCCTTCTGGCGTCCGGTTGTTCCACTTAGCGTAGCGCCGCTACGCTGCGTTTCACTCCCGTTAGCCAGAATGAAAAATTCGCTTCGCATCTTGGCGCATTCTCATTTGAAAATAGTATATACATACGCAAACCATTCAAGAAACCATCCATTGAATGAAAGGACGGAACAAACATGAATCAGTACGCCACGATGATCCGCAACCTAAAATCGCCTGAGGTGATGGAACGCCTGATGCACCTGTATGGCCGCCGCGACGGTATGCTGGTGGAGCAGACGGGCCGCTATATTGGTTTGCTCAAACGGCATGAAGAGCTGTTTCACGAGAACCGCGAAGTGCTGATGATCAGCGCCCCCGGCCGCACGGAAATTGGCGGCAACCACACCGACCACAATCGCGGACGCGTGCTGGCGGCGGCAATCAACCTGGACACGCTGTCGGCGGTCTCCGCGCGCGACGATATGATGGTGGAAATCCACTCCGACGGCTATCCTGCCATCAAGGTGGATTTGGGCAGCCTTGATGTCGTTGAAAAGGAGAAGGGGAAAACCCATGCGCTGGTGCGCGGCGTGGCGGCTCGGATGGCGGAACTGGGCTACAAAATCGGCGGCTTCAACGCGGCGGTGACGTCGAATGTCATGTC
>ERZ773158.2098-NODE-2098-length-15800-cov-10.305176_pt1 | contig 15800 bp, 7 predicted proteins | sample MGYA00511918_ERZ773158 | MGnify/ENA primary metagenome ERZ773158 (study PRJEB29015, sample SAMEA2737876) | human gut metagenome | biome: human gut; feature: human-associated habitat; material: faeces | place: China | collected 2012 ...
TCCAGTATTATCTGCGCTTTTGGCTTAGCATCTGCCGCACCTCGCTCGCCGTATCAGCACTTAGAATTATGCGGTATTGCCTTTACAACTTCACAAGTATCTCCCCCGCACCGGAATCCGATTGCCCTTCTCCCCTATCCCCCAACCGCGCGTACCGTTCATCTTCATCCGCTCCCCCACCCCAAAACAAAAGGCATGTGCCCCCTTATCTCTATCATAAGGTGGGCACATGCCGTTACATTATCATGATTTTATCACGCCAAAGTCATCAGGCAATGCAGCCATCGGCAAAGCTGTTGCGCTTGGCTTTCTCTTTCTGCTGGTTGCGCTTGGCGATGATTTCTTTGCTCAGGCCAATACGGTTGGTCTTGAAGTGGAAGAACGGGCGTTCCGGTACGGTGAAAATCTCCACCGGACGCATGTAACGTTCCGGCAGGCAGGCATTGATCTTATCGCGCACATCGTCCAAGGTGTAGCCATCTTTGAGCTGGACGTACAGGTACGGCAGGAAGCAGCCCTCGTGCTCATCATCCGGCACGATAACAAAGAACTCGTCCTTGATGCCCTTGATGTCGGCATCGGCCACGATGTTCTCCAGCGGCTGCACCATCAGGTCGCCGCCGCCAAAGCGCGGGGATGCGCCGCGGGTCATCGTGTAGAGCACACCGTCCTCGGACATATAGCCGATATCGCCGGTGTGCAGCCAGGTCTTGCCGTCTGCGTGGACCTGCAGTGCCTTGGCGGTTGCTTCGGGGCGGTCATAGCCCAGCATCACGCCGGGGCCCGTGATGCAGATCTCACCGGGGGTATTGTAGGTCAGCTCTTCCTGGGTGCCGGGCTTGAAGATGCTGATGACGCTGTGGATCATCGGCACACCAACGTTGCCGTCACGCACCGGGAACGGAGCCATGGGCAGAGTGGCGTTGGAGCCAGCCTCGCTGCTGCCGTAGCCGGCAGTAAAGCGCAGGTTGCAGTTATGCTGCTTGAGGAACTCCTCAACATTGCGCAGCTGCTTGTTGTTGAATGCCTCGCAGCCGGCGCCGATGGCCAGCATGTGGGACATATCATAGTCAGCCGGAAGACGCTTGCTGCGGCGGATAACCTCCACAAACATGGGGATCAGGGGCCAGTTGTTGGGGCGGTAGCGCATCATTTCCAGGTCAACATCGTACACATCCACAAACGGATCCAGAATGAGCAGCATACCGCCGGCCAGGGGCAGCAGCATCATGGAAACCACAACAGCGATCAGAGCCGGGGGCAGGATGGTCAGCAGCCAGGTGGGGCGGAATTTATCCGAAGCGCCATAAAAGTTCATCTGGGCCAGCACACCGATGATGCTGTGTGCAGAATGGATGACCTGCTTGGAAGGGCCGGTGGAACCGCTGGTGTAGGCGCGCAGCAGCGGGCGGTCAATGTTGACAGGAGCGGGCACAAAGCCGCGAAAACGCTGGCCCATGTTACAGAAATCAGCCCACATCATGGTATCAGAGCCACGGGCGGGAACATCCGGATACAGGGCATCCAGGGAATGCTGCAGGTAAACCGGCATAGCGGCGCGGTCGCCGCTTTCCAGAGCGGGAACGATAACATAGGTATTCACGTTGGTCTGCTCACGGTAAGCTTCGATTTCGGCCTTGGAGAAGAAGTCGTGAACAAAAATCACCTTGGCATTGGCTTTCTGAACAGCTTCAATGTTTTCTTCCAGGGTGTTGTCACGGCACAGCAGCGAAGCGCCGATGCGCTCGGCTGCCAGCAGCAGATAAATGAATTCCGGCACAGAACGCAGGAACACGGGGATCTGGTCCCCCTGCTTGACGCCAAGCACCTGCAAAGCGCGGGCGGTAGCGTCCACCTTACGGAACACGGTACCCCAGGTGATATCCACGCCATAGTAGTGCATGGCAATCACGTTAGGGTCTGCAGCGCGCACGGAGAGGTACTGCTCCACGGTGCAGGCCGGAACCTGGATACCGCGCAGAACATCTGGATAGAACTTCATCCAGGGGCGGTCAATGCTGGGCTTGCCAGTCAACATCGCGTTTTTATTCATTGCAATTTCCTCCAAATGTCTTTCCCTTATAGTTGCAGGGAATTAAATTATCCAAATCAAATCACGCCAAACCTTTATGGCGCTTTCCCCTGCTGTGCACATCGTTGCACAGCGTCGCCGAACCATAATGCTATAATTATCTTCGGTGCTGAATATAGTATACCATTCCTGTTTACGGAAAGCACGAGAATCCCATGGCACAAATTTCCAGAAATTGATTCCGCGTGATTCACTTTTTTCACATGAATTTTCACGCTTTTGGCATGGAGTTTTCTTGCAATTTCATTTTCCTCGGTGCAACAAAAGCCCCAGCTACCGCAGCAGCCAGGGCTTTATGTTTATGCGTATGTATGTTGTATTTTTAGATTTTGTTCATCCAGCTCTCTTGCAGTTCTTCCATTTCATCACCTTTGGCGCGGGTAATCAGATGGATTCCCTGCAGGACATGATGGATGTGCTCCGCAATGGCGTTGCGCTCTTTTGTCACGTTCTGGTCATCCAAATTCCAGACCTGATCAAAATATTCACTCAGGCGGTCTTCCATCACACTGTTGTTGACCATTGCAATCCGGTTGATGGGGCAGTTGTTATCCAGCCGAAGATACGATGCAGCGCCAGAAAGAAACATATTGGGGTCCGCCACATACTGGAAATCGTTCACAATGCGGCCGCTGATCAAGCGGAATTCAAGTTTTTCACGCTGCTTGCAAAGCTGCAGCACATGGCTGATGCATCGGCTGCGCTGATCCGGGGTAAGGCTGACCTTGTAACTGAAAAAGTCCAGCTCGCCGGAAACCGCCATGGAGGAAAATGCAGCTTCATAAATCAGGATGCGGATGTTTGTTTCCTCCACCACACCTTTGGCAAGGTTGTGTACGCTACGCAGCTCCGCAGGGGTAGCACCCAAAAAATCTTTCAGCTCGGCCTCGTGGGCGGTCAGGATCTCTTCAAACAAGTCATCCGGCAGCAGAAGCTCATTCAGGTGGCCGAACATCCACCGCAGATTGGAGGCCAGCAGCGTGTGCATATAGTCGTACTGGCTGATCAGCTGGCGCATGCTGGTATCGCGGAAAAGCTGGTCATCCCGCACGCAGAGCTTGGAGAAGTTATCATACAGGCTTTCGCAGTTCTGCGGGTCCTCGGTGGCGGTAACGGCAGCGCAGCGGCTGTGGCTGACCAACAGGCCGGTAATGGCAAAATCGCCCTTGACCACAAACACCGCGCGCCCGGCAGCCGCGGTGCTGCCAAACAGCTTGAAATGAATATGGCTGAAGTTGGTCAGCACGTTGATAATGAGCGCGGCATCATAGATGGGGTCCCATTTTTCGCGGCTGATATCGATCATCAGCTTGAAATAAACGTTATCATAGCTGCGCTGGTCCACCAGCTGGCCGTTTTGCAGGTTGGCAACTTTCAGGCGGTATTCGCGCGCCATTTCCATCAGGTCCATCACAGCCACAATGTCCAGCTGGCTGACGCGGCGCAGCACGGGGTGCGCCATTTTGGTCAGGTATTGCAGCATGTTCAGCTCGGCCCAAAAGTCCGTATAGGGGCCAATGCGCGCCTCGCCGCTGTCCAGCTCCTCTTGCAAATAATCATATTCAGCAATCAGGTTATCATAAATGGCGGCTTTCAGGTCACTGGGGATGCTAACGCTGTATTCCCGCAGCAGCAGGTTACGGCCATCATCGGTGGCTTCATCCACCACGCAGGCACTGATGCCCTCCATCACGCGCTTTTCAGTCTTTTTGGCAGGCAGCATGCGGCCGCTGACCCATTTGCTGATATAGGAAACATCGTATTGCAGGCGCTTGGCCAGGGTATAGTTCTTGACCTCCGCAACTTCCAGCAAATGCTCCAGCAGAATACTGAATCTATTTTTATCTTCCATTACACCAAATCCTCTTCACCCATTTAGTTTGCACTTTTCTTTTATTCTATTATACAAGTTCCATATTTCGATTGCAAATTCAAATGATAACAGGTAAGGAGAAAACGAAGAAAATATATTAAAATCTTTCACAATTCGCGGCCGCATTCTTTGGCATTCATGCCAGTTTGTTGCTTTTTTGTTGTTTGAACTGACAAAGTTTGTTTGTTCCGCTTGTGATATCCTCCAAAAATTATACTTCGCGCGCCATATTTGCCAAATTTAGCCGCAGCTTTTTAGTAGGTTTTGCCCTTGCACCGGCCTGATGTGCTCGCCATGTTTTTGTGTGTTGCCTTTATTATGCGGGTAAGGTAAATTGCGATTTTTTAATCGTGTACTATTGGGTGGGGTCCCCCGCCCTACTGATTGTTTAAGGGTGTGCTGCCCATTATAATTTGTTCTGTAGGGAACGGTCTTGACCGTTCCGAGGCCTTGTCCGATTGGTCGTGATGGGATTTGTGGCAGGGCAAGGTGCCTGCGGGCGCAGTGACTGTTCCAAGGCGTTGGATTCGATTGCTTTAGGTTTGCGGCAAGGAACCACCCCTCAGGCCGCTTCGCGTCCAGCTCCCCTCCAGGGGAGCCACCACAATCATGGGGTCCCCCGCCCTACTGGCCTGGCAAATATTTCACCGAACCTATGCCCACAAATACAAAAATGCCGCAGCAGACTGTTACATCTGCTGCGGCATTTCTATTTAGGGGCTAATGGGCTGGGTTACAGCTCATTGTTCCGGCTGTGGGATTACTGCCGAATGCCGGTGTTCTTATCGAAATGATAAGTACGGCCGTCGATGACTGCATCGCCCTTAGCCATGGTGCCATAGATCGGGTCGAAATAGTAACGCTTGTCAGCGCTCCAGCCCTTGATCATGTGGCCCTGTGCATCGTAACGGACCCACTTGCCGGTACCATCGGCGCGGTCAGCCCACTGGCCAGCTTCGGATTCCTGATAGACATCCTTGCTGGTGGCTTTCTTGCCCTGGTCAACGGCGTCCAGCCAGTACCAAGCGTCGGAAGCCGGGTCATAGATTTCCTTGCCGCGGCCATCCAGGCCCTGGCGAACGCCCTTTTCGTACCAGAAGTCAGCGCCTTTGATGGTCAGCCACTGGCCGTCCAGAGCGATACCGGTGTACTCGTCAAATGCGCAAGGTACACCGTCAATATCGCCTGCGCCCTTAGCCATAGCGCCGGTGATCAGGTCAAAGTAGTAGGTGCCCTTATCGGTCGTCTGCCAGCCCTTGACCATGTGGCCGTTCTCATCGTAACGGACCCACTTGCCGGTGCCATCGGGCTTATCAGCCCACTGGCCGGCGGCGGATTCCTGGTAAACGTCCTTGCTGACGGTCATTGCGCCGCCCTGGACAGCATCCAGCCAGTACCAAGCGTCGGAATCGGGATCATAGATCTCTTTGCCGCGGCCCTCAGTACCCTGCTTCACGCCGTTTTCGTACCAGTACTTCTTGCCGTTTTCTTCAACCCAGCCGTTCTTCTCGCCGTACTTGGCGGTGTAGTCCTTGCCGTTGAAGTTGACAGCAGCGGTGGTAACGCCGCTGGTCTGCTTTACAGTTGCATCCACGAACTGTGCGCTTGCGCAGTTCTTATCGGTGCAGGTAAAGACAGCCATTGCGGTAATGGTGGTCTTTTCAGCAGCGCCGTGAGCGGTGCGCTCCTCGGCCTCAAGAGCCTCGGTTTCGGTGTTGTCGCCGCCGTTCTCATCCGGAGTGGTGGGTTCGGTGGGCTCAGTAGGTTCAGTAGGCTGAACAGCAGTGAAGGTTGCTTCGATCTTCACATAGTTTTCAGGCATAGTGAAGGTGTAAGTGTTGCTAGCTTCCTTAACCTTGGCTGTAATGTCTGTAGGTTTGTTGCCTTCCTGATAAGAAGCACTAGCCAGCTCATATCCAGCCTCTGCGGTAAAGGTAGCAGTAACATTCTCGCCAACCTTGAAGTACTTCTTGCCGCCCTCAAAGGTAACAGAACCATGTTCAGTCGGTGCAACCTCAACACCATATGCAACGATTTCAAACGTTGCGGTGACAGTTACGTTGTCGGCAGGCATGGTGAAGGTGTAAGTGCCGTCAGCACCAGCGGTGCATGCAACTGCAGCACCCTTGCTGTCAGCAACTTTCAGGCCGTCCTCAGCCAGCACAGCCTGAGAGTACATAGTCTCGTCTGCCTCAACAGTCAGGGTAACGGTATCACCTGCTGCGGCGGTTTCCTTATCAGCGGTTACAGTGCCGTTGGTAGCTTTGTTCACTGTCACAGTGTAGGCTTCCGGTTTCTTTTCGACATACTCTGCAGTGACTTTGACATCAGCTGCGGGCATCTTAAAGGTAGCCTTGCCTTCTGCGTTCGGGGTCAGCTTTTCGGTCTTTTTATCTTCGCCGATCTGATAGCTGTAGGTCAGGCTGTCAGCCTTGAGCTGGTAGTTATCAGCTGCCTTAACGGTAACGGTAACGTCGGTGCCCTCAACAGCTGCGGCCGGGTCTACGGTAACAGTGCCGTTCTCAGCAGGAGCTGCGGTAACCTTGTATTCCTTAACAAACTCTGCGCTGACGTTGACAGGGTAAGCAGGCATTGCAAAGGTGTAGGTGTTGGCTTTTTCGGTATCAGCCTTCACTTCAACGGTCTTATCGGTGTTGTCAGCGTCTTTGTAGGTAACCTTCACGCTGCCAGCCTTCAGGGCATAGCCGGTTGCGGGCTTAGCAGTCAGGGTTACGGTTTCCTTCTCAGCTGCTTCTTTAGCGGAAGCAGTGATCTCACCATTGGTCAGGGCAGCAACATTGACCGCATAGGTCTTGGCGTCTTTGGTAACGCTGATGGTCACATCGCCGTCCGGCATGGTGAAGGTGTAAACCGTCTTAGCCTTTTCGGTGGTAGCCTGGGCTGCGGCTTCGTCCTGCGCTGCTTCCTGAACTTCAGTCAGAGCAACATCGGTATCGCCGTTCTTTGCGGTAACGGTAACGATATCGGTGCCTTCCTTTTCTACGGTCAGGGTAACGGTATCGTCCTTGATGTAGGTGTTGTTGATGGTGCCCAGGGTCAGCTTAACGCCTTCAACTGCATCGGGCAGGGTAACGGTGTGGGGGGTGCTTTCGGTTGCAGTATGGCAATCAGAGCACAGGTACACATTGTTGCCAACGGACTTGGTTTCCAGCTCGTCCAGAGCCCAGGTATGGCCCTTGGGCAGTGCGCCGTCAGCGTACTTCTTTTCACCCTTGGTCAGGCCGTACTTGGTGGTGCGGGCCTGGGTGTAAGCGGGGGTATCGCACCATGCTTCAACGGTAACATCGGTGGTTGCGCCGCTGCTCAGGTCGCTGACCATGTCGGACATCGGCATGGTTTCAACCAGGTTAGCGCACCACATGAACTCTTCGTTCTTGTTCTTCTCGTCAGAGCTGCCCATGTTCTGGTTGTAACTCGGGTTGTAGTTCCAGGACTCGGTCTTGTAGCTCTTACGGTTTGCATAAGAAGTGCCGGAGGCATCGGTCTTGACTTCTGCCTTGCCGTCCACCAGTTCCTTATAGGTGTTGGACAGGTTGGTGCCGACAGAAACGACCAGCTGATCCTTGGTGGTGTTGATGCCGGTGATCACAGTCTGGCCCTGCTGGGTGGTGGTAGCAAAGCTGTAGCTGTCACGCAGGGTCAGGCCAGCCAGAGGATGGTTCTTGAAGGTGCCCAGATACTTCACACTGCTGGTATCATTGGCGCTATCCATGATAACCATGCTCATGCCGGGAAAGTGGGTATCGGGAACCATGTTGCCGTCCTTATCCTTGGTCAGCTTAATGCCGCCATAGACGGTGTTGTATTCCTTCACTTCTTCCACTGCGCCGGTGGTCGGGTCCATACGGTAGATGGCGTTGTTGACGTTGAAGTACAGCTTGCCATCATACAGTGCGGTAGAGTGTACCAGTGCGGGGTAGATCCGCTTTGCAGCAGCGTCTGCCAGGCACTCGGTGTTCAGGTTGTTTTCAACCTTGGTATGCTTATCTTTTGCACTGGTATCGATCTTATAGATGGTGCCAGCTTCGGCCAGAACCTTGGCATTGCTGTCGTCATCATTGAAGTTGCTGCTGGTTTCCTTCAGATCGTTGTAGTACATCAGGATGATATCAAACGGGTCATCCGTCTTGGTAAAGCTGCTCATGCTGAAGCCGCCGGGTCTGCTGCTGGAATCCTCTTTGCGGATATAGTAGTTCGCATTACGCGGACGTGCTTCCAGAGTATCGGGGCCCTGGTTCTGCATCTTCTTCATGAACTGCTGCATCTGGGAGTTGTTACCAGAGCTGCCGGAACCAGAGTTGCCGTTGTTGCCGTTCTCGGCCTGCTGGCGGCGCATGTTGTTGTACAGGTTCTGGTTGGTCGTGGTATCAACGTAATAGAAGTAATTATTGTCGAAGTAGATGGGGCTGCAGATAGAGGTGAACCAGGTATCCTCGTAGCAGGTATCGGTGTAACGGGTCTCGTTCTTGTTCTCCGCCTTGGTGTAAGAGTAATGCGGCTTGCCGTTGTTCAACACAACATTGCCGTCATCATCCACATCGGGATTCTTGTTCTTGGTGTAGGTGTAGCCATCGTACAGCGAGTCAATGTAATCATAGTACTTGCTGTAACGGCCTTCCAGACCGGAGGGAGAAACCAGGAAGTTGACATGGCGCATGTCGCCTGCGTTCTCAACGCGGGTCTGGGCCATGCACTCGGTGTTCACGTCGTCATAGCAGACGTCAACATAGTACCAGTTCTTGTTGGCTTCGCCGGTGGTCATCGTAGCAGAATTGCTGTCGCCCTGCAGCTTGTTGACCTTGACTGCGTTGAAGTAGTGGACGTTGTTGAACATGCCGCCGCCGAACGCATTACCGGCAACACTGGTATCAGAAGTATTGCAGTAATACAGGATCTGGGCAAAGTCAACAACAGCGTTATCGCCTACTTCATCGGGGGTCTTCCAGCTGCCGTCATCATTCTTATAGATGCTCTTGTTGTCAGGCAAATTCTGGACCATGTAGTTAAATGCAGATGCATAGCCCAGGCAGATGCAGCCATACTCAACGCCGGAAGCGCCGATCCCGCCGCCCAGCAGGGCGCCGAAAGCAGTCATCTGGATGGGGTCGTTGTTGCCGCCGCCGGTGATATCGCCCATGGAACCCATATCGAATTCTGCAACCTGGGAGATCCAGTCGTGCAGGATCAGCAGCTTGGTGACATAGTCAGCGCTGTTCCCCAGCTTGGCAACCTGTGCCAGGCCTGCATCACGGATGGCTTTCAGAGCTTCGCCATAGTTCATGACATAAGACATGAACGCCTGCGGCAGCATGTTCAGCATGAATGCCATGGTGGTCGGCGGGACATCATCGTTCGGATCAATGCTGCACAATACCTTGATTGCGCCCATGGTGCCGGTGATGCTGCCATCCTCGCCCTGCTTCTGAACGCCCTTGGAGGTCCAGAACGGGGCAACCACGCCGAAGTACTCTGCTTCGTCCTGGTTGAACTGCGACAGCTGGAAGTAGTAGTAGTTCATCTGCGCAGTCGAGACATCGTAAGTATTGGTGAACTGTTGCCCTGGTCGTCCACATACACGGCAGTCTTCTGGCTGTCGTACAGCAGCAGGCTGTTCTTGCCCTTGTTGTCGCCGCTCTGATAGGTGAAGTTCACCTTGCTTGCGTCAACCGGGTTGTTCTGCATATCGTACCAGTTGCCGCCATCCATTGCGGACACCAGGGTAACGCCGGTGCCGCCGGAGGTGGTATCCAGGGTCGGGGTGCCACCCACATTGATGTAGACGGAATTGTTATTCTGGTCTACCACAACGCTGACCGGCATGGTCTGCATCGGCTTGGTTTTGATTTCTTCGCCGCAGACAGCGCACTTGAAGGTGACGCTGGTGCATTCCCAGTCAATGGTAACGGGAGCGCCGGCAGAAATTTTGCCGGTTTCGCTGTCATAGAACAGCTGGGCGTTGCTGTAGTCATCGGCCAGCTTGCCCTCGACCTTCTTCATTTCCCAGTTGAAGGTAGCAACAAAGTTGCCATCTGCATCCTTGGACACAACATGGCTCTGGCAGGGCAGGGCGGCAATGTCGTCGGTGCGGGTGGTGGGTTCCTTGTATTCCTTCTTAACCGGGCTCTTGTCAGCGGGCACGCTGGCAGAGTAAACGGTCTTGCCGGCAACGCCGGGCTTTGCCTCGGTGGTATCCTTGGTTACGGTGCCTTCTACCTTCTGGTAGGCATCGTCCTTTTCACAGGTATACACAGCGGTGTAAGCCCAGCCGTCATCGGTCTTGGTCCAGTAACCATCGGGGGTTTCCTTCCAGGTATGGGTGTGGCCATCTTCCGGGTTGGTGTCATTCCAGTACCATTTCGGCTCGCCATAGATATGGCCGTCTGCAGCGGCGCTGGCAGCAAAGGTATCGGAGTTTTCAGCAACGTAAGCCTGTGCGTAGCTGTCAGCCTGCTGCGCAATCACTTCATCATCGCTGTTGGTCATGGACTCCATCGCAGAGGTCATGCCGGAGCTGCCGGTAAAGGTAACGGCGGTCACAACGCCGGCGGCGTTCGTCTCATAGCCCAGGTCGGTAACGGCGCTGGACAGATGATACGTTTTGATGGTGGCAGCCATCACCGATGCCATCTCGTCCTTGTTCAGGCCATAGGCTTCGGTGTTGATCTTGCCGGCTGCGGCGTTGGCGTACATGGCATCGGCCAATGCATTTTCCAACGCTGCAAGGCTCATGCCCGCCTTGCTCTGTGCAGTCGCTTCCAGCTTGGCATCGTCCTGCTCCAGTTCATGCACTTCGCCCTGGGCAGCCAGCGTTTGGGCTGTCTGCTTGATCAGGTCTGCGGTGCTGGTGAACTTGGGCAGGGACTGCACAGCGCTGGCCGCGCTTGCTGCGCTAGCTGCAACAGACTGCGCTACCGAAGAATCAATCTTGGTAGTTTCGGCTGCTGCGGGAAGCGCCACGCTTTGGGCAACCATGGCTGCTGCCAACACGGATGCACCAAAACGCTGAAGGTTTTTCTTCATAGTTTTATCCTCCCTTAAGTGGTTACTACTTTCCCCTTTTGCGTGAAAAGTGGTACGGCAGATGTGCGGCACTTTGCAGGTGTTGATTGCAAAACGCCTGGTTGTGCTCCCTCGGTCTGGCGATCCCTTGCCGGGCTGCGGCCTGCTTTTGGGGCTTTTGGCCCCGGCACAGCGGCTGACAAAACGTTGTACCGGCTGCATGCCTTGATCCCGCAAATGATAACCTTTCCGACACATCTAGGTATATACATTATATCACAGTTGCCAGAATTTGCATAGTTAATTAGAGCGGTTTCTATCTAAATTTTTGTCCTTGAATCAACTGAAACCTGTATTTCGCATATTATTTGCGCTGCGGTGCGGTGGCCCTTTGGCGGTACCTATTAACATTTTTGAATGGTTTATTCCTGATTTTATCAAATGATTAAACATTTACCCCGATAATGTTCTTTGCAATCTCTTAATACAATCATCCGGTATTGTGATCGCGCATTTTTTGCCATTTCGGTTTGGCTTGTTGTTGAGAGATTTGGCAGAGATTGGAGGAAACTTGAAGGGAAAATTGGAGGTTGAGAATTGCCCATTATAAATTGTACTGTAGAGAGCGTTCCTGACCGTTCCGAAAACTTAGGGCAACGCCGCATAATTCTAAGTGCCGATACGGCGAGCGAGGTGCGGCAGCTGCTAAGCCAAAAGCGCAGATAATACTGGATGTCTTATCGAGCATTTTGGCAACGCAGATGCCGTGCCGCAGCTGCCGGAGCGGTGCTTAAGCCGCAAGGCGGGAATTGTGCGGTGTTGCCTTAGGGATAGATCAGCCCTTGCCCCTTAACCGCGACCTGAAATACACCTTCCCAAGGTAGGGCGGTGTGAGTGCCCCCTCCTGCTCCACTTTTTCAAAGTGCCGAATGGTGTCCTCTCCCCTATCTACAATTTCTGATGTTTTCATGATGCCTTCCTTGGTCTTCCACACCCGGCCTTTGCCCCCTCCCCGTCCCATAAGTCGTACACAACAAAAAGGCCCCTGCCTTAACAGCAGGGGCCTTGAAAGCTATATCACAAGCCGAAAATTACTTCTCGATCTTGGAAACAACGCCGGAACCAACAGTGTGGCCGCCTTCGCGGATAGCGAAACGCATGCCTTCTTCCATGGCAACCGGGGTGATCAGCTCAACGTGCATATCAACGTTGTCGCCGGGCATGCACATCTCAGTGCCTTCGGGCAGGGTGATGATGCCGGTAACGTCGGTGGTACGGAAGTAGAACTGAGGACGATAGTTGTTGAAGAACGGGGTATGACGGCCGCCTTCTTCCTTCTTCAGGACGTAAACATGGCCATCGAAAGTGGTGTGGGGATGAACAGAGCCGGGAACAGCCAGAACCTGGCCACGCTCGATCTGGTCACGGTCAATACCACGCAGCAGAGCGCCGATGTTGTCGCCAGCCTGAGCGAACTCGAGGCTCTTGCGGAACATTTCCAGACCAGTGATGGTGGTGGTCAGCTTCTCTTCCTTCAGACCAACGATTTCCATCTGATCGCCGACATGAGCAGTACCACGCTCAACACGACCGGTAGCAACGGTGCCACGGCCGGAGATGGTCATAACGTCCTCAACGGGCATCAGGAACGGCTTATCAGCAGCACGGTCCGGAGTCGGGATGTAGTTGTCAACAGCGTCCATCAGCTCCCAAATGCACTTGTACTCAGGTGCGTTGGGATCGGTAGAAGTGCTCTCCAGAGCCTTCAGAGCGGAACCACGGATGATCGGGGTGTTGTCGCCGTCGAAATCCTGGCTGTCCAGCAGCTCGCGGACTTCCATTTCGACCAGGTCGAGCAGCTCTTCGTCGTCAACCATATCGCACTTGTTCAGGAACACAACGATCTTGGGCACGCCAACCTGACGAGCCAGCAGGATGTGCTCACGGGTCTGCGGCATCGGGCCATCGGTTGCAGCAACAACCAGGATAGCGCCGTCCATCTGAGCAGCACCGGTGATCATGTTCTTGATGTAGTCAGCATGGCCCGGGCAGTCAACGTGGGCATAGTGACGCTTCGCGGTGTGGTACTCAACGTGAGCGGTGTTGATCGTGATACCACGAGCCTTCTCTTCAGGAGCCTTATCGATGCTGGAGTAATCCATGAAATCGGCGTCGCCCTTCAGAGCCAGAACCTTGGTGATAGCGGCAGTCAGAGTGGTCTTGCCGTGGTCAACGTGACCGATGGTACCGATGTTGACATGCTCCAAAGAGCGGTCAAATTTTTCCTTTTCAGCCATTGGAAGTATCCTCCTTTAATTCAAACAGATAAAATAGCCTGTTGTAAGGCTATCATACTAGATTTTTCAAGAAAAATCAAGTATTTTGCGCGAATTTGTGCAGAATCAGCCCTTATTGCGCTCGGTCATGATCTTATCTGCAACACTCTTGGGAACCTGCTGGTAATCAGCCGGCTCCATGGAGTACTGGCCACGGCCCTGGGTCTTGGAACGCAGGTCAGTAGCGTAACCGAACATCTCGGACAGAGGAACCATAGCGGTGACACGGGCAGTGCCATCGGTGGATTCCTGGTTCTGGATCGCGCCGCGGCGGCTGTTCAAGTCGCCAATGACGTTGCCCATATACTCGTCAGGAACAACAACGTCAACCTTCATGATGGGCTCCATAATGACGGGATCAGCCTTCTTCATAGCATCCTTGAATGCCATGGAGCCGGCGATGGAGAACGCCATTTCAGAGGAGTCAACTTCATGATAGGAGCCGTCCCACAGAGTGACCTTGACATCCACGACGGGATAGCCAGCCAGAATGCCGGACTTCATCGCGCCCTGGATACCGTTGTCAACAGCGGGGATGTATTCCTTCGGGATAGCGCCGCCAACAATACCGTTGACAAACTCATAACCCTTACCCGGGTTGGGCTCAATCTTGATCTTAACGTGACCATACTGGCCCTTACCACCGGACTGACGTGCGTACTTGGTTTCCTGGTTAGCATCCTTGCGGATGGTTTCACGGTAGGCAACCTGAGGTGCGCCAACGTTAGCTTCGACCTTAAACTCGCGGAGCAGACGGTCCACGATGATTTCCAGGTGGAGCTCGCCCATGCCGGCGATGATGGTCTGACCGGTTTCTTCATCGGTCCAGGTACGGAAGGTCGGGTCTTCTTCAGCGAGCTTTGCCAGCGCAATGCCCATCTTCTCAGAGCCGGCCTTTGTCTTGGGCTCGATGGCAACGCGGATAACGGGCTCCGGGAAGTTCATGGACTCCAGAATGATGGGGTGCTTCTCGTCGCACAGCGTGTCACCGGTGGTGGTATTCTTCAGACCGACAGCAGCCGCAATATCGCCCGCGTAAACGGTGTCGATGTCCTTACGGTTGTTGGCGTGCATCTGCAGGATACGGCCGATACGCTCGTTGTTATCCTTGACAGAGTTGTAGACGGTGGTGCCTGCGTCCAGCGTACCGGAGTACACACGGAAGAAGCAGAGCTTACCGACATACGGGTCAGTCATGATCTTGAAGGCCAGAGCTGCGAACGGCTGGTCGTCGGAGGAGATACGATCCTCCTCCTCGCCGGTCTCGGGGTTGGTGCCCTTGATGGCTGCAACGTCGGTAGGAGCCGGCATGTAGTCAACAATGGCATCCAGCAGCTTCTGAACGCCGCGGTTCTTGTAGGAGGAGCCGCAGACAACGGGAACGATCTCGTTAGAGATGGTAGCCTTACGCAGAGCAGCCTTGATTTCTTCCTTGGTCAGCTCTTCGCCTTCCAGGTACTTCATCATGAGCTCTTCGTCGGTCTCGGCAACAGCCTCGATCAGCTTGTCATGGTACTCCTGAGCCTTCTCCTGCATATCCTCGGGGATAGGCTCAACGCGGACGTCATTGCCCATGTCATCATAGTAGATGTCAGCCTGCATATCGATCAGGTCGATAATACCCTTGAAGGTATCCTCCTGACCGACGGGCAGCTGGATGGGCACACCGTTGGCGTGCAGACGATCATGGAGCATCTGAACGCAGCGGTAGAAATCGGCACCCATGGTGTCCATCTTGTTGACGTACACCATGCGGGGAACCTTGTACTCGTCAGCCTGACGCCAAACGGTCTCAGACTGCGGCTCAACACCGCCCTTAGCGGCCAGAACGGTAACGGAACCGTCCAGAACACGCAGAGAACGCTGAACCTCAACAGTGAAGTCAACGTGACCCGGGGTGTCGATGATGTTGATACGATGGCGGTTCTTCTTGAAGAGAGCCGGATCGTGCTGGGTCTCGGTATGGCTCCAATAGCAGGTGGTAGCAGCGGAAGTGATGGTGATACCACGCTCCTGCTCCTGTTCCATCCAGTCCATCGTAGCAGCGCCGTCATGAACCTCACCGATCTTATGGTTGATACCGGTGTAGTACAGGATGCGCTCGGTGGTGGTGGTCTTACCTGCGTCGATGTGGGCCATGATACCGATGTTACGGGTCATTTGCAGAGATACATCTCTCGGCGTAGCCATGGCTTATACCTCCTCGACAGCGAATCAATAACGATAGTGGGCAAAAGCCTTGTTGGCCTCGGCCATCTTGTGCGTATCCTCGCGCTTCTTGACAGAGCCGCCGACACCGTTGGTGGCGTCGATGATCTCAGCAGCCAGACGAGCAGACATGGTCTTCTCGCCACGGGCGCGGCTGTAAGCGGTCAGCCAGCGCAGGCCGAGGGTCTCGCGGCGGGCAGGGCTGACTTCCAGAGGAACCTGGTAGTTAGCGCCGCCAACACGGCGGGTCTTGCACTCGAGGTTAGGCATG
>ERZ773158.2111-NODE-2111-length-15727-cov-12.158882_pt1 | contig 15727 bp, 13 predicted proteins | sample MGYA00511918_ERZ773158 | MGnify/ENA primary metagenome ERZ773158 (study PRJEB29015, sample SAMEA2737876) | human gut metagenome | biome: human gut; feature: human-associated habitat; material: faeces | place: China | collected 2012 ...
CCTTTTCGGGAAAACGTCCCAAAATTGGTGTAGTTGTGGTGTAGTACCGCAGATGTTGCTTGAAATCCGTTCAAAATTTCGTCGCATCTACGTTTTAATTTTACGTTTTACTGCTCAATCGGCTTCATCGTGGGGAACAGCAGCACGTCACGGATAGAAGCGCTGTCCGTCAGCAGCATGACCAGACGGTCAACACCGAAGCCGAGGCCGCCCGTGGGAGGCAGACCGTACTCCAGAGCGTTGACGTAGTCGTAATCGACCTGTGCCTTGCAGTCGGGCTCGATGGCCTTGCGCTCGGCGACCTGCCGCTCGAAGCGGCCCTTCTGGTCGATGGGGTCGTTCAGCTCGCTGAAAGCGTTGCCGTACTCGGTGCAGTCGATGAAGTACTCAAAACGCTCGGTGAAAGCGGGATCATCCGGCTTGCGCTTGGCCAGCGGGCTGATCTCGACGGGGTAGTCGTAGATGAAGGTGGGCTGGATGAGCTTGTCCTCGACGAAAGCGTCGAAGAACTCGGCCAGGATGGCGCCCTTGGTGGGAACCTCGGGCAGCTCCACATGGTGCTCCTTGGCAGCGGCGATGGCGTCCTCATCGGTCTTCCAGTCGTTGAAGTCAACGCCGGAATACTTCTTGACGGCCTCGATCATGGTCAGACGCTCCCAGTGGCCCATGTCGATCTGCTTACCCTGATAGGGGATGACCAGGCTGCCGCAGATCTTCTGAGCGAGGCGCTTATACAGCTCCTCCACCAGGTCCATCATGCCGTGGAAATCGGTGAATGCCTGATACAGCTCGATGCTGGTGAACTCGGGATTGTGCTTGGGGTCCATGCCCTCGTTGCGGAAGATGCGGCCCACCTCGTACACACGGTCCATGCCGCCCACGATGAGGCGCTTCAGGTACAGCTCGGTCTCGATGCGGAGCACCATGTCCATGTTCAGGCTGTTGTGATGGGTGTAGAAGGGACGTGCGGACGCACCGATCTCGAACGGGGTCAGGATGGGGGTATCGACCTCCAGGAAGCCCTTCTCGTCCAGATAGGCACGGATCTCCTTCAAGATCTGGCTGCGCTTGACAAAGGTCTCCTTGACCTCGGGGTTTGCGATGAGGTCAACATAGCGCTGACGATAACGCATCTCGGTATCGGTCAGGCCGTGGAACTTCTCGGGCAGGGGGCGCAGGCTCTTGGCCAGCAGGGTGATCTCCTCAGCGCGGGCGCTCAGCTCGCCGGTCTTGGTGCGGAACACCTCGCCCTTGACGCCGATGATGTCGCCCACGTCCAGCTTCTTGAAAGCAGCGTAAGCGTCGTCGCCCAGCTCGTCACGGCGGACGTAGAGCTGGATGTCGCCCTTATCGTCGCGCAGATGGGCAAAGCTTGCCTTGCCCATGACGCGCTTGGACATCAGACGGCCGGCCAGTGCGACCTTCTTACCGCTGTCGGTCTCGTTGGGCAGATCCTTGAACTCTTCCTTCAGGTCAGCAGAGTAAGCATCCTGAGGGAACTTGGTCAGGGTAAAGGGGTCGCGGCCTGCAGCCTGCAGGTCTGCCAACTTCTGGCGGCGCACCTGCACCTGCTCGCTCTCAGACAGGCCCTGTGCGGGGTTCTTCTTCTGTTCTTCCATAATTTCCTCCCGCTTGGCTCAGTTTGCAGAGTGGGTAATGCCCAGCACCTTGTAGTTGACGGTAAGGCCGGTGGGCAGCAGGACTTCGGCGGTGTCGCCGACAGCCTTCTCCAGCAGGGCGTGGCCCACGGGGCTCTCGTCGCTGATCTTGCCGTTCAGGGGGTCGGCCTCGGTACGGCCCACGATGTCGTACTCCTCGACCTCGTCCTCACCCTCCATCTGGATGGTGACGTGAGTACCGACAGAGACGTTCTCAACGCTCAGCTCGCTCTCGTCGATGACGACAGCGTTCTTGACCATCTGCTCCAGCTCGGTGATGCGGTTCTCGACCAGACCCTGGGTGTTCTTGGCCTCATCGTACTCGCTGTTCTCGGACAGGTCGCCGTGGCTGCGGGCTTCCTTGATCTCTTCTGCCAGCTCCTTGCGGCGGACAGTCTTCAGGTATTCCAGTTCCTCCTGCATTGCCTTCAGGCCAGCAGCGGACATCTTGATCTCTTGTGCCATTTGGAAATCTCCTTATCTATTTTTTGGGGTACGGCAGAGTGTCATAAAACATAAAACCGCACACGAATGCCATTTTGACTTATTCATTATAATAGCAAGCCGCGGCCTTGTCAATAAAAACTGCCGCCCTGCGGGCCAAAAAGGCCGCAAAAAAGCCCCGCCGACAGAGGGAAGTGCCGACAGGGCTTGGAAAATGTCTTATTTAGTCGTCTGCGGATTCATCCAGATTGCCCAGCTTCCTGGCCTGCTCGACCACAGCGGGAACCAGCATCTCAGGCAGGATCTCGTAGCGGGCGAACTCGGTAGTGAACCAGCCGCGGCCCTGGGTGGTCTGACGGATGAAAGTGGTGAAGTTGGCCAGCTCAGCCAGAGGCACTTCGGCGATGATGGTCTGCAAGCCGTCCTCATCGGGCTCCATGCCCAACACGCGGCCGCGGCGCTTGGTGACGTCGCCCATGATGTCGCCGGTATTGTCGTTGGGAACATGAGCTTTCAGGGTGTGGATAGGCTCGAGGATGACAGGGCCGGCCTCGGGCATTGCGGCCTTATAAGCCAGCTTTGCAGCCATGATAAAGGCCATTTCGGAGCTGTCCACGGGGTGGTAGCTGCCGTCCAGCAGGGTGGCTTTCAGGCCGACCACGGGATAACCGGCCAGCACGCCCTTCTCAGCGGCAAGGCGGACGCCCTTTTCAACAGCCGGGAAGAAGTTCTTCGGCACGCTGCCGCCGAACACCTTCTCTTCGAAGACGACCTGCTCGCTGTCGCAGGGCTCGAAGTTGATGACGACATCGCCGAACTGGCCGTGGCCGCCGGTCTGCTTCTTATGACGGCCCTGCTTCTGGCAGGCCTTGCGGATGGACTCGCGGTAAGCGATACGCGGAGCCTCGAGGCCAATTTCCACGCCGAACTTATTCTTCAGCTTGGCCTTGACCACGTCGAGGTGCTGCTCGCCCAGACCGCCGATGATCTGCTGATGGGTCTCGGCGTTGTTGACGTAGCTCAGGGTGGGGTCTTCTTCCATCAGACGGGCCAGAGCGCTGCTGATCTTGCCCTCGTCGCCCTTCTTGGCGACGGTGACAGCCATGAACAGGCTGGGCTTCGGGAAGACGGGTGCGGGCAGCTTGACCACGCGGGAAGCGTCGCAGAGGGTGTCGCCGGTCTTTGCGCTGACCAGCTTTGCCACAGCGCCGATGTCACCGGCACCGATGCTCTCGGCCTCAGTCTGCTTCTTGCCCATAACAGTGAGGGGCTTGCCCATCTTCTCGGTCTCACCGGTGCGGGCGTTGACGAGAGAAGCGCCTGCGGTGATCTTGCCGCTGACGACGCGCAGATAGCTCAGCTTGCCCACGAAGGGGTCGGCCACAGTCTTGAAGACATAGGCAGCGGTAGGCTCGCTCTCTGCACAGGTCAGCTCGACGGGTTCGCCGTTGGCATCCTCAGCCAGAACGCTGTTGTGCTCCGGGCTGGGCAGCAGCTTGTGCATATTGTACAGCAGCATATCCAGAGCCTGCTGGTTGACAGCGCTGCCGCAGAACACAGGGGTGATGAGGCCATCCTTGACGCCCTTGCGCATACCCTCGACGATCTCTTCGGTGGTGAATGCCTCGCCGCCGAAGAACTTCTCCATCAGCTCGTCGTCGGTCTCGGCGATAGCCTCGCTCATAGCCTCGATAAGGCCCTGGAAGCGGTGGCCGATGTCGGGCAGATCCACCTGCACCTGCTTGCCGCCCTCATACTTGAAGGCCTTCTGGCTGAACAGATTGATGTACACGGGGGTGCCGTCGTCGAGCTTCGCCGGGACGACGCAGGGGCAGACGGTGGAGCCGAACTTTATCTTCATGTCCTCGAGAATTTTGAAGTAGTTCGCGTTCTCCAAATCGCACTTCGAGACAAAGACCATTGTGGCCTTGCCGTTCTTGCGGGCCAGCTGGAACGCTTTTTCCGCACCGACGGTCACGCCGCTGCGGCCCGACACGCACACCAGCACACTCTCGGCTGCACGGATGCCCTCGTACTCGCCTGCCTCAAAGTCGAACAGGCCCGGAGCGTCGATGAGGTTGTACTTGATGCCCTCATACTCCACCGGCACGACCGATGCCGACAGACTGGCCTTCCGCTTTGCTTCCTCGGGGTCAAAGTCCGAAATCGTGGTGCCGTCCTCGACCCGGCCCATACGCTCGGCAGCGCCCGAAAAATAGACCAATGCCTCGGTCAGCGTCGTTTTGCCGCTGCCGGCATGGCCTGCGATCAAGATATTACGGATGTTGTTGCTTGCGTATTTCATATCGGTTTTTCCCTCATTTCCGCCGCACGGAGCATTCTCTCCGTTTTTGTGGCATATTTTACAAAGATAATACCACACTCCAAACGATTTTTGAATATTTCATTTGAAATTTCCGGCTTTTACCCTGCCAAACTTCCCAGCTTTGTTTTGTGCATTTTGCCTTGAGGGCAAATATTTTATTGTAAAAGCTGCCGTAGCACGCTATAATAGGGCCACCGAACCCAATTTTTATGCAGAACAAGGAGCACCACACGATGAAACGCACGGATTACATCAACTGGGACGAATACTTCATGGGCATTGCCCTGCTCACGGCCATGCGCTCCAAGGACCCCAGCAGTCAGGTGGGCGCCTGCATCGTCAGCCCGGAAAACAAGATCCTCTCTCTGGGCTACAACGGCATGCCCATCGGCTGCGACGACGACGCCATGCCGTGGGAGCGGGAGGGTGAGCCGCTGAACACGAAATATATGTACGTCTGCCACGCCGAGCTGAACGCCATCCTCAACAGCGCCCACAACAACCTCAAGGGCGCGCGGGTGTACGTCACCCTCTTTCCCTGCAACGAGTGTACCAAAGCCATCATCCAGTCCGGCATCGCCGAGGTCGTCTACTACAGCGACAAGTACCACGACACCGATTCCAGCGTGGCCGCCCGGTTCATGTTCCAAAAGGCCGGCGTCCGGCTCACCCCCTATCAGCCCAGCGGGCGGAAGGCGGAGCTGGAGTTGTAATTCATCGAAAATTATGCTAAACTAAAAATAAGGCGCTGATTGCAAAATTGGTGGTCATGCTTTCCTGTCCCGCGTCGCTGATTCTTCCTCTACATGGAGTGAAGCAGAGATTCCGGGAGGAAAACTTTTTTGGTAAAAGCCTCCCGGAGCCTCGAAGGCGAAGGGAGGGATGTCGAATGAATCTGTTGGAGACTCTTGCACTGCTCACCTTCATCCTCGGCCTTCTGGGGATGATCGTTGATGTAGTCCGTCTGACCATTGAGGTCATGGAGAAGACTTCTCAGAAGAAAAACGATGATAACAAAAAAGATTGACCGCCACAGTGTTCCAAGCCTGACGGTCAATCTTTTTGACTAATAGGGATAGGAAGCTGACCCTTTGCAGTCAGCGCCCCTTCTGTTTGTAGTATAATCGAATCACCGTTCTTTGTCAAGGAGTTCATTCACACTTGACCACTTCGTTCCTTCGTATTATAATAGAGTTTATAAAAGTATAAATATTCAAATTTCAGTGCATAGAGAGGAATATATACAATGGATCTTACGAACCGCAGCTTTTTGAAGCTTCTCGATTACACTCCCGAAGAGATCGAAGGTCTGCTGGACCTCGCCGCCGACCTGAAGGCAAAGAAAAAGGCCGGCATCCGCCACGATGCTCTGCGCGGCAAGAACATTGCCCTTATCTTCGAGAAGACCTCCACCCGCACCCGCTGCAGCTTTGAGGTCGCCGCCCACGACCTGGGCATGGAAGTCACCTACCTCGACCCGTCGGGCAGCCAGATCGGCAAAAAGGAGTCCATCGCCGACACCGCCCGGGTGCTGGGCCGGATGTTCGATGGCATCGAGTACCGCGGCTACGGCCAGAGCATCGTGGAAGATCTGGCCCACTACGCCGGTGTGCCGGTGTGGAACGGCCTGACCAACGAGTTCCACCCCACCCAGATCCTCGCCGACTTCCTCACCATCCGGGAGCACTTCGGCCACCTCAAAGGCATCAACTTCGTTTACTTCGGCGACGCCCGCTACAACATGGGCAACAGCCTGATGGTGGGCTGCGCCAAGATGGGCCTCAACTTCACCGCCTGCGCCCCCAAGAAGTACCAGCCGGACGCCGCGCTGGTGGAGCAGTGCAGGGCCATCGCCGCCGAGACGGGTGCGGCCATCTCCTTCGAGGAAGACCCCGCCAAGGCCGCAAAGGGCGCAGACGTCCTCTACACCGACGTCTGGGTGTCCATGGGCGAGCCGGTCGAGGTCTGGGCCGAGCGCATCAACGACCTGGCCGCATATCAAATCAATCAGGACCTGATGAATATCGCCGGCCCCAAGGCCGTGTTCATGCACTGCCTGCCCGCCTACCACGACCACAAGACCACTGTGGGCAGGGAGATGGGCGAGCGCTTTGGCCGCGACGCGATGGAAGTCACCGACGAAGTCTTCGAAGGCCCCCAGAGCATCGTTTTCGACGAGGCCGAGAACCGGATGCACACCATCAAGGCTGTCATGGCGGCCACGCTGGGCTATAACGGCTGATGGGCGGAGGACACGTTTCGCGCCCCGATTTCGGGATGCCGCAGCCCGACCCGGCCCACCCGCTGACGGAGTTTTACTGCCTGTTGCAGCGGGCCTTAGACCGGGAGGGCGTGTTTGCCCTGCCCGCGCTGTATGCGCAGTTCCGCGCTCCGGCCCGGCGCATCTACGCCGACGAGGCGGCGGATTTTCTCACCCTTCTGCCCGATGAGGAAGAGGGTGCATCCCGTCTGCTGGCTCCGGCGCAGTTGCAGCTGCTCTATTCCTCTCTGCACGTCATGCCGGATGGTGCGCCCGCCGCGCTGCTGCTCACCGAAGAATGCACCCGGACGGTATACGCCGTCCAGCTGCTGCCGCCCTTCGTCTGGGAAGACCCGCTCCCGCCCCTGCCGGACGCTCCGGCGGCGCTGAGCCTCACCCTCACCATGCGGGACGTGGAAGAGATAGACGCCTGCCCCGCCGCGCTGGGCCACCGTCTCGCCTGCGACAAGGCGGGCAAACGCTGGCTCCACCACCCCCGGGCCGAGACGTATCTCTCCGAGCGGGTAGCCCTCTTCCAGCGGCTCTACCGATAACTGAACAGAAGCTCTCAGGGTCATTTGCCAAAACATGGCGGCAAATGGCCCTTTTGTTTTGGGCGTATTCATGTTATACTTTGGATACCTTGTGCGATGCCGGGCGGAAGATTTTTCCGCTCTGCACCATAAACTGCAATAATCGGGGCCGCTCATCCGTATACAGGGTGAATGTCCCCAATAAGAGATAATTTTTCCACCGAGTCCTGCTGTACACAGGACATCAAAGGAGCATAGAACTATGGGACAGCTGACCAAAAACGAGATTTTTGCGCTGGCCGTGCAGCGATACAGTGACACGGTGTTCCGAGCCGCCATGCACAACTGCAGCTGCACCGCCGATGCGGAAGATGTGGTGCAGGATGTTTTCGAAAAGCTGCTGTGCTACAATGGCCGCTTCGAGAGCGAGGAACACCTGAAAGCCTGGCTGCTGCGTGTGACCATCAACCGCTGCCACGACCTGACCCGCGCCGCCCGCCAGAAGGACACCGAGCTGGACGAGAATCTTCCCGCTCCGGACCAGATGGAAGACGGCAGCGTGCTGGACGCCGTGCGCGCCCTGCCCGAGAACTACCGCAATGCGGTCTACCTCCACTACTACGAGGGGTACACCGCCGCCGAGGTGGGCCGGATGCTGGGCGCACCCACCAACACGGTGCTCAGCTGGCTTCGCCGCGCCCGCGCACAGTTACATACGATGCTGAAGGAGGAAATCGAAGATGAGGTGGTATGAGTACAAGATGGAGGTAGACGACCTTCACGCTTCGGACGATTTGAAAGCAAAGCTCCTCGCCATGCAGCCGGCAGAAGAGGCTCCGAAACCCGCCAAAAAGCCCAAAAAAGCCATCCACTTTCCCCGCAAGGCTCTGAGCATCGCCGCCTGCGGCCTGCTCTGCGGCGTTGGTCTGTATGCGGCAGTCCACTCCCCCATCAGCCTGCTGCCTGCGGGCGGCGCGGCCCTCAGCTCTGCCGCTGAGACGGCCTCCTACGCTGCCTACTCGATGGACGACGTGAACAGCGCCCTTGCCGCACCCAAGATGGCCGTCCAGGCCGGTGGAAGCGCCGATACCATGAGCGCCCGCGATGCAGGCGGCACCGGCACCCTCAGCGCCGAGGCAGCGCAGACGAGCACAAAGCTCATCTACACGGCCAACCTCACCATCGAGAGCAAGGACTTTGATGCCGCCCGCACCGCGCTCACCGACGCCGTGAGCGCCGCCGGAGGCTATCTGGAATCCAGCAATGAATCCTCTTACACCGGCTCGAGCCGCACCCTCTCCCTCACCATCCGCGTCCCGCAGGACAACTACGCGAGCTTCCTCGAAGCCGCCGCGCAGGCGGGCAACCTCGTGGACAAGAGCGAGCAGGTGCAGGACGTCACCACCCAGTATATGGACATCGAGGCCCGGCTCTCCAACCTGACGGCCCAGCGCACACGTTTGCAGGAGCTTCAGGCCAGCGCCGAAAACCTCTCCGATCTGCTGGAGATCGAATCTTCCCTCAGCGACGTCCAGTACCAGATCGAGAGCTGGCAGTCGCAGCTGGACTGGTACAGCCAGCAGGTGTCCTGCTCCACGGTCTACCTCTCGCTGGACGAGGTGAAGGAATACACCCCCACTGAGGAATCCTACCTCTCCCAGTTGTCCAGCGCCCTCCGCAATGGCTGGACGGGCTTCGTCTCCGGCATCCAGCAGCTGACGGTCTGGGTCGTGGGCGTCTGGCCCGTGCTGGTCATTCTGGCCGCAGCCGCCCTCATCGTCCGCTTCGTGCGCCGCCGCACCCGCAAGTGATGTTCGCTCTGTCGAAGCGCCCCGGAATGGGGCGCTTTTTGTTTCCGGCAGCGGCCTTTTCGAAAAAGTCATATTCTTTTTGAAAAAACGCTTGACAAGTCCCCCGCCTTGTGGTATTATACTTGAGCAGTCAGCGAGAGGCCGACAGCAAAAAGTAAATATCGCGGGGTGGAGCAGTCTGGTAGCTCGTCGGGCTCATAACCCGAAGGTCGTTGGTTCAAATCCGGCCCCCGCAACCACCAAGCATCTTGATTTCATCAAGATGCTTTTTCTTTTGTTTTCACATACGAGAAGAGGGAGCGTACCGCAGTGCGCTCCCTCTTCTTTGCATATTTTACAGCATCCCGTGCCGACGCTGTTCGGCTTCCAGCTCCTGATTCAGGGCCGCCTTGCGGTGGTCGAGCAGGAGGTCTTTGTTGTACTGGAAATACCGCTCACAGCCGTTTTCGGCAATGAACGCATGGGCGGCGGGCGAGAGGGTCAGTTCGGTGACGAAGACCACCATCTCCTGACTCTCGGCGAATGCCTGCTCCATGAAGTCGAAGGCCGCTTCCAGCGCGGCGCTGGCCGTCTGCTGGGCGGTGTCCCGGACATCCGACAGGGTGCCGAACTGGGTGCGCAGCACCTTGAAAGCAGCGTCCGCGTCCGGCGCGGCGGCGCGCAGAAGCTCTTTCTCCCAGCTGCGCAGGGTCTTGGCGGTCTGCAAGCGGGCTTCCAGCGTGGGCTTATCCAGCAGACCGGCGGTGCGCTTTTTCTGGGTCTCGGCCTCGTAGTCGGCGGTCATCTGGTCAAAGAGCTGCGCCCAGCAGTTCGGCTCCTGTGCCAGCTCTGCGGGCATCTCGGCAAAGGCTTTCTTCGTCTCCCGCAGGAAGGCATAGCAGCTGTCGGCCACAGCGTCTGCCCGCCGGGAGGCAGAGAAGCGCGTCTCGAGGCCGGACAGGATCAGGCTCACGAGGCTCAGCTTCTCGTCGAAGGGGGCCTGCAGCAGCCGCGCAAAAGCGGCAGGCTTGGCCTGACCGGCCAGAATGTCCTCCACGCCGTAGTCGTCACGGTACTTGTAGTAGAGGTCGAGGTAGGCCGAGAAGTCCTCGGCGATCTTCTGGTGCTGGATATACTGGCGGATGAGCTCTTCGTCGGCCTGCAGGCCCAGCGACTCATAGGTATTGAGCAGGTTGGAGAGGTCTTCCCAGCCGCGGGCGGTGACGAACTGGGTGCCGTCCACGTCGGCGTTGATCTGGTAGAAGTTCTGCGGGTGCAGCTCCAGATAGCTCAGGATGGCGCTGTGGATGTGGGCGGCGCGGGCGTAGTCCTTCCACACGGGCAGGTCCGGTTCAATATCCATGCGGCGCACACGGTCCAGCGTAACGATATCGAAATCGCGGACAGATTTATTGTACTCCGGCGGGTTGCCGGCCGCCACGATCACCCAGCCGGCGGGCACGGCCTGATTGCCGAAGGTCTTGCACTGCAAAAACTGCAGCATGGTGGGTGCCAGTGTTTCGGAGACACAGTTGATCTCGTCGATGAACAGGATGCCTTCTTTTAAACCGGTGGCTTCCATTTTGGCGTAGATGCTGGCAATGATCTCGCTCATGGTGTATTCGGTCACCGAAACATCCCTGCCGCCGTAGTTGCGCTGGCGGATGAAGGGCAGGCCCACCGCGCTCTGGCGGGTGTGGTGAGTGATGGTGTAGGCCACCAGCGCCACGCCGCACTCCCGGGCCACCTGCTCCATCACCTGGGTCTTGCCAATGCCCGGAGGGCCCATGAGCAGAATGGGCCGCTGCCGGATGGCCGGGATGGCATATTCGCCCAGAGCGTCCTTGGCGAGGTAGGCTTTTACGGTGTGTTCAATTTCTTCTTTGGCTCGTTTGATATTCATAACAGGTCCCTCACGAATTGTTCAGATCACGGTAGAGGTCGTCTTCTTCGGCCAGTGCGTCGGCAAGGGCGCTCTGCGGGCGGGCCGCGGTGCCGGTAAATTCTTCCTCATCCAGCACCACCTTCATGGCCCAGGGCGGCACATTGGCGTCGTCGAAGCGGTCGCCGAGGAACAGGAAGGCCGTGTCGTAGGCCGGGCGTTTGGCCGGGTAGGTGCCCATGCCGTCGGTGAAGTACAAAAGGCCCCGCAGGTTCGAGAACTTCTTCTCGGCGCACAGCTGGTTCACATAGTCAAAGGCAGGACGGAAGTCCGTGCCGCCGCCGCCCCGCAGCTCAAAGTGGTTCATGGCGTGGATGAGTTCGTCCTCGTTGTGGATGAGGATGTCCTGCCGGATGGCATTATCTGCCTGAATGAGGTGCAGGTTCATCCGGTGGAAGAAGTTCTCACGGCCCTTGAGCAGGGTGTAGGTCTCGGCCAGGAACGCCCGCACCAGCTCACCGGAGGTGGAGTAGCTGGTGTCGATGACAAGGGCCAGCTCCTCGATCTTTTTACTCTCCCGGCTTTCCAGCGGTTCGATGAGCGGCAGGTTGCCGTAGACCGAAAGGCCGTAGGTGTAGAAATTCAGGTCGAACTCGTCCGGGTCCAGTTTCACTTCTTCGCGCAGGATGCAGAACCGGCGCAGGAAATCTTTGTAGCTGCGGCGGCTGCGGTTGGCGGCCTTTACCTGCTGCTTCAGCGCGTCGGCACCGTCGCCCGCTTCCTTGTCCCGCAGGTCCAGCTCGGTCTGCATCCGTTCACCGATCTTCTGCCACGTTTTCTGCGGCAGGGGCGTGGGCATCTGCTGGGGCTGTTCGGGTGCGTCCTTCGGCCACAGGCGGTGGTCGTCGGTGGTAAACTCCCGCTCCAGCTGGCGCAGTACACCGGGTGTCTGGCGGGTGAGCCAACGGTACACCGGGGCGGCGGCCACCACTTTTTCCTCGGCGGCAATCTGCTGGTAGGCGTTCTGGCGCACATAGGTCAGGGGACGCTTCACGCTGGCGCGGTTCAGGCTGTCGATGACGTTTTCCACCGCGATATCGCAGGCAAGGCTCCACAGCTGCGGCTCCCGGCGGCCTTTCAGCCACAAATGCCGGAATACGCAGTGGAATATGGTGTGCAGATACAACCGGTTGAGATATTTCGGGTTCTCCTGATAAAGCAGCAACAGGCGCTGCGGCTGATAATACAGGGTCTGACCGTCCGTAGCCAGCACCCGGCAGCGCTCGTCCGGGGCGGGGGACAGGGCGCTGAGCGCCATATCCAGAAACCGGAAGTCCAGATACAGCCCGCTGCGCACCACCGCCAGCACCTCGCCACCCATGCGTGCCTGCCACTCCTCGTGGGTCTCCGGCCGCTGGGATTGGAAGGGCTTGCGGGGGTCGAAAAATTTTTCTTTTGGCAACGTGTGGTCACCTCTCAAAAATCAAAATCGTACCGGTCTTTTTTCTTTTCCGCTGCATATTTTTTATGCTCCGCATCGGCCAGCAGGGCGGCGGCAGAAGCGTTCTCTGCCTTGGCGGCAAGGGCGGCGGCTTCAGCAAAGCCGTCTTTATCCAGCACGTCCAGCACGATCAGGTCACGCACGGCGTCGTTGTCCTGCGCTTTCAGCAGGCGGGTGAGCACCCGGCCTGTGTTGGCGGCAAGGAATTCCCGGTAGTGTCCGGCAGCGGTGTCGCTCAGCTGCCAAGGATACCGCAGGCGGTCAAAGCAGAGCATGGCCATCACGTTGGCGTCGTCGGCGTCGTGCCCCTGCGGGAAAATGGCGTCGTATTCTGCGGGGAGGAATTTGTTGTCGAGAAAACACTGTCGGTAATGATACCCTTGCCCGGAAAAGGTGTGCAGCAGGATGTGTGCAGGCGTTTCTTCAATGTCCTCCCAGTAGGCGGGGTACCAGAGCGCCGCCTGCGGAGCCGCTGCCCCGGCAGGCCAAAACTCTGCCCGCACGGCCTCGGTGATGTTGTTCACGAGGGCGAACAGGCCGGTGGCTTCCGCAGGGCCCGCCTGCACCCGGAGCGTCTCCAGCGCAAAGCAGTTCAGGAACACGTCACTGCCCATGGTCAGATTGCCCGCGCCCACGGTGAGCAGGCGCAGCCTGCGGCAGTTGTAGAACGCGCAGCTGCCGATGACCTGCAGCGTGTCCGGCAAAATCAATTCTTCGAGGAAGTTCCCGCACACCGGGTGCAGGTCGTCCGGGTCCGAAGCCGGGGCGTCAAAGTCAAAGTCGTACCGGCGGGCTGTGCCGCCCACGCTCTGCCCAAAGGCACGGGTCAGCCGGGCGGTGCCGTCCGGCGTGATCTCGTAGCGGCAGGTCTTATCCGCGCCGGGCAGGCTGCGCGGCTTTTCGGAGAAGCAGTAGTCGCCCAGCTCTGTGACGGCAAAGCTGCCGCCCTCCGGCGCAGGCAGAGCGCCGGGCAGTGCAATGCACGGCTCGGTACCGTACACCCGCACCAGCCGGGCGGTGTCTGCCGAAAGCGGCAGGATATCCAAGGTCAATGTGCTCTCCGAAACCACGATGCAAAACCCCTCAATTTGATAAAATCATTCAGCTTTCAGTATAAACCAATGGTGAAATAATGTAAAGCAAAAAGAGCGGGCGCATTGCTGCGCCCGCCCTTGAGGAGGTAGGGAATATCGTTAGTTGTCGGCCAGATTGCCGGTGTAAAGCTGGTAATACTTGCCCTTTTTGGCGATCAGCTCGTCGTGGCTGCCGCGCTCGATGATGCGGCCCTGCTCCAGCACCACGATGCAGTCTGCATTGCGGACGGTGGACAGGCGGTGCGCGATGACGAAGCTGGTGCGGCCATACATCAGACCGTCCATGCCGCGCTGCACCAGTGCCTCGGTGCGGGTGTCGATGGAGGAAGTTGCTTCGTCCAGGATCAGCACCGGCGGGTCGGCCACGGCCGCGCGGGCAATGGCCAGCAGCTGGCGCTGGCCCTGCGACAGGTTGGCACCGTCGCCTGTCAGCATGGTATTGTAGCCATCCGGCAGGCGCTGGATGAAGCCGTCTGCGTTGGCGAGCCGTGCAGCGGCCACACACTCCTCGTCGCTGGCGTCCAGACGGCCATAGCGGATGTTCTCCATGACCGTGCCGGTGAACAGATGGGTGTCCTGCAGTACGATGCCGAGAGAGCGGCGCAGGTCGGCCTTTTTGATCTTGTGGATGTTGATGCCGTCGTAACGGATCTTGCCGTCCTGAATGTCGTAGAAGCGGTTGATCAGGTTCGTGATGGTGGTCTTGCCGGCACCGGTGGAGCCGACAAAGGCGATCTTCTGGCCCGGACGGCCATAGAGGTTGATGTCGTGCAGGACCGTCTTCTCCGGCACATAACCAAAGTCTACATCCGTGAAGGTGATGTTGCCTTCCAGCTTGTGGTAGGTGGTGGTGCCGTCGTGGTGGGGGTGCTTCCACGCCCACAGGCCGGTGCGCTCGGTGGTCTCCACCAGATTATCCTCGCGGTCGTACTTGGCGTTCACGAGGGTCACATAGCCCTCGTCGGTCTCGCTTTCCTCGTCCATCATCTTGAAGATGCGCTCAGCACCGGCCAGCGCCATGATGATGCTGTTGGCCTGCATGGATACCTGACTGATGGGCATGTTGAAGCTCTTGTTCAGAGAAAGGAAGGCCACCACGGTGCCCAGCGTCATGCCGCCGATGCCGCCCACGGCCATGGCTGCACCCACCAGCGCGCAGATGGCGTAGCTGATGTTGCCCAGCTGGGCGTTGACGGGCATCATGATGTTGGCAAAGCTGTTGGCCTTGTTGGCGCTGTCCTTCAGCTGATCGTTCAGCTCACGGAAACCGGCCAGAGCCTTCTGCTCGTGGGTGAACACCTTGACCACCTTCTGGCCCTCCATCATTTCCTCGATGTAGCCGTTGACCTTGCCGAGGTCCTGCTGCTGCCGGACGAAAAACTTGCCGGACTTCCCGGCGATCTTCTTCGTGGCGAACAGCATCAGAGCCACCATGACAAGTGTCAGCAGCGTCAGCGGCACATTGAGCACGATCATGCTGACGAACACACTCACGATGCTGATGATGCTGGAAAACAGCTGCGGCAGGCTCTGCGAAACGAGCTGGCGAAGCGTATCGATATCATTTGTGTAATAGCTCATGATGTCGCCGCGGCTGTTCTGGTCGAAATAACGGATGGGCAGCTTCTGCATCCCCGCAAACATACGGGTGCGGAGCTTGTGCAGGAAGCCCTGCGTCACGTGGGCCATCAGCTGCGTATAGACCGCCGTGCAGGCAAGCCCCGCAAGATAGATGCAGACCATGGTGACGAGCGCATGGAGGATCTTTCCGCTCACACCGTCCCAGCCGAGCCGCAAGCCGTCTTCAATGTAGCTGGTGATGGTTTCAATATAGATCGCGGGCAGGATGCCGACGACCGCGCTGATGATGATGCAGGCCATGACCGCGATGAGCATGGCGGGGTAATCCTGAAACAGCATCCGGATCACTCTGCCGAGCGGCTTGAGATCTGCCTTTGCGCCGACCATCGGCGCGCGGGGCGCTCTTCCGGGATGATTAGCCATTGTCCGCACCTCCCGTTCTGTTCTGGGAATAATAGACTTCCTGATAGATCTGATTCGAGGAAAGAAGCGTCTCATGCGTGCCCATGCCGTTGATCGCGCCGCCGTCCAGCACAAGAATCAGATCAGCGTCCTGGATGGAGGAAATGCGCTGGGCGATGATGAACTTCGTCGTCTCCGGGATCTCGGTGCGCAGCGCAGCGCGGATCTTCGCGTCGGTTTTCGTATCGACGGCAGA
>ERZ773158.2112-NODE-2112-length-15726-cov-4.008359_pt1 | contig 15726 bp, 10 predicted proteins | sample MGYA00511918_ERZ773158 | MGnify/ENA primary metagenome ERZ773158 (study PRJEB29015, sample SAMEA2737876) | human gut metagenome | biome: human gut; feature: human-associated habitat; material: faeces | place: China | collected 2012 ...
TGCTCCCTTTCTGTCTCCTGCCATTCACACTCTGCCGTACCGGCTAATTTACGCTCTCCTGTGTATCAATATAAGAGGAGGCGGTACCTGCCGGTGTCGCCGTCGACGTTGTTCCTGCCGGCCGTCTCGTTGCCGTTGGTGCCGTTGTCGTGCTTGTACCGGTACGTCCTGTATCTGCTGTACTTTTAGGTGCTGCCGTGCTTCCGGTGGTTCCCATTGTTGATGTCTGCGACTGTGGAGCTTTCGTAGCAGTTGCTCTTGTTGCTGACGTTGACACGTTATCATTATCCGCTCCGGTACCCGCAGCTGTGTTATCTCCTGTGTCATCGCTGCCTGTTGTCTGTGATGTACCTGCATCTGACGTCTGGCTCTGTACCGCCTCATTGCCCTTCGCCACTTCATTTCTCGTCTTTAAGAAACGGCACTCCTTCTTCATTGCCTGATCATCCGGATACTGCTTTAAATACTCCTGTGCGATCGAAAGTGCCTCACCGAAAAGTCCCTGACGTTCCATCAGCAGCATCTGATTCTTCCAGAGCTGCTTTGCCGCAGCACCCTTCGCCGCACGGCGTGCCTTTGACAGATATTCATCCGCCTGACTGTAATCCTCCTGCTCAATCGCAAGCGTTGCCAATGAATTATAAGCGTTAAGCAGATATTCCCCACTGCCGTTTTTGATATATTTCTCCAGATATTTCTTCGCCTTGACCTTATCCTGCTGCTCCAGATAGAGCATGCCAAGATAATATCCTGCCTCGCGGTCTCCCTTCTGACTGGCTGAAAGCAGATACTCCTGTGCCTGCCCTGCCGCATCGGAATCGCCATTGTTCTGATAGATCACACCCATGCGGAAATATGCCTGCCAGTTCTCTTTGTTACCCTTTACTGCATTCCGGTACGCTGTAAGCGCCTCATCCGGACGGTTCAGTGCCTCTAATACAACTCCCTCACTGCACCATATCCTGTTATCAAGAGAGGCTGTATTCGTAAGCTTCAATGCTCTCTTGCAAAGAGACAATGCCTTTTCGTACTTCTGCAGATGCGTGTAAGCGATTGCCTCACCGAGGTACACCTGCTTGTTATTTACATTGGCAATGGTATTCTCCGTATCCTGATAAGCACGCTCAAACTGCTTGACAGCCTCCTCATATTCGCCCTGCTCATTCAGGTACATGCCATAAGCAATATAATACTCGGCACGCTCATCATTTTCCTTGATCGCCTTCTTGAAAAATGTACCGGCATCCTCATAGTCTCCTGCCTGCATCGCCTTGATCCCCTTCTGGTAGGAACGGTTGCCGGAACCGCAGCCTGCCATCAATACGCCACAGCTTAAGATTACCGCTGCCAGCCATGTCTGTTTTCTCATAATTGCCTCCATCTATCTATACAAATCGTATCGTTCTGGTTAACACATTCTGTCCTAAAAGTATAGCATAAAAACAGCAAAAGGGCAAAACCGGCGTTTTTCCCTTAATTCTCACTGCATTACGAGCATTTTCCATACACAGGTAAAAAGAAAACCCTTCCATAACGGAAGGGCTCCCTTTCTCTCTCATTGTGACCTCAGGCCTGTACAAATGATCCTCTCAGACTCAAAATCAATCCTTTGCTGCTGCAACAAGGCTCTTTAACTGCTTGCGTTCCTTTGCTGTAAATGTCTTCTTGTCGAACAACTCAGAAATGTACATCTCTAAACTGTCATCATCCCAGAACTCCACATCATCACGGATCATCTGGGTACGATAGGTATGCTTGTCGATCAGAATACGGTAATAGAAATATCTTCCATCTCTGTACTGCTCAACAAAACCTTTGCGAACCAGCTTGCCAAGAAATGTAGAAACTGTCTGTGGTTTCCATTCCTTACCATACTTGTCGTTTGCAAGAGTCATAATACGTGATAATCTTGCTCCATCCCCTATATCCCATACGCACTTCATAGTGATCTTCTCACTCTCCGTCAATGGCTTTGCTCTCATAATGAAATCCTCCTAGTATATCTGTTTAGTCCTCTCACCATTATGCATAATCTAGTCTGCAAGAACTATTATATGCTTTACATTTATAATGTAACAAATCGTATTATATGGGTCAAGCACTTTCCTGTGATTTCTTTTTGAACTTTCTTTGTCCAAATTGTGAATGACAACTAAGAGACAATTCATAATAGTACATAACTCATAAAAGTAGAATTTTTCCATTCGAGTGCGGGTCAGATACAGTAATTGTCCCCACCTTCCCGGCTCCATTCCAACAGATCAGCGAGTGTGATATGATCGACCACACCATCGATCGCATCCTTTAATTTCTCCCAGACACGAAGCGTCACGCAGTTCTCGCTGCGATCACAGGTGTTGACATCGCTCTCCAGACAGGCTACCGGTGCAAGGCTTCCCTCTGTCAGCCGCAGGATCATGCCGACCGTATATTCCTCCGGCTGGCGTGTCAAAAGATAGCCTCCCTGCGGACCGCGGATACTGCGTACATACCCTGCCTTATTCAAAATAGAAATAATCTGCTCCAGATATTTATCGGAAATCTCCTGACGCAGGGAAATATCCTTGATGCGTATCGGAGTTCCGTTATCATGCTGTGCAATATCCAGCATAAGACGTAATGCATATCTTCCCTTTGATGATATCTTCATATATGATCAACCCTTTCTGCGCACTTGAGGCGCACTGTATTCCTGATAACTTCATTATTATAACTCATTTACCCGAATTTTTCCATAGTATTTATCTATGAATTAGCGGAATACTCAGCAAAAAAGGCAAAACCAGTGTTTTGCCCTCGATTCCCACCACATTACGAGCATTTTCCTATACCACAAAAAAGGAGACTGTGCAAAAGCACAGTCTCCAGATCATCCGTCCGAAAGACAGATGCATGTATTACATTGTTCTGCAAAGCACCAGCTCTAATGCAGTCAATTATCCGATCACATCAGGTGTACCGGTTGGTTCTGCGGTTGCGGTCGATGCAGGAGCAGGTGTCTTATCCGGATCCGGTGTTGTGGTCGGTTCCGGTGTTGTGGTTGGTGCAGGAGTCGGTGTTGCTACTGCCTCCTTGGTGATTGCTAACTTCACTTCACCCTGAGCCTGAGGAGTGTATGGATTAGATCCCTTCACGCCTGTAGGCTGAACCTTGATGTAGTATACCTTATTTGCTTCCAGTACAACCTTAGAGATCTTTGTGGTAAGAACTGCCGGTGAATCATCGTCCTTAGCAGTTGTACTTCCTGCGATATACTGCATATTGGCATCAAACAGTGCAAGCTCAGCGCCGTTGTTTACTGCGGTTGATGCAGCCAGGTTATAAATGCCTGTCTCAGCCGGTGTAAAGCTCCAGATCACATCGCTGCCGCCAACAGAATTCAGAACTGCTTCCGGTGCAAGAGGATTTGCTGTATAAGCGGTAGCACCTGCAATATCGGTAGCAACTGCGTATGTCAGATTGATATCCTTCTGATTTGCCTTTGCAACTGCAACGGTTCCCAGTGTACGAACTGCATTTGCATAACGCATCTTCACGGTGTATGTTGCATCACCCGGTACAAATACCTTGTAATATCCCTCTGAATCCGTCTTAGGCTGTGCAACACAGAGTCCCTTATCGTTGTAGAAGTAGAGCTGTGTATCAGCAATTTTATCTGCAAACTGTGTCTGTGCATCAATGGAGGTTCCGTTGAATACAAGACCCTCTACAGAATAGCGTGCCAGTGTTGCCTTGATCGTACCAACGGAAACATCCTTATTGGTAACATTGATATTCTTGCTGAAGTACTTTCTATTGCCCTTCTCATCCTTCACATATGCGGTATAGGTTCCTTCCGGAAGTGCAACGCTGAAGTTACCTGTCTCATTGGTATCAACACCGAAATCGCCACTATATGTCTCATACTGATGATTCTTCCACTCAAATTCAATCACATCTTTTTTCAGTTTGTTGCCATTAGAATAGGCAGCCGTTCCGCTTACTGTATAGAAACGCTCCGGAACTGTAACATTTGCGATCTTGTCTGCCTTAGCAACCTTCAGCTTGCTTGTTGCCTCATATGTAACGTCTCCCTCTACCTTAACGATATAGGTATCTGCCGGAAGCTCTGCCTCGTAGTAAGCAACGGTAGCATATCCGTTACCATGCCGGAGTGATGCACCATTATATCTCAGAGAAGTATACGCACTGTCTACTTCCTCGCCTTCCTTCGGTGAGATAAAGTCTACACACACACCGCTGATCGGAAGACCATTGTTACTCTTTACAACACCGCTGATCGTGTAGTAAGGAACTACCTTTACAGTGATTGTTGCAGTACAGGTGCGGTTTGCATCCATCACATCAGCAATCACTACCTTGTAGGTATGTGTTCCTGCTGTAATAGAATATGGAATGCAAAGCGTTGTCTCATCGGCAGCCTTCTTTGTCACTGTCTTGGATGCATCATCAGCGATCTTATCGGTTGTCAGTCTGACATCTGCATTATCCGGTGTATCCAGAGTATATGTATAGGTTCCGGAACCACCCATTGGTGTGATCCTGTAAGTCTGTGCATAGCAGTCGCTTGGATCATCCAGCTTGTCGATATCAAGCTTTGTTGTGTTGGCTGCTGCCTGTGCAGCTGCATTCTCCTGCATCGTGTGAGTCCATGCGATCTCACCGTTGCTGTTTCCAACTGCAAGTGTCGTATTGTCATAAATGCCAAAGTTTACCTTGAGTGTTGCTGATCTTCCCAACTCATCGGTTGCTTTGATCGTTACCTGTGAGGTCTTTGCCTCTGTAGGGATTCCCTTGATCATATAGAACTTCTTATCAAGCTCCAGACCTGCAGGAAGAGTTCCCTTTGTAATAGCGATCTTCACGTCTCCGATCTGGTTTTCAAACAGACGGCTCAAACTCTCCACACAGTTTTCGCCCTTTTCCAGCAGAACATCTACCGAACCGGTTTTGCTTTTTGCCTGGAACGGAAGCTTATACTGTGTAGAAGCCTTGCTGACACCGGAGGTGATCTGAACATATCCGCCATTGTTAATGGAGTCCATCAGATATACACGGTATTTCTTTGCGTTTACTGCAACGATCTTCTGGACATTGACTGCATTATTGAATGCACCGTTTGTCTCAGACTTTGTATTTACGGTAAGATCCTCTGCCTTCAGAGAACTGTCTTTCTTTTTCAGGTTCAGTACAAGACAGGAATCATCGTAAGTATCTACAGAAACAGACTTGAAGTTTGGCTTCTGTGCCTTTACTGCGATCTTACATTTGATCTTCTTTTTGCCGACCTTTGCCGTAACAACTGCCTTACCCTTTTTGAGACCCTTGATAACAGCTGTCTCTTTCTTCTTGCCGCTTACTGTGATCTTCACGATCTTTTTCTTATTGGTTGACCATTTTACCTTTTTCTTCGCATTCTTGACCTTTAAGGTTGCTGTCTTACCAGCATTGATCGTAAGTTTGCTTTTACTAAGCTTTGGCTTTTTGGCAGCCGTAGCGATGTCTGTATTGACACCGCTTCCGGATACCACCATGCTCAGAGCTAAACCTACGGCGAATGCGCGCTTTGCGAAATTATTTAATTTCATCGGTTCATCTCCTTTATTATAAATGAAGCAAGTTATTTCATTGCAATTTACCTGATCCGTGGTTTATTTTACCACTGCACTCACATCGATCGTTGTGTAAAGTGCTGCATCGGTATAGAATTCCAGATAAACATCGCCGGATTCATATGCCGTAAATGTAATCTTTCCGGCGCCTTCACCCATGCCGTTGATGGCATCATCGATGCTGTCAGAATTCTTTGTTACCTTCTCAAAATCATCAATATACTGATAAGAAACCGGTGAAACGGAAATCTGACTTGCGCCGATTGTCTTGGATGCATAGTTCACCTCATACTTCTTACCCTTCTCAACGGAAATCTTCACATATGCCGTATACTTGAAGTCCTTATCAGCCACATTCTTGGCACACACGATAGACGTCGGAGTTCCAATTGTCAGCGCAGTAGAACTCTTCTCATATGCAGCCAGATGCTTGGATACCTTAACACTCACATTACCAAGCTTCTGTCCGTAGCTGCCTGCCGGTGTTAATCTCATGATATAAGTTCCTGCAGAAAGATCGATCTTACCGTTCGTGCTGAAATCATCAACATACTGATAATAAGTTGTATCTCCTGCCGGCTCCTTATAAACAGAGATGAATGACGGCATATCTCCGCCATTGAGCATAGCAGTTACATCATACGCTACCTCTGTCTGTCCCTGTGTCTCAGGAATTGCAAACTTCACAAGCAGATCGTTGTTACCGGTAGAAGTAAAGACGCTCTCCTGCTCCAGTGTAAGAACTGCTGCATTTGCAAACTCAGCAGTCAATCCTGCTGACATCTCGTTGTATACGAAGTTCTGCTGTACATCTCCACCATTGATCGTAACTGTTCCGAGTGTACTAAGACCATCATAGCTGCTATCACAGCGAACGGTATATGTACCGTTGTCCAGAAGGACGTTTGAATATTTACCGTCATTTGGTCCGGATACTGTCTTATGCTGCGTTGAATCATAAGTCTTGTCATACCTGGTGCGTACCTTTGTCACATTTCCGGTTGCATCAAAGAAATACAGTGTTCTGTTACCGGTAAGTTTATCAACCTCAACATCCTTGCCGGAAGCACTGTCCCATTCTGTGGTATGTACTGAATATGTTCCGGATACCTCAAATCTTGAGATTGCCAGCTTGATATCACCAAGCTCTGCATTCATGCCATCCTGAACCTTGATCTGACCGGAAAAATACTGCTTCTGCTTATGCTCATCAAGCCAGTAAGCCTCATAAGTTCCGGCTGGAAGAGATGCTGTAAATACACCCTGATAATCTGTTCTGGCCTGGAAGGACATGCGCTCGTATTTCTTGTTGGTTGTTTCAAAATAAACCGTGCTGTTTGCAACTACCTTATCATTTGCAAACTTGGCAACTGCCTTGATATTTGCAAAACGAACCGGCATTGTCAGGTTCACTGCTGCAAGTGCATCAGACGCTACGGATACGCTTCCGTCAAGCTGATATCTCACGCCGTTGGCACCCTGTACCTTGACGGTGTATGTACCTGCAGGTACCTCTGCCGCATAATTACCGGCCTCGATAACCGGCTGTGTAAATGGTGTTGCTCCTGCGGAAGCAGCCGGTGCTGCTGTCGGTGCCGCTGCAGAAGGAGCCGCTGTCGGTGCCTCTGTCAGGATCGTAGGCTGAGGGAACGGACCTGCCTGTGCAGTATCTGTATGCGTATATACCTCATACTCATCTCCGTTTGCACATTTGTAGTCTTTGTAACTCGCTCCATTCGTATATCCCTTTGGATGGTTTCCTGCCGTAAGCTCTGTGTAGCTGTAAGAAAAGCTTCCCGTACTCTGCTTTGGAGAACGCTTCAGGAATGTACGTCCTGCTACATAATCGCTGCTGCTATTCGCCTCTGCCGGATAGAAGTAGATCTTCTCATTGCCGGAAAGCGGCGTATCTGCTGTATCCTTGATCGTACCGCTGATGTTGAAGCTCTCAACAACCTTCACTGTAACAGTCGCCGTTGTTGTACGTGCCGCATCTGCTGCATCGGTAATGTTGATCGTGTATACATGATCTCCTGCTGCAAGACCATAAGGAATGTACAGCTTGGTGCTGCCTGCAGCCTTCTTGGTAACCTGATTGTTAGCATCTGTTACATCTGTAGAAAGTGTAACACCTGCATCGGTACCGGTCTGAACCAGATCATACTTGTAGCTGCCGGAGCCTCCCTTAGGCTGAATATCATAACTTGTGTATACCTTCTCAGGATCCGGTGTAACCTCCGGATTTACGGTAGCAGTAGCGGTCGGAGCCGGTGCTGCTGTCTTGATAGATGGAGCTTCTGACTCAGATGGATCCACGGAAGGTGCTGCAGTTGGAGCAGCTGTCGGTACTGCTGTTGCAAGTCTGCTGGCATTCATGGAAGCCATGTAATCATCCAGCTTGATCTTGTTGTCGGAAGAATCAGCAGCGGCGATCGTTGTCTCATCGTATACCTTAAAGGTAAGCTTGAGTGTTGCTTTTCTGCCTGCCTCATCCTTAGCGATCAGTGTAGACTCTGTCACACCTGCCTCGGTGGCAATCCCCTTAAGAAGACCTCTCTTACCAACCAGAGTCAATCCCTTCGGAAGTTTGCTTCCTTTCTTCATAGAGTAGGAAATATAGCCAACGGACTGCTCAAAGAACCCGTCAAGATCGTATTGAGCAATCACATCCTTCTCTAAAAGAAGATTTTTGTTTCCCTCCTTGACATAGAACTTCTGCTTGTTCTGAACTTCCTTGGAGGACTTTCCTACGGTGACACGGACGTAGTCGTTCAGTCCGACAGAGGATGTCAGATAAACACGGTATGTCTTCTGGTCCTTTGTGGAAAGTGCCTCTACCTTCGGGTTCCCATTGTAGGCACCTGACTTGTATGCCTTAACGGCTACCTTGATGTCTCCTACGTTCAGTGCTTTCTTCTTGGCAAGCTTAACGGTTAATGCAGAGTAATCCAGCTTGTCAACAGCTACAGATTTGAGCTGGCTTACACTTACGGTAACCTTGCATTTTAATTTCTGCTTGCCTACCTTTGCGGTAACTACGGTAGATCCCTTTTTGAGACCGGTAATTACTACGGTGTCCTTTTTCTTACCACTTGTTTTTGTGATCTTCACAATTTTCTTGTTTTTTGCAGACCATTTAACCTTTTTGTTTGCTTTTTTCACCTTTAAGGTTACGGTTCCGCCCGCCGTCATGCTGACCTTTTTCTTAGACAGAGTTGCCTTTGTCTTTTTGGCAGCCTTCTTGGTCTTCTTTGCAGCAGAAACATTCACTGAGGAATAATTTCCACCGGTTACAACCATAGCTACCGCAAGACCACATGCCAGCACACGCTTCGCAATGTTCATACGCTTCATTTTTTCTCTCCTTTAATATTATTTTGCAGGCACTTAACCATTTAAGCATGTGTAAATGCAAGTGCTTACAATTGTCTTTTATTATATCATACGGTTTATGTATTCGCAACTGTCACTTTCGCACAAATCCTTATTTCACCGCCTTTTACAACGATTTTACTTATGAATATCCGTAAGAAAATCTCCTCATTTATTTCCAGATCCCCCATTTCCAGCCGCCTTGTAAAAACCCTTTTACATATTTGCAAAAGCCGGTCGCAGGAAATTTTATTTTTTTGCCGGTCTGTTTTACAGACCAAAAGGTCACTTCCCTTTTCCGCACGACAGAGTGCCCTGCCGCACAATCCGCATTTTGTAAGTCCGTGAAATATGTGACGGGGTCCTTTTTTATGACCGTCTGCAGTCGGGAACGGATGACACCGCTTATTTTCCATATAAATTTCCGGCGAAATAACCGCAAGCCGCTTATTTTTCTGTAAATACCACCCGCTCCTCGGCACTGACTCCGTTATAAAGCCATCCCGGTATCTGTTCTCGTACCTGTGCCACACATCGTTTCCGGCATAAACCGGATCATGCAGAATACGCCATACCGCAGCAGCCTGCCATACTCTCCGGTTCGTTCCGCCACCGCCGGACTGATTCATATACGCTGCAATTGACGGACAACTCTCTCCCTGACAGGACAGCTCGTAAATTTTTCTGACAAGCAACGCCTCCTCTTCAACGATCTCAAGCCTTCCCTGTCTGTCTCTGCGGTATCCGTACGGTACTCGACCCGCAGCATAAATGCCTTCCCTGCTTTTCCCGTAAAGCGCTTCTCTTGTCTTATGAGAAATATCTCTGCAGTAATATTCATAAAACAGGTTTTTGATGGCACTGTCCATATTGTAAGAGCTGCGTGCGCTGTCATAGCCGTCAGCGATTGAAATCACGCGGACCGGATAACCCGGAAGGATTAATTCCAACAGTTCCGACAACTGAAGATGATTTCTTGACAATCTGGAAAAATCTTTTACAACAAGAGCTTGTATTTTTCCACAAAAAATGCCGGCGAGTGCTTTTTGCACCGCCGGCCGTTTCATATTCGTCCCTGTATATCCATCGTCCTGAAAATATCGGATCTCTCCGCCACGCAGTCCTGCGTCCTGCCCGATCCACCGCATAGCAAGCTCTGCCTGATTGGCGAGACTGTCTCCGGACTCCCTGCTGTTTCCGGACTTTTTCGACACACGGCAGTATACTGCCGTCACACCGCTCTCTCCATCCTCTGATCTTGTCTGTGTGTTACTCATACTCTGCACTTCCACCATTATCTTGCCATATTATATGTATGGCAGACTCCATTTATTTCACAAGATCCCCTGTCTGTGTTGGCAGAATTATTTTACAAAAGCAAGCATATCATCAATAAAACTTAAGCCCACCTGATATAATACATACATGATCGTCAAAGATAAGATCAGCACAAGACATCTGTATACCAGATAGCCTCTGGCAAAGTTTTTCTTTGCCGGATGTATCTTCTTACTGAGTGCCAGAATAAGTACATAAACAAACCCGATAACCGGTATCTTAATCCAGCAGATACTTAAAAACCATTCGCTGACAGAAACACCCTCTGCATCATCAAATGCCACCGCGCTCTGAAACGATTTCATAAATCTGAGCTTCTTTTTCTCCTGCTTCTTTTCCTGTACACGAATCGCCTTTCGTTCTTTTCTCCGGTGCTGCTCCTGTCTCTTCTCCAGTTTCTTCTCCTGTCTTGCCGTACTGCCGTCTGAAGTATTATATTCCGCTCTCGCCTGTCGTTTCTTCTCGAGAAGCTGCTGTTGTCTGACCGCCCGCTCCTGCTTGGCGATCAACGAATCCTGTTCCCTCTTTTCCACGCTCATCCTCCCTGTCTGCTGCAACTGTTCCTCTATTATTCCGTATCGGTATCTTCGGTATCAGACGGATCATTCTGCTGGCTGGCTGCCTGATACTGCTCCTTTGTCGGAAGAGACATAAGCTTTGCCCGGTAGCTGACATAATCACTGTGAAGATCATCATACTCCGCATAGCTCTTACATGCCTCCACTGCCTGTAATGCCTTCTGGATCAGATCCGACATATTGGACGGCTGGTACTTATGCCCTGTCATACGTTTCAGTCGTGTCCTTGCCAGTGCAATCCTTGTCTTTTTTGTCTGTTCCTCTCTTGCCTGTTCCGCCTTTGCAGACGATTCCTCGGCAAGACGCTGGTTCTCTTCGGACTGCTGCTCCTGATATGCCTTCACGACGTCCTTCCATTTTACGGAATCATCCTTTAAGCTGTCATATTTATCCTTACATCTGGTGCTGTAATCCTTGCGTACATCATCATCCTGGATCGATGCGATCATATTTTTGAGACTGTTGTATGTCTCGGTGAACGTATAGTAATCCGCCATACTGGTGATTGTCAGCTTCTCGAACTTCTCAAGTTTCTTAAGTGCCCTCTCCTGCTTGGACTGATCGGTCTCATTATCCACATACTCCGTAGTATCTTCCAGAATATCCCGAGCAAAATAATCCATTCCATAGCTGCGCTTACGGTTACCGTTTACCTCGGTGCCCTCAATGATACGTCCCTTACTGTCATACTTGGCAAGACATACCGTCTCCGGCTTCTCAAAATCCTTCGGCGTCAGCTTCGCATGTATCTGGTTCATGTAATTCTTCCAGATCGCACCGGAAAGTGTGGCACCGTATGTACCCGGCATTGCTCTCGGCGTATCATAACCGCACCATACAACTGTCGTATAATAAGCCGAATAACCGCAGAACCACACATCCTTGCTGGAGTTCGTGGTACCGGTCTTGCCGGCTGTAATCTGTCCGCCGTTCAGCTTCAGCGCACGCGCTGTACCATAGCCCTCATTAAATACTCCCTTAAGTACATCACTCATCATCCATGCCGCACCCTTGGAATATACCTGTGTCTTTTCCTCGGCATCCTTATAGATCACACCATCGGAAACGTGACTGATCTTCCTGATACAGGTACGGTCGCTGTACTCACCGTTATTGGCAAGTGTCGCATACCCCTTTGCCATATCCACAACTCGGACACCCTCGGTAAAACCACCGAGCGACAGTGCCATATTACCGTTGTCCACATAACTGAGATTATGAAAATGCATCTTATCCAGAAAGGAAAGACCATATTCCGGTGTGATCACTTCAAGCACCTGCCATGCGATCGTATTAATGGAACGCGCCACCGCCTCACGGATATGCACGCTTCCACGATATCCTCCGCCGGAGTTCTTTGGCCCGTTGCTGATCGGATGATCGTTTACTACCGTTGACGGAGAAAACTTACCTGACTCAAAGCCGGGTGCGTAATCGATCAAAGGCTTGATCGCGCTTCCGGACTGACGCGCTGACAGATAAGCCCTGTTATAGGCATCCTTTGTGCCTCTTCCTCCAACGATCGCCACGACATAATTCGTGTTATTGTCAACACAGACAGCAGCCCCCTGCAATGCATACTTGCCGTTATCGGAGTTCTTCTCCGTGTTGTAAGCCAGTCCGCTGTCAATTGCCTTCTGAAGCTTTTTCTGTTTTGCCTGATTTAACGAGGTATACAGCTTATAACCTCCGGAACGGATATCGTCACATTTGGTGCTGTATACGGAAGAATACTGCGACTGATATTTCTCATACTCCTTTTTCGTCTTAAAGGTGTATTTAAATTCAAAATTCTCCTTCTCCATCAGAGAGATCGCCGCACAATGTACCGCATAGCTGACCAGATAACTTTCGTTGGAGGTTTTCTCGGTAATCTGCAGTGCACTCGGCTTTGTCTTGACCGCCTTGTTGTATTCCTTTTTGGTGATCGCACCGCCCTCATACATCTTCAGAAGCACTTCGTTACGCTTCTGCTTCGCTGCCTTCGGATGGGCGACCGGATTATAAGCGGACGGCGAATTGGACAGACCGATCAGCATCGCCGCCTCCGCCGGCTCCAGATCCGCCGGTTTCTTGTCAAAGTAATACTTGCTGGCCGCTGCCACACCGTAACAGCGGTTTCCGTAATAGTTGCTGTTACAGTAAAACTCCATGATCTTATCCTTGCCAAACTTCTGCTCCACCGTCGGTGCGAGCAAAATCTCCGCAACCTTTCTCGTAAAGGTCTGCTCCTGAGACAGCAGATTGTTCTTGATCACCTGCTGGGTAATGGTACTTCCGCCCTGCGTGATCTCTCCGCGGTTCTTGAGCAGTGCCACACTGGCACGCATTGTCGCTAAAAGATCCACACCTCCATGCGTCTTGAAACGCTTGTCCTCCACCGCAATATATCCATTATAAATATACGGCGAGATCTTGGAGATCTTCGTATAAGTAAACCGTCCTGCATTGACCGAACCGATCTTCTTCCCCTTGTCATCGAATACCAGCGTATCCTCATTCATGACAAAATCTTCCTCGGTCATATTCACAAGGTTGTCAAAAACGACCTCCCTTGCCTCCGTAAACATCGGGATCACCTTAACATATACACAGATTCCCGCGATCAGACCCACGACAAGGATCGATGCCAGGATTCCGAAAATTGTCCCCAGAATAGTTGATATTACACCAAGATATCCGCCGACCACTCCAACGAGTGCCCGGATCCCCATTTTAATACGACTTAACCCCTTCTTCATTCGTGCTCCTCCATTTTGAAGCGATTTGTAAAATCTCTTTTCTCAAACGTCTTTTTATTATACCGCCATCCGGCGAAATTATCAAGTTGACACCCTAATTTCTGTCGATTAGAATGTAATTTGTGATTTATTTTAACCTATACAGAAAGGCATTGATTATTCATGGATTTATTACATTCACGCAGCCACTTTGGCTTTATCGGACTTGGTCTGATCGGCGGCTCGGTTGCCCGCTGCATCCGCAGAGAGCTTCCGGATGCCCGGATCAGCGCTTATAATTACTACGAAACAAAGAAACACCCCCGTCTGGAAAAGGCACTCGCAGACGGCGTACTTACAGATATTACAACAGATATTTCCCGCGTTTCAGACTGGGATGTGATCTTTCTCTGTGCTCCTGTCCGCACAAATGTGGCATATCTTACCAGATTAAAACCATATCTGAAAGCGGACTGCATCCTGACCGATGTAGGAAGCGTGAAGGGCGAGATCTACCATGCGATCCGTAACGTTGGACTCGACCACTGCTTTATCGGCGGTCATCCCATGGCAGGAACAGAACACATCGGTTACGAATACTCTTTTGCGGAGCTTCTGCGGGACTGCTACTATATTCTGACACCGACGGACAGAATTCCTGAGGAAAGCATCGCATGGATGCAGGAATTTGTCCGCAGCGTCACACATTCCCGCTGCGTCACGATCGATGTAAACGAACACGATGAGGCAACTGCCGGCATCAGCCACGCACCGCATGTGATCTCCGCCGCTTTAGTCAATGCCGTCCGCGCCAGAGACGATAAAGGCATGTACCGGCTTCTTGCCGCAGGCGGCTTCCGGGACATTACAAGGATCTCTTCCTCCTCTCCTGAAATGTGGAAAAGCATCTGTCTTGCCAACCGGGATGCCATTCTCGAATTTCTGCAGGAGTACCGGAATATTCTCGGTACCATGGAGCAGGCGATCCGCGAAGGCAAAGAGGAAGATATCGAGCATTTTTTTGCCACTGCAAAGGAATACCGTGATCAGCTCTTTTCGGATGACAGTAAGTAAGCATTTGAACCAGACTGCCACAGTGTGCTATACATAGAAAGGATCTTTCATTGATTATGGAAAATATATTAGAGGGTTTAAATCCCCAGCAGAAGGAAGCGGTAGAACATTTCAAGGGACCTCTCCTGATTCTTGCAGGTGCCGGTTCCGGTAAGACAAGAGTTCTGACACACCGGATTGCATATCTGATTGACCACTACGATGTGAACCCATACCATATTCTGGCACTGACCTTCACCAACAAGGCTGCCGGCGAGATGCGCGAGCGTGTCGATCAGATCGTAGGCTTCGGTGCTGAAAATATCTGGGTCAGCACCTTCCACTCTACCTGCGTCCGCATTCTGCGCCGCTACATTGAGGTGCTCGGCTATAAACGCAGCTTTACGATCTACGATGCCGATGACCAGCGTGCTCTGATGCGTGAGATCATTAAGTATCTTGATCTTGACCCTAAGAAGTATAAGGAACGTGCCTTCTTAAATGTCATCTCCAACGCCAAAGACGAGCTGATCGGTCCCGAAGATTACGCCGCACGCGCACAGGGCGACGGTATGCGCGAGATCTACGCCAGAGCCTATCAGGAATACGAAAAGCGTCTCCACGATGCCAATGCACTTGACTTTGATGATCTCATCTGCAAAACGATCCAGATGTTCCAGGAGAACAGAGACATTCTCTCCTATTACCGGAACCGTTTCCGCTACATTCTGGTGGACGAGTATCAGGATACCAACACGGCACAGTTTAAGCTGATCAGTCTTCTGGCAAGTACTCCTTCCAACGATGGCGGTGTGGAACACAATCTCTGCGTTGTCGGTGACGATGACCAGTCGATCTACAAATTCCGTGGTGCCAATATCATGAACATCCTGAATTTCGAGCAGGAATATCCGGACACGCGTGTGATCCGTCTGGAAGAAAACTACCGCTCCACCCAGAATATTCTGGATGCCGCCAATGCCGTGATCCACAACAACACAAAGCGTAAGGAGAAGGCTCTCTGGACAAGGAAGGACAAGGGCGATTCCATTT
>ERZ773158.2116-NODE-2116-length-15720-cov-15.691861_pt1 | contig 15720 bp, 10 predicted proteins | sample MGYA00511918_ERZ773158 | MGnify/ENA primary metagenome ERZ773158 (study PRJEB29015, sample SAMEA2737876) | human gut metagenome | biome: human gut; feature: human-associated habitat; material: faeces | place: China | collected 2012 ...
CGCCGTTCTGGGTCTTGATGGCGGCCAGATAGCCGAAGTACAGCCACTGGCAGGCTTCCTTGGCGTTCTTGGCGGGCTGGGAGATGTCGCAGCCGTAGGCCTCGGCCATCTTCTTCATGCCCTTCAGGGCGCTGATCTGGCGTGCGATCTCCTCGCGCAGGCGGATCACGTCATCGGTCATGGTGCCGTCGCCGCAGTTGGCAAAGTCCTCCTGCTTGAACTTGATCAGGGCATCGATGCCGTACAGGGCCACGCGGCGGTAGTCGCCCACGATGCGGCCGCGGCCGTAGGTGTCGGGCAGGCCGGTGATGATGTGGGTGTGGCGTGCCTTCTTCATCTCGGGGGTGTAGGCATCGAACACAGCCTGATTGTGGGTGCGGGTGTAGTCGGTAAAGATCTTGTGCAGCTCCTCGCTGGGCTGATAGCCGTAGGTGGTGCAGGCCTGCTCTGCCATCTTGATGCCGCCGTAGGGCATGAATGCACGCTTCAGGGGCTTGTCGGTCTGCAGGCCGACGATCTGCTCCAGATCCTTCAGGGTCTCGTCAATATAGCCGGGGCCGTAAGCGGTCAGGCTGCTGACGACTTCGGTCTCCATGTCCAGCACGCCGCCCTTGGCGCGCTCTTCCTTCTGCAGCTTCTGCAGGGCACCCCACAGCTTATCGGTTGCCTCGGTGGGGCCAGCCAGAAAGCTTTCGTCGCCGTCGTACGGGGTGTAGTTCTTCTGGATGAAGTCGCGGACATTGACTTCCTCTTTCCAGATGCGGCCCTCAAAGCCTTCCCACTGTTCAAAATTGATCATTGGAACCTCCTTGCTCCATTTCATGCGCAAGTTAGCGCATTCTAACTACTGAGCCTTTGAAAAACCGCACTGCATAGGCGGCTTTCTGGGGGCGAAACAGTCTTGAACTGCCGTCTGCGGCAGCTCTGACTACAAGGTGTAGACAAAAATGAAAACCTGCCCACAAAATCTTGCGTTACTATAATAACAAGAACCACTTTAAAAAGCAATAGAAAACAAGTGGGTTTTCTTCCAAAGCAAGGGGGATTCTTTGGGCAGAATGTAGAAAAAACACTGAACCCCCGGCGGTGCACACCTTTTTCGCGGAAAATTGCAAATTGAGGGTTGACAAGACTAACCATCTATGGTATTCTGTTCTCGCAACGGCGGTTAGCTAACTCTAACCACAATGCACCAAAAAACGGAACGTCTGCAAGCGCTCCGTTCCATTCCTCCATTCCATACTCTCTTTTTCTTGGCAGGATGCAGCATTCTGGTTTGCTCTGCATCCGCTGCGCGGCACACAGGGCTCTGGTACGGCACTGTGCGCAGATGAAAACAAAAAACGGGACACTCAGCTTGACCACCTGAGTGCCCCGATTTTTGTTTTGTCCCGGTTGTTGATCAGCCGCATCCCGGGGAGCGGACAACATCTTTACACCACCGCATCCCGCAGCAGCTGGTAGATTGCCTCCGCGTTTCCATTGGGGGAGCGGAGGGAGACGAATTTTCCGTTTACCTGGCAGACTCCGTCCGAATAGACGGTGAAGAGCAGGTTCTGGCTGGAACCGTCTGCAAAGCGCAGGGTGATGGAATGCGCTTCGTAGTCGTGGGAGTAGGAGCGGACATTCTGGTTGAACTTTTGGTAGCAGCTCGCGTTTTGCAGGATCTTGAAAAATGCCTGATAGGTGTCATCGCCCGCAGAATAGGCACGGGTGGTGACCACAGAGGGGCTCAGGCTGACGGTATCCTCCACACTGACAGAGACGGAAGTGCTTTTATTGATATCGGTTTTCAGGTCAACGCGGCGGTTGGAAACGAATAACAGCACGAACAACAGGACCCAGAGGGCCATGATGGCATAAAAACGGAGACTTTTGTTTTCCATAAGGCGTTCTCCTTTGGCGGGCCGCACAGCTGGGTGGCCAGAGAGATTCAGAGAGTACGCTTTCATTATAGTGCCGGAACGCGCAGGATGTCAACTGTTCTCCAGATGCTTCTGTGCCGCAAAGGTACCTGCGGCGCTGGCGGCAAACACAAAATAGTAGCTTGCGATGCGGAAGAGCATCAGGGTGCTCATGGCTTCGCCGCTGGTCATAAAGCTGCTGAACACCAGCAGAAAAGCCGTTTCAATGGAGCCCATGCCTGCTACATTGGGCAGGGCGTTGGAAAGGAAGAGCATCAGGCTGGTGAGCAGCTGTACCTGCCAGAAGCTCAGCCCGCAGGAAAGCCCCATGAAGCGGATGCAGAACCACGGCAGGGTGAACATCAGAAACAGCTTGAGGGTCTGCACGGCAAGGATGCGGGCACAGCGGCCTTTGTCGGCCAGCAGGAGGCGGCTCTCGGTGGCCAGGGTGTCCAGCTGCTCCAGCCACTTTTCCCGGCGGGTCTGCCATGGTTCCGTTTTGGGCAGAAAGCCCATGGCCCAGCGGGCCAGCCGCTGCACCAGCGGCGAGACACAGAGCAGCACCAGCGACACGATGACCAGCGCCACCACGCAGTAGGCGGCGGGCAGATAGTGCATCACGCCGGAGGTGTTGGCGGCGAGCCAACGGTGCTGCAGCAGGAGCATCACAGTGGCATAGAGCAGAACGGTGGTCTTGTGGAATACATATTGCAGGGTCATCAGGCCCACACCGGGGCCCAGCGGCAGGCCGCAGTGGTAGAGATAGTAGGACTCCATGGGCACAGCCCCGGCACCCAGGCCGACCACGTTGCCAAAGATGCCCACAAAGGCGGCATCCAAGCCGCGCCGCAGGGTGAAGCCCGGCAGGCGGCAGCGGATGATGAGCCAGCAGACGATTCCCTCAAGCAGGGGGTATGTCAGGCCGATGGCCAGCACCAGCAGCACCTGCCAGAAGGAGAGCTGGGCCAGCGCGGTCGAGATCTCGGCCCAGTGGCTGCTGAAGATGAAAACCACTACACAGGTCAGCGCCAGCAGCACCAGCAGAGAGAGGATCGCTTTTTTGCGGGAGGGCTGCTGGGGGGTGTTGGTCTGTTCCATGGGACAAGGCTCCTTTCACGATACTGCTTGCAGTATAACACAGCGGGGCCCTGCTTTTGTGAACTGAAACAAAATTTTTCTCGTCACTTTGTGTGATATGATAAAAAAGAACCTCTCAGGCTCACTTCGTTCGCCAAGCCCGGGTTGCGGCACCCAGCATCCACTTCGTGTTGGAAACAACACTTGTGTCTTGCTGGCCGCGGCCCCAACAGCAACGCCCTTTATCCGCCACTGGCGGCGGTTGTTGCTGTTGCCCCTATGAGGAGAAGTGGCATTGCGAAGCAATGACGGAGAGGTTTTGTGTTACTTTTTCACTGTCAGATCTTCCACAACAGCCCGGAGCGTCTGCTCAAAAGCCTCCTTGGAATAATACTGCTCGTACATTTTGCGGCATTCTGTCCGCATGGAGGCCAGCTCTTCCGGGTGTTCAATGGCGTGCTCCAGCAGGACAGCCAGCTGCTGCGGGTCGTCGTTGTGGTAAACGAAGCCGTTCCGCCCCTCGGAGATGAGCCCGGCGGTGCCGGTGTGCTCCGATACGATGGACGGCTTGCCGAAGATCAGGCCTTCGGTGACAAAGGTGGGCATGGGGTCGTCGCGGGAGGCGCAGACCAGACCGGTGCACTGCTCCATCAGGCTCTTGATCTCGTCACGGGTGAGCCGCTTGCAGTAGAACACGTTTTCCGGGTAGTCTGCGGTCAGGGTGCGGACGGAATCCATCATCTCCTTGTCAGCGGCCTGGCCCACAAAGAGGAAGGAGGCCTTCTCCCGTACCTCGGGCGGCAGCAGGCGGATGGCCTTGCAGAAGATATCGTGGCCCTTGCGGCGCTCAAAGGAGCCCACCGTGGCAAACAGAGGGCGGCCGCGGTTGTAGCCCAGATCGGTGCGGACAAAGTTCTCTGCCGCGTAATCTGGCAGGCCGTAGATGAGCGGCCGGATCTCGAATTCGGGGCGCACGGCGTGCATGGCGTTGGCGGCGTGGCTGCCCACCGAGTAGACCCGGACATTCTCTCCCAGCTGGGTGGGGATCTGGTGGGCAATGTGGGGATAGCCTGCAAAGGCATCGTGGAGCCACCACAGCACCGGCACGGCGGTGCCGCTCAGGGCACGGACGGCCCGGGCCATGACCACCGTATTGACGATGACGAAGTCGGCACAGAGGGCCATGCCCCAGGCATCGGAGACATTGCGGCAGGACGACCGGGTGATGACCGAGGCCCCGGCATCCAGGAAGAGATGCAGGGAGCCGCCGTCACTGGGGCCCAGCACAAGTACCTCATACCCCATGCTGCGCAGCACCGGCACGGCGCTCACCAGCACGATGGGCGCGCCGGTCATATCCAGCACATGGCTCATAATAAAGGCACGTTTGCCGTGGGCCGAAAACGCATCCTCGGCGCAGATGCCGCGCTCGTAGTGGAGCAGGGCCTGCGGAACGAGGGTGGGCCTGGTGCAGAGCTGCGCGGCCAGCGCCAGCAGCTCAGGCACATTTTCGGGGTCATGGGCGGCGGCGCGGCAGCGCTCCAGCAGGGTGCGGCTGACCACGGCGCAGCGGTTCTGCGCCTGCAGCGGCTGGCTCTGATAGAGGGCGGTCGCCCCGCCAAAACCGAACACAGCATTGCAGACGGCGTAATCCGCACCATCCTGCAGGGCTTTGGCAAAGAACATCAGGGCGGTGGACATCAGCTCCACGTCCTCAGCGGCCAGAAGCACGCCGTCCACGCTTGCGGTCAGTTCCCCGTCCAGCCGGTCCACCAGCCGGAACTTGCGGTGGAGCTGGTCAGTCAGGGTGGCTTTCAGGGCCGTGCTGCGGGCCGGTGCGCAGACCAGCAGGTAGGTGCTCTGGGTGTTGCTGTACTCCTGCAGGGCCAGCTGACGCTGCTGCAGGGGGGTGTAATAGTTATACATAGCTGTTCCTCCGTTCCGCTTCTCAGTTTCCACGGTGGAACAGACGCATCAGGCTGCGGATGGGAGCAGTGAGCTTCCAGCTTTTGCTGGAAAACACGCTTTCCAGCGAGGTCTCGTAGGCATTGCTCCGGGCCTGCAGAGCGGCGTTTTTCTGGTGCAGCTGCGCGATCTCCTGCTGCAGGGCGGCCACCATCTGCTGCTGGGCCGCGGCATTCTGCTCCAGCTGCTGGATATGCTGCTTTTCGCTGTCCTTGCGCAGCTGGAGCTGCTGCACGCCCTGCAGCACGGCGCAGAACAAAGGCTCGTCCGTCAGGGTCTCCAGCGGGAAGTAGCCGTAGCTCACCACCAGCTTCATCCCGGCGGGATAGTGTGTGGTGCCCTCCAGCCGGTAGTTGGGGTCATCGCCCAGGAACAGGGTGCTGCCGCCGGAAAGGTTCAGGCCGTTGGTGGGTGCGCAGATGATGCGGTCATCTGAAAAGATCAGGTTGGTGATGCAGCAGGGCAGCTCACCCGGGTCGAACCGCAGGGCCTGTGCAGCCACCGGCAGCTCAAAGGTCGCGGTCACGGCACCGGTCAGCTCGTCAGTGGTGCAGTCGGGTGCGGTCAGGGTGTCCTTTTCCGAAAAGCCGAAGCCTGCGTCATAATAGAGCAGCGGCTGCAGCAGAGTGGGCGAGTCGGTATGCATCTCGCGCTGGGGGTGTGCCGCAAGGTAGGACTGCACCTTCTGTTCCAGGGCAAGGCAGCGTTCTGCCAGATGGGAAACACCTTCGTCCGAAAGCTTGAGCTGCTGTTCCAGCTCGGCGATCTTTTCCTGCAGAGCCGCAGTGTTCTCAGGAGCTGCGTTGTTCATAACCGGATTCTCCTCATAATATTATTTCACTTCAGCAGAGGGGGGCACCCTCCGCAAAAAATCAGTGTTTTGCCGCAAAATGACGCTCGGGTGCTTCGGCACGGGCGCTGCGCCGGCGGGGCGCTTCCGCCGCCTTCTGCTCCCGGCGAGAGGCGAGCCAGAACTTCAGGTCCCGGCGGCGCACCAGCAGTTCGCAGATGAGCAGGGTGGAGCCCAGCGAAAGGGTGAACTGCAGCACCATGCCCAGCACCGGGTGAGCCGCAAACTTCTGGGGCATCAGATACCAGGGAATGGCCGTGAGCTCCACAGTGTGGACGCAGAAGATGAACAGCGAACGGCGGCCAATGGCCTGGATGGCGTGGGTGACAACGTTTTCCACCCTGCGCTGGAACCAGATGACGATGGAAAGGATGCCCAGGCCCGTCACGGCATCCAGCAGGATGCTCACGGGGCCGAGGGTCCACTCGGCCATCGAGACGCAGTCGGTGCTCTTGGTAAGAAGCACCAGTGCTGCCACAGCCAGCGCCGCCGCGATCATCCCGCCGCGCAGACGGGGCGAGAGAGGCTGTTCAAAGATCTTGTACTTCTTGGCAAGGTAGCCCACATACAGAGCCGGAACGGTGACCATGCCCTGGCCGATGCAAAAAGGAGCCTCCCAGGTGATGCAGATGCCCCAGCCTAACAGCATGGTACCCAGCACCGCCCAGTTTATGTACTGCTCCGGGAAGATATTCAGGATGAGATCCAGCAGGATCCATGCGATCATCAGCGAGAGCAGATACCACATGGGGCCGCAGGAGAAGAACAGCTGGCCGAAATAGGTGGCCGTGTGGGGCAGGCCCAGTGCAAAGCCGCCCAGCACCTTGTAGGTCTCGTAGGTGGCGTTGTGCAGGCTGCCAAACAGGCTGTAATGGATGATAAAGTGGAACACGGTGGTGGCAATGCCTGTATAGATGTAAGGCTTGAGCAGCGTTTTGAACTGCTGGTCGATGCACTTGCCGATGGAGCGCTTGCGGAAGCCGTAGCCGCTGGCAATGTAAAAGGCCGCCATCAGGGATTCGCGGTAGGCGAACATGCAAAAGGTCAGCGGGTTGATGTGGCTGGCATCGCCCATGGGGTAAAGCTCACCGGTGTGGGCAAAGACGATGGTCAGCATGCCGACACCCTTGAGCAGATCGAACATGCCCAGCGAATTTGCGGCACGGCGTTTGGTTCCCTCCATAAAAAGGTCCTCCTCTGCGCCGCACCCCGCCCCGGGATGGCAGAATTGCCGGATTTTTGGCGCATCATGTTAAAAATTAGAGATATTTATAATAAGTATAATGCTTTTTGCCCTTGCTGTCAATCAAACCCGGGGAGAAAGCACGGTAGGCGGATACCGGGAAAAGTGTACCACACTCACGGCCTGCCCGCAACAAAAGGCAGGATTTACATCCGGGTGCACAGATTGACTGTAAGTTTAAGTTGCATATTTGTGCAATTAAATCTTGCGTTTGAGCCTTCTATGCGGTATACTCTAGGCTAGAGTACCCAGAAGATTCCATTTAGCGGAAACGAAAGGGAATAATTTAACAAAAATAAACAGGGAGTGTAAAATAATGGCAGACAAGGCTTGTAACGAAGTTGTGACCGCGGCAAATATGCCGATGACCGTTTTTGATATGATCTCTGCGATGCAGAATAAGTATGCTGACCGTGTGGCGTTCCGCTATGTGGAGGGCAAGGACACGGTGGTGGAAAAGACCTACGCTCAGTATGTGCAGGATATCCGCAAAGCGACCGGCTACCTGCAGCAGGAGCTGGGCGAGCCCAAGGGCAAGAAGATCGTTATCCTGAGCCGCACCAACTATGAGTATGGCGCGGTCGTTTTCGGCACCATGATGGCAGGCGCTGTCATCGTGACCCTGAACCAGGGCAAGACCTGGGCCGAACTGGAATATGAGCTGGGCATGGTGGAGCCGGACCTCATCTTCAATGATGGCATCGATTACGGCTACCGCGCCCAGCTGGAAGCGCTCTACGGCGCTCGGCTCCGCCCCATGGATGCCTGGACCGCTGCCCCTGAGGCTGAGATGGTCAACCGCATCGACCACGAGAGTCTGCTGATGCTGATGTTCACCTCCGGCACCACCGGCCGCAGCAAGGGCGTGATGCTGAGCGAGAAGAACTACTTCACCGCCTGCCAGATGTACATCAATGGCCAGAAGGACATCCTTGACCAGGAGGAGCGGCTGGCACCCCAGTACCTCGACCGGAACTTCAGCCACTTTACGCTGGTGCCCATGTTCCATCTGGCCGGTTTCATCTGCTACTTTGTCTATGGCATACAGGGCTGGACCCTGAATCTCTGCTGTGATGCCCGCGACCTGCGCCGGGATATGAGCCTGATGCACAGCGATGCCATGTCTACCCCGCCGGTGCTGGTGGAGATGATCTACAACGAGATCAAACGCGGCCATGCCGACCGCCTGAACGGTCTGTGGAACCTGAGCTGCAGCTCTGCCATCCTTGATCCCGCCATCCTGAGCGAACTGGTGAAGAACGGTTTCTACATCAACCAGTGCTATTCCATGACCGAGCTGGCCGGCTATGGCCTGCTGAACGTGACCCAGGAGGGCAACCACCTGCGTGCCCTGGGCAAGCCGGACGGCTTCTGTGAGGTCAAGGTGGACGAGAACGGCGAGATCTGCGTCCGCGGCGGCTGTGTGATGCTGGGCTACTATAAGGACCCCGAGGCCACTGCCGAGACCATCGACAAGGACGGCTGGCTCCACACCGGCGACCTGGCCCGCGTGGACGAGGAAGGCTACTACTATATGACCGGCCGCAAGAAGAACCTTATCATTCTGGACAGCGGCGAGAATGTCAGCCCTGAGGAGCTGGAAAAGCTGCTGGGCAAGTGCGATGCCATCAAGGAGTGCATCGTCAAGGAGATGGGCAAGAAGATCGGCACTGTGGTCTGCTGTGAGGATGACAAGCAGCAGCAGGTGAAGGCTTTTGTCACCGAGCTGAACCGCACTCTGCCCATGTACAAGCGCATCTCCGTTGTAGAATGCAGCGCCGAGCCCCTGCCCCGCAACGCGCTGGGCAAGCTGCTGCGCAAGTAAAATCAAACGGGAGAAAAAGGAACAGACCATGATAAACAATGTCTATGATCTTGTCAGCCGGACAATGGAGCAGGAATTCCCCGGGCGGGTGGCGTTCCGCTGGGTAGAGGATGCCACCGGCACCGTGAAGGAAAAGACCTATGCCGAGTATGCACAGGATATCCGCCGCGCCGCTGCCTGGTTTGCCCGGAACATCCCGGAGGTGGAGGGCAAGCGGGTGGTCCTGTTGAGCCGGAACTGCTATGAGTACGGCGTGAATACCTTTGGCGCTGTGCTGGCCGGGGCTGTTCTGGTAACGATGAACCAGAAAAAGACCTGGGACGAGCTGAGCTGGGAGCTGGAGCTGGCAGAGCCTGCCCTCATCCTGAACGATGGGGTGGACTACGGCTGCCGTGAGCAGCTGGAGGCTGCGTATGGGGAGCGCCTGCGGCCGATGGATGTCTGGAAGGACACCGCGCCCGGCGGGCTGGAAAAGAAGATCGACCCCAATGCCCTGATGGTCATGCTGTTCACCTCCGGCACCACCGGCCGCAGCAAGGCCGTGATGCTGGCAGAGCGGAACTTCTTTACCGTGATGCAGATGCACGTTGCCATGGGCGACCACATGCTGGACTTCAAGCACCGGCAGCTGCCCGAGGACAAAAACGATGTCCTGAGCAACTTTGCCATCCTGCCCCTGTTCCATCTGGGCACCTTTATCTGCCTGTTCTCCTGGCCCTTCAAGGGCTGGGCCCTGAACCTTTGCAGTGACCTGCGGAATTTCTACCGGGATCTGGGCCTGATGCACAGCGATTCCATTGCCGTGGCCCCGGTGCTGATGGAGAGCATCTACAAGGATGTCAAGCGCGGCCGCGCCGATAAGCTGAACGGCCTGTGGAACCCCTGCGGCAGCTCTGCCATGTTCGACAGCGAGCTGCTGCTGGGTCTGGTGGAAAACGGCATGTACATCACCCAGTGCTACGGCATGACCGAGACCTGCGGCGATGGTCTGGTGAACTACGCCCAGGCAGAGCCCCATATCCGGGCGCTGGGCAAGCCGGACGGCCACTGTGAGTACAAGCTGGATGAGACCGGCGAGATCTGCATCCGGGGCGGCTGTGTGATGCTGGGCTACTATAAGGATCCCGAGGCCACCGCCGAGATCATCGACAAAGACGGCTGGCTCCACACCGGCGACCTGGCCCGTGAGGACGAGGACGGCTATTACTACATGGTGGGCCGGAAGAAGAACCTGATCATTCTGGGTACCGGCGAGAACGTCAGCCCCGAGGAACTGGAAAGAAAGCTCAACGCCTGCCCTGAGGTGCAGGAGTGCGTGGTCAGGGAAATGGGCAAAAAGATCGGCGCGCTGATCTGCTGTGCCGAGGAAAAGCAGGCGGAGGTCCGGGCCTTTATCACCGAGTTGAACCGTACCCTGCCGCTGTACCAGCGGATCACGGCGGTGGAGTTCAGTGCCGAGCCTCTGCCCCGCAACGCCATGGGCAAGCTGCTGCGCAGGTAAGCGCGGAAATTGTAAAAAAAGCGCAAAACCGGGCGGTCGGTGTGTTGCATTTCCTCCATAAAACAGGTATTATAAAACACAGGAATGCCCCGCCGGCTGGCTAAACCGGCCCGGCGCGTGGCATACTGAAACTGCGCCCTTGCAGGCGATAAAAAATCCCTCACGGAAAGGAAGATTTTTTGATGGAAAGAGCAGAAATCATGTCTCAGATCCTGGCAATTCTGGAGGATGTGGCAGAGATCTCGCCCGAGGATGTCAACGAAGACAGCGTGATGATGGATGATCTGGATCTGTCCTCTATGGAGATCCTGACCGTCGTGGCCGATCTGGAAGAGACCTTTGGTCTGCGCATCCCCGAAAAGGAGCTGCGCAACTTTGTGACCATCGGCGATCTGACCGATTATCTGGCCGAGAACGCGGGGTAAATTCCGGATGAATGCAGAGCAGCGTGCGGTGTTTCAGGGCATCGTCTACTACTACCGTGAAAATCAGGTTCTCTGCCGCTATCAGGCCACGCTGAAGGAGGCCGTTGACCCGGCCCTTCTGCAGCAGGCATTGGATGCGGCCCGCCCGCTGGCAGAGTATTATTTCTGCCATGTGGTGTGGGAAAAGCGGGAGGCCCGTCTGGAGCCCAACACTGCCCCCTGCCGTGTGCGGCAGGGCAGCGCCCAGCCAAAGATCCCCGAGGAGACGAACGATTATCTCTTCTCGCTGGGCTATGAGGGGAACACGGTCTATCTGGACTGGTTCCACTTCCTGGCCGATGGCCGGGGCGGCTCGCCCTTTTTCACCCTGCTGCTCAAGCTCTACTGCAACCTGCGCTCCAACGCCGGTTTTGTGTGCGAGGCCCTTGCCTCTGACCCGCCCTATGATGTGGAACAGCTGCTGGCCCGCTACCCGGAGAGCCAGGTGGCCAACAACATGCAGAAGGACGTGCTGCAGATCCACGAAGGCACGCCCCATTTTCAGCGTCTGCGGCTGGACAGGAAAAGCCTTATGAATCTGGCGCAGAAGGAGGGCGTGAAGCCCTTCAGCGCCCTCATGGGGCTGACCTGCCAGGCAGCGCAGCGGTATCTGGAAAAGAACGACCTTGCGTACAGCTATGCCGCCGACACCCGCGCGGCGCTGGGGGTGCCGCACGCCCTGTACAACTGCATTGCGTCCTTTCAGCTGCCCCTGCGGCTGGAACCGCAGGCCAGGCTCCACAGCTTTGCAAAGCAGCTCGACCATGAGATCCGGGAAAGCCTGACCCCGGAGCGCCGCCTGTTCCGCATGGCCGAACAGATGGGCTGGGTGTATCAGGTGTTCCGGCAGAAAGCCGCACTCAAGATCAAGAAGCGTGTGTTCCAGATGGGCGAGTACATAAGCGGCTTCCCGGCAGATTTCTGGGTCAGCTACATCGGCAGCCCGCTGCTGCCGCACAGCCCGGAGCTGGAAGCATACCTGACCGATTTCCAGACCTGGGTGCTGCCGGACGGTGCGTCCCTTGCAATGGAGGTCACCAGCCTGCACGGCGTGCTGACCTGCTGCATTGAGAACAAGGTGGACAAGCCCGGCTACCTCGAGGCCCTGCGCGACGTGATGGAGCAGGAGGGCATCAGGGTGCTGGAAGCGGTACAGATTTCCTGAAGCAACAATAACAGCGAACCCCCTAGTGCAGATCGCACCGGGGGGTTCGCTGTTTAGTTAGCATCCGCACCCTCTCCGTCATTGCTTGCGCAATGCCACCTCTCCCGAAGGGAGAGGCAAGACATCTACGGGGTCAGGTGCTGCGAAGTACAACCTCTCCGTCATCATCGCTTCGCTCGATGCCACCTCCCCTAGTAGGGGAGGCCTTGGCATACCGTCACGTTTTCGAGCGTTGACGCTTCGCTAATTTTTGCACAGTTGCCGTCAGATTTTTTCTTGCGGCAGATGATGATTTTGGAGCCGCAGGCGACCATAGCGAAAAATGAATCTCCTGCCAAAGGCTCCCCTACTAGGGGAGCTGTCACGGCGTTAGCCCGTGACTGAGAGGTTGTACGAAGGATAACCTGCCCTCTTTTATGCGTTTACTTTATGCGTTTACTTTTCCCCAGCTCCGAATAACCTCCCAGCGGCTGATGGAATCCTCCGCGCACGCATCCGGGGCGAGGAGCTGGTTCTCGATGGCCCATGCAAGGGCCTGCTGGACCGGGGCAGCATCGGCAGGGAGAAGAGCAGCGGGGGCCGGGGTCCCGGCGGCTTCCCACAGCAGCAGGGCCAGCTCCCCGGCGTTGTTGGGGATGGCCGCACCGGCAGGCAGGACGGTGTTCAGGTACAGCTCAGTGCCGATCATGTAGCCGGTGTAGCCGAGCACGGCAGCGCCAGCACCCGCCGTGCCGATCATGGCGGCGGTGCCAAGGATGCCGGGGCCTTCGCTTTCAATGGTGGCTTCCCGGTACTGGGCTTCCACGGTAACGGTCTTGCCTTTTTCCACTGCATTGGCCGGGATGGTAAAGCTTTCGGCGTTGTAGGCCACATTGGGGGTGCCCAGCAGGCTTTCCTCACTGATGGCCCACTGGTCGAACACCATGCCCTCCGGTACGGCATCCGGGTTCAGGGTCACGTTTGCTTCTGCATCCACCGGCACGGTGCCGCTGGTCAGCGCATCCCTTTCGCCGGTCGTAAAGCTGCCGCCCACCACTTTCAGGGTGTAGGTCTCCGGTTCCGGTTCTGGTTTCGGCTCAGGCTTCGGTTCCGGTTCAGGCTTCGGTTCGGGTTCCGGTTTCGGGTCGTTCAGCAGCAGCTCAAGGTCAGCCGTAAGAGGCAGCTGTACTTCCCGTACCTTGCCGCTGCTCAGGGTCACATACAGGGTACCGGTGGGCTGGCCGACCACATAAATCTCCTTGGCGGCACTGTCCAGTGTGGTGGTATCGCCGCTGGTTTTCAGGGCCGTAATGGTTCCGTTATCAGAAACAGTAATTTTCTTAGCGCTGTTTTCACAGCCGGTGGGAACATTCAGGAACACGCCGTTCAGGGCGCTGGCGCTGCCGGTAACTTCTTTCAGGAAAATGCCGTTGGTGATGGTGGCGTTGCTGTTCACCGTAACCGGGCAGTTCACCGCCACCCTATGGGGGTTCAGGTCGGTGCTGTTAAAGTCATAGCTTTTCTCGGCGGTAGGCTCCAAAATCAGGCTGTTGTTTTCAAACTTCCAGCCGTTGCCGCTGTAATCCTGGGTGCCGCTCTTGGTGCCAACGGGGTAGCCGGCTTTATCGATCACCAGCCGGGTCAGCATGCTCAGGGTAACGGTGGCCGCATTGGCGGGTGGTGCGATGAAAGTGACAGAAAAATAACCATGACCATCATCGTAATATCTTGGACTTGGTGCCCAATCTTCTAACAAACAATGTGTGTCGTTTGTGTCTCCGAATGTAACATCAATAGGAAATAATATTGCTTGACTGTTTTTAAGATAAATATAGATGGTGATGCTGGTAGTATGGTCGGAATTGGGAATGACATAACCGCTGTTGCCGAAATAATTGATTTCTGCATCGTAACACTCATGGCTGCCATTCTGCTGGGAATTCACTTTCAAGGTATAGCCGTCAGCGACTTGGCCATCCTCTGGTTTTTTATGAAAAATGCCGCCCTTTATGGTGCCAGTGTTGGTAACGGTAGAACTAAACATGCCGCCGGTAATTGTACCATGATTTATAACGGGCATTGAGTAAACGCCACTCGTTATAGTGCCATCATTGGTAATACTGGAACCAGGATTTTCGGCGTTCCAAAATTTACCATTTGCAATCGTTGCGTTTTTCCTTATGATGGCAGAACATAAAATACTCTTTGGATCCAGACGGATGTTTCCGCACTCTTTCAAATCATAGGTAGTAGGGTTTTCGGGGGCGATGGTCAAAACTTTAGCCGTAGCATCATAGCTCCAGCCATCACCGGTATAAATTTGGTGATTTTGGGAATCGGTTGTAGGAGCTATATCATCGAGAACTGGATAACCAGACTGAATTTGTAAAGGTTTCAAGTTGGAGCCGCCTTCCTCCGCCCACGCTGTGATTGCCGACACAGGCAGGAACGTTACCGCCATGCACAGCGCCACCAGAAGGCTGATAAGTCGTTTCTTCATAGGAGATTCCTCACTTTCCTTGCGCCGGTCTCCCGGCTGGGTGGTATGGGGGCTTATACTCTTCTACTTCCTATAATGCAAAAAATGAGGAATCCTTTCACCTGACTGGGAATTTTTTTTTTTTTTTGAGGACGACCTCTCCTCCTTGACAATCCACCGAAAATTGACTATACTACAAATAGAAAAGGCGCTGACTGCAAATGGTCAGCTCCCACTCCTAGTCAGTTAAAAAGATTGACCGCTAAGTTTGGAAGGCTTGGGGCGGTCAATCTTTTTTGTTTTTATCGTGTTCTTTGTTAGAAATTTTCCAACCAGCATCAAATGCGGCTTTGGCAACGGTGACCATCAACGTCAGCAAACCGATGATGACGGTCAGCAGTGCGCAAACTTCTGCTAAAGACATCCGATCGATAAAATACAATCGGAAAAATGGCTCACCCTGTCCTTGTCGGCCGGATGCTGACCTCGCCGTGCTGCAGGGCAATCTGCCTGCCGCCCTCGCGCTCCACCACCAGACGGCCCGCATCGTCAATGGAAAGGGCCTTTGCGGCATAGGTCTCGGCCCCGGTGCAGACAGTGACCCAGTGGCCCGGCACAAAACAGCGGGCCCGGTACTCGTCCAGACAGTCGAAGGCCGGGCAGAGGGAGAGCAACTCCCGGGCAATGGCCCCGGCCAGCACTGCCCGGCTCACGGGTGCGGGCCCGCCGGGGTAAAGGCTGCCCGCCGTGCGGGCCAGCTCCTCGGGCCAATCGGCAGAGGAGGTGGTCAGGTTGAGGCCGATGCCCACCACCAGCCATTCCAGCTGACCGCATTCCATGTCGGTCCCGGCTTCGGTCAGGATGCCGCAGACCTTGCGGCCCTGATAGTAAAGGTCGTTCACCCATTTGATGCCCAGCTCCAGCCCGCACAGGGCCTTGACAGCCCGGGCCACGGCCACCGCCGCACTGATGGTCACACTCTGGGCATCGGCGGCAGAAAGGGTAGGCCGCAGGATGAGGGAGAGGTAGACCCCCTTCCCGGCAGGGCTTTCAAACCGCCGCCCCAGCCGCCCGCGCCCCGCCTTCTGGTGGGCCGTGAGCACCAGTGTGCCGTGGGGCGCACCGCCCAGTGCCAGCTGCTTGGCCGTCAGGTTGGAGCTTTGCAGCGTGTCGTAGATGTGAATGGGAGCGGGATAGGGGCCCACCGCTTCGGCGCAGAAGGGGTCGCCGCCCGCCAGCCGATAGCCCCGCCGGGGGGCGGCTTCCAG
>ERZ773158.2127-NODE-2127-length-15690-cov-18.206396_pt1 | contig 15690 bp, 13 predicted proteins | sample MGYA00511918_ERZ773158 | MGnify/ENA primary metagenome ERZ773158 (study PRJEB29015, sample SAMEA2737876) | human gut metagenome | biome: human gut; feature: human-associated habitat; material: faeces | place: China | collected 2012 ...
CGTTCAGCAGGTCGGTAATAGCCTTGGGAAGGCCCAGCTGGCCAACGTCGATGCCGGCCACGCTGGTATCGGTGGTGATGCCCACCTCTTCCACATGGTCCACCGCCATCAGGGCTTCCACCACCTGCCCGGCCACATCGTAAGAATCCTCTTTGCTCATATCCGCCGTGGTCGAGATCTCCACAATGGCCTCGTTGCTGGTGATCTCCGGCAGCAGGGTGATGCCCATGGAGAAGACCCGCCAGCCGCAGAAAGCCAGCAGAACGATGGCAGCCCCCAGCGGGATGGCGCGGTGCTGGAAGCACCACTCCAGGCTCTTGCCGTACTTGTCCTGCACTTTCTCAAACCAGGCCAGCTTCTTGGGCTCGGCCTTTTTCAGCACGGTGGAGGACGCCGCCGGGACAACGGTAATGGCCACGATGAGGGAGGCCATGAGGCAGTAGCCGATGCAGAGAGACATGGGCTGCATCAGGTTGCGCACCGTCTCGGAGGTGAAGATGACGGGCACGAAGACGCAGACCGAGGTGAGGGTAGAGGCCACAATGGACATGCCCACCTGCTTTGCGCCCTGCACGGCCGCGCGGGGAGCCGGGACGCCCCGGCCCCGCAGACGGTAGATGTTCTCGATGACGACCACCGAGTTATCCACCAGCATACCGACACCCAGCGACAGACCTGCCAGCGTCATGATGTTCATGTCGAGACCGGTGAAGTACATCAGAACGACGGCGAACAGGACGGACAGCGGGATGCTGACGCCGACCACGAGGGTGGGCTTGATGTCCTTCAGGAAGATGGCCAGCACGATGATGGCCAGCGCAGCGCCCACCAGCATACTGCTGATGATGCTGTTGACGATGATGGTGATGTAGTTGCCCTGGTTGGACAGGACGACGACGTGAAGGTCAGAATACTGGGCCTGCAGCTCCTTGAAGGCATTCAGGCAGCCGTCCGAGACGCTGCTGGCGCTGGAATTGGCGTTGCGGAAAATTTTCAGCACCACGGCCCGCTCCCCATTCAGGCGGGTGTAGCTGGCCTCGGCGTTGTCGATGACGGCCACGTCGGCCACATCGGAGAGGCGGACATCGCCGAAGCCATCGACGTGGAGCAGAAGTGCGCCCTCGATGTCCGAAACGCTGTCGTACTCTTCGCCGACCTTCAGCAGCCAGGACTCGCCGCTCTTATCGGCAACATAGCCGGCAGGCATCGAGAAGTTCTGGGCGTAGATGAGCTGGGCGAGGGTCTTGATGTCCAGCTGCTTGGCCACATCGGCGCTGGCAAGGGCCTTTTCCTTGCTCTCCTCGTAGAGCTGCTTGGCATCTTCCAGCTGGTTTTCGTAGTCCTTCAGCTTCTCCCGGGCCTCGGTGAACTGCATATAGGCACTGAGCTGCTGGCTGGAATAGCTGCCCAGAGCGACGGAGAACTGGTTCATCAGGCCGGGGACATTGTCCATGGCTTTGATGACCTCGTCCAGAGTCTTATAAATGGTGCTCAGGCTGTTGGAGACTTCCAGCTCGTCGGCAAGGTCGGAGACGGTGCCGTCGCTGGTTCCCAGACGGCCCTGCAGCTCCTGCAGAGCGGTGGTGAGCTTATCGGTGATGTCGCGCAGCTCGCCGACGATCTCGATGAGGGAGTCGATGTCCCGCATACCGGTCTGGTTGAACTGGTCCACGACGCGCTGCAGGCCGTCGCGGACGTCGATGAGGGCCTGCTGGATCTCCGGCTCATTGACCACGCCGATGAGCTGGTTGATGCTGCTCAGCAAAGCCTGCGCCTGGTCGCGCACGACGGTGACGGCGTCGGCCACCTCCGTACCCATCTGGGCCATGACCGTATCGGAGACGGTGTTGCCGAAGTTTTTCAGCTGTTTTTCATACTCGGCGCGGCCCTCGGCGATTTGCGCCTCAGCGGCGTCGAGCTGGGCGCGGGCGTCGGCCAGCTGGGTGTCGATGAGCTCCAGCAGGCGGCCATTCACTTCGTCTATCTTATCCTGATTCAGCTGCACCTGCACCATCTTTTCGATGAGGCCGTTGGCCGACACGCTGGAAACGCCGCTGGTGCGGCCCACATAAGGCACGAGGGTGTTATCCACAAAATCCGACAGATCGTAGACATCGCTGCCCTCCCGGCTGACAGCCACCGTCATAAAGGCGTTCATGTTCAGGCTGTACTCGATGATGGAGGGGGTCAGACAGGTGCCGGGCAGACTGGTCGCGGTCTGGTCCACCTTATTGGAGGTCTTGACCATCGCGCTGTTCATGTCGGTGCCTTCGGCGAATTTCATGAGCAGAAGGCTGTAGTTTTCTGCCGAGGTCGCCGTGATGCTCTCGACGCCGGACACTGTACCCAGCGCGTTCTCCATCACATCGGAGACTTCTGACTCCACACGCTCCGGGCTGGCACCGGGGTAGACGGTGACCACCATGAGGTATGGCGTGCTGATGTCGGGCAGAAGGTTCGTCTGCAGGTTTGTGATGGACACGAAGCCCAGCAGCAGGACCATGATGACCGCAACAAGGATGGTGAACGGCTTTTTGACGCTGAATTTTTCCATGATTTCCTATCCATTTCTTTTTTATGCCGCCGCGCGGCAAAAGGTACGCCGCAACCACGGCAGCACCCTCTGAACGCTTCTTATCATTCCTATTATACACAAGGGAATCCCCCTTGCAATAGTCCTGAAGTCAATCTTTAACAAAACTTTCCTTAAATCGCCTTCGTTTAGGAAGTCAATGGGAATATCCCGGCTACTTTCTTGCCATATTTCGTGGAAATACGGGCCGGATTATGCTATACTAGAATGCAGAATGAAATTTTATCGCAATTTCAGGCACAGCGCCTATCCAGACTGCATAAGGCCCATTTTCCGGGCTTATATACGTTCGATACGACCCCAAAGAGGAATGCTATGAAGAAAGTTATATCCGTCCGTTTCAAGGACAACGGCAAGACCTATTATTTTGACCCCGCAGACACCCCCATCAAGACCGGCGACTATGTTATCGTCGAGACGGCCCGGGGCGTGGAATGCGGCGAAGTGGTGCAGGGCGTGAAGGAGATCGCCGACTCCGCTGTCCCCAAGGCCCTCAAGCCCATCACCCGGATGGCCGACAGCGTGGATGTGCGCCGGATGCGCCAGAACCGCGAGGACGAAAAGCGCGCCTACCACACCTGCCAGGAGTGCATCGCCCGCCACGGGCTGGAAATGAAGCTGGTGGAGGCCGAATACACCCTCGACCGCTCCAAGATCATGTTCTATTTCACCGCCGATGGCCGCGTGGACTTCCGTGAGCTGGTCAAGGATCTGGCCGGCATCTTCCACACCCGCATCGAGCTGCGCCAGATCGGCGTGCGCGACGAGAGCAAGATGATCGGCGGCCTGGGCATCTGCGGCCAGCCCTTCTGCTGCAGCCGCTTCCTCAAGGATTTCCAGCCCGTTTCCATCAAGATGGCCAAGGAGCAGGGCCTTTCCCTGAATCCCACCAAGATCAGCGGTGCCTGCGGCCGGTTGATGTGCTGCCTTTCCTACGAGGAAAACGCCTACGAGTACCTGAACAGCATCATGCCCATGGTGGGCAGCACCGTGCGCACCCCGGATGGTCTGGGCACCGTGCTGGAGGTGAACCCCATCTCCGGCTACCTGCGGGTGCGCTGCGGCACCGAAGCCCTGACCCCGCGCTACTATAAGGTGGGCGTGTGTGAGTATATCAGCGGCGGCAAACGGGCACCCCGCCGCCCCGACCCGGACGACGATTATTCCGGTGTGCGCAACCCCGCCCCGGTGGTGGCAGCCGCCGACGAAAAGGGCAATGTGGGCTGCGGCAAATGCCCCAAAAAAGAGAAATAATTCCCAGAAAAATAGTGGGATATCACGGCGGTTAGTATCGCAAAACTAACCATTCTTCGTGATTTTCGCCAAAAAACTCTCTTAATTTTCCCGCAAAGTTAGGCCTTGCTTTTGTGCAACCCCACAAAAATAAAACTTTGGGCTTTTATGGCACACGGTTAGTCTTGCCTTTTCTTTTCCACTTTGCTAGAATGCAGACAAGGATGAATTCCGGGGAAGCCTGCTGGCACCGTGCGAGGGCAGACTTCTTCTTAAAGCTAGTGCACGGGTGATAAAAGGAGAGTTTTATTATGGCACACAAGGTTTCTGACGCATGTGTTGGCTGCGGCGCTTGCGAGGGCGCTTGCCCTGTTGGTGCTGTCACCATTGAGAATGGTGTTGCAGTTGTGAATGCAGACGCTTGCATCGATTGCGGCGCTTGCGAGGGTGCTTGCCCCACCGGTGCTATCGCTGCTGAATAATTTCACGGCGAACACTGAAAAACGCATCAAAAGCAGCAGACCTGTCAAAAGCGGGTCTGCTGCTTTTCTTTCATGCACAATTTTCCCCAATTTTTCCGCCCGATATTTTGGCAGTGGATTTTAGGTGCTGTATATGGAACATTCCACCGAGATTTTGTATAATAGAACAAGAGTCTATTGTTCAGCCGTACACCGCTTTGGCTCGGACGCGCTGCTGCTGGCCCGGTTTTCGGAGCCAAAGCGGGCCTGGCGCGCCGCCGACCTGTGCTCCGGCTGCGGCATCGTGAGCCTGGAATGGCACGACCGGGGCCACCGCGGCCCCTGCCTGGGGCTGGAGCTGCAGCCCGAAGCCAGCGCGCTGCTGGCCGCCGCCTGCGCCGAACAGGGCATTGAGCACATCACGCCCGTCTGCGCCGACCTGCGCTCCTTCCGGGAGGGCGAGGGCAGCTACGACCTGTGCGCCTGCAACCCGCCCTATTTCACGGCAGGGGAACAGGCCGCCGACAGGGCCCGGGCCACTGCCCGCCACGAGACGGACTGCACGCTGGACGATGTCTGCAAGTGCGCGTTCCGGCTGCTGAAGGATGGCGGGCGGCTCTCGCTCTGCCACCGGCCTGAGCGGCTGGCCGAGGTGCTGGCTGTCCTGCGGGCCAACCGGCTGGAACCCAAGCGGCTGGCCTTTGTGAAGAACCGGCCGGATGCCGCCCCCTGGCTGTTTCTGGTGGAAGCACAGAAAAACCGAAAAACCGGGCTGCGGGTCGAGCCGGATGTGCTCATCTCGGCAGGCGCGGCACTGTATGGACGCTGAACCTCTCAGGTGCTGTGCGCCAAGTACGGGCTGCGGCTCCTGGCAGGGGAGGCGGCATCCCGTAGGGATGACGGAGAGGTTTTGTACAAATCAAATGGGAGGATACTATGGCAGGTACTCTTTATATTGTCGCCACACCCATCGGCAACCTGGATGACATGCCGCCCCGTGTGGCAGCCACCTTTGGCGCGGCAGATTTCATTGCCGCGGAGGATACCCGCGTGACCATGAAGCTGCTCAACTTTCTGGGGCTGAAAAAGCCGATGGTGAGCTACTACGAGCACGCCCTGCAGAAGGGCGAGGGGATCCTGCGCCGCATTGAGGCAGGCGAGAACTGCGCCCTGTGCAGCGATGCCGGAATGCCCTGCGTCTCTGACCCGGGCGAAGTGATCGTGCGGGATGCACTGGCCCGGGGCATCAAGGTGGTGCCTGTTCCGGCAGCTTCCGCCTGTGTGACGGCGCTGGCCGTCTCCGGTCAGGACACCTCCCGCTGGGTGTTCGAGGGGTTTCTGCCTGTGAACAAAAAGCAGAAGCGGGAGCGGCTGGCCGAGCTGCAGGGGGAAAAGCGGACGGTCATCTTCTACGAAGCGCCCCACAAACTGCGCACCACGCTGGACGACCTGACCGCCGCCTTCGGCCCTGAGCGGAGCATCACCCTCTGCCGGGAGCTGACCAAGCTCCACGAGGAGATCTGGAAAACGACGCTGGGCGAGGCCCAGACCCATTATGCCGAGAACGACCCCCGCGGCGAGTATGTTCTGGTGATGGCCGGTGCGCCCGCCGCCGAAGCCGAAGAAGAGCTGACCCTGGAGCAGGCCGCCCAGCGGGCGCTGGAACTGACCCGGAACGGCTGCGCAGCCTCTGCCGCCGCCAAGGCCGCCGCGCAGGGCACGCCGTATTCCAAGAGTGAAGTGTACAAGCAGCTGCTTGCTTTGCAGGCAGACTGACCTCTCTGTCCATGCTTTCCATTGCCCCCTCTCCTGACAGGAGAGACAGGAACGTAAGCTTGGCTCCCCTACTAGGAGCAACAGCAACAACCGCCGCCAGTGGCGGATAAAGGGCGTTGCTGTTGGGGCCGCAGCCAGCAAGACATAAGTGTTGTTTACAACACGAAATGAATGCTGGGAGCCGCAACCCGTACCTGTCGCCGAAGGCGACTGAGAGGTTTAATACGTATAAATAAGGAGGACGTAGTCCCGTGACGAAACTTTTGATCCTGAGCGACAGCCACAACAGCGCCGGTGCAGTGGAGCGCATCCTGCACGCAGAAAGCGATGCAAATGCCGTTGTCTTTTTGGGAGATGGCCTGCGCGACCTGGAAGATGCACTGACCCTGCACCCCAAGATGAAGGTCTACGCCGTAGCCGGCAACTGCGATTTTGGTGCGTTGGAGCCGCTGGATGGGCTGGCCGCCTTCGATCAGGTGGTCGTTTTCTATACCCACGGTCACATGTACGGTGTAAAATACGATCTGGACACGCTGGCAGATGCCGCCGCCGCCCGCGGCGCTGAGGTGGCATTGTTCGGCCACACCCACAAACCCATCGCCCTCCAGAAAAACGGCGTGTTCCTGTTCAACCCGGGTTCCTGCGGCCGCTGCTACACCGGCCCCAACACCTACGGCGTGATGCTGTTGGACAAGGGCAGGATCACCAGCTTTGCACACAAAGAGGTACCGCAGCAATGAGCATCAATGAGGTGCGTTATCTGCCCGAATGCGGCAGCACCAACGCGTATATGAAAGAGCATTTTGAAGAGTTCGGCCCGGTGGGCGCGGTATATACCACCAACCAGACCGCCGGGCGGGGCCGCCTGGGCCGCACCTGGGTCAACGCCGAGGGCAAGGCGCTGTACTACACGGTCGCCATCCGGGAGCCGCTGGCGCAGCCCGCCACCCTGCCCCTGCTGGCCAGCCTTGCCGTGCGCAGGCAGCTGGCCCTGCGCTACGGCGTGGACTGCCAGATCAAGTGGCCCAATGACCTGTTACTAAACGGCAAAAAGATCGTGGGCATCCTGTGCGAAAGCGTCTGCTACGGCTACCAGCAGCAGGGCCGGGGCATCCTGTGCGGCATTGGCATCAATCTGGCCCAGCCGCAGAGTTATTTTGATGCCGCTGACCTGCCCCACGGCACCTCGCTGGCCCTGCAGGGTGCCACGATCGATCTGGAGCAGGATCCCGGTTGGCTGGCCGAGGCTCTGACGGATTTCGGCTTTGATCGGCCCCTGTACACCTTTGCGCGGGATGGCTTTGCACCTTTCCGTGAGGAGTACAAGGCCGCCTGTGTCAACATCGGACGGCGGGTGACCTTTGACCTGCCGGACGGCGGGCAGGGAGCAGGCGAGGCCGTGGACGTGGACGAAGAAGGCCGTCTTGTTGTCCGCACCGACAGCGGCGAGGAACATGTGTTCACCGGCGAGGTCTCCGTGCGCGGCATCTACGGTTCCCTCTGAAACTTGATATAACACAGCGCCCCCGGCAGAGGATCGCTCCGCCGGGGGTGCTGTTTCAGACAAACAAAAGTCCCCTCCGGCGCTTGCGGTACACCGGAGGGGACTCTTGTTTTGGGGTATTGCTTTGGTGTGAGGAGGAATCATGTGCAAGGGAGACGGTTGCGGCCCCGCTCCCTTGTGCTCATAGTATACCCGATTTCGGCGCAAAAGTCATTACTTTCTTGTGAAATCTTGTGAAAATTCTGTTAAGCTTCGCACGAAATTATTTCGCTCATTCAGTTTCACCTTTTTCCTCTTTCCGCAGGGCTGCGGCATGACGGCGGCCCTCCCCCACATAGTGGGCGGCATTGGCAAGGCTGGCCGCCGCCTGCTCGGGGCTGACCTGCTTGATGATCTTCCCCGGAACCCCCACCACAAGGGAATCGTCCGGGATGATCTTGCCTTCCGGCACCAGCGCACCGGCCCCGATGATGCAGTTTTTGCCCACAACACAGTGGTTGAGCAGGGTGGCGTGCATCCCGATCAGGGAACCGTCTCCCACGGTGCACCCGTGGACAAGGGCACAGTGGCCCACGGTCACGTTTTTGCCCAGCGTGACCGCCCCGCCCGGGTCACAGTGGAGCACCGCATTATCCTGCACATTGGTGTTCTCGCCCAGGGTCAGGGTGCCGTCGTCCCCGCGCAGAACCGCACCATACCAGACCGAGGAGCCCGGCCCCAGCACCACATCGCCCAGCACCGTGGCGTTGGGTGCCACGAACACCGCACCCTCGTCCCGGGGGACTTTTCCACCAAAAGGCAATAACATTGTGAAAAACCACCTTTCTCTTTTCCGTCATTTATGGTATTCTTTTATATAGTGTTTTAGTTTTTGATTCAAGGAAGCCGGGAGCTTCCGTTGGAGGATACGCTTATGCAGAACTCTACTCTCTTCCGCCGGGCGGCGGCCCTGCTGCTGACCGCAGCGCTGGCCCTGACCCTTGTCCTGCCCGGTCTGGCCGCATACGAAATGCCCATCCAGACCGTGAACGAGGGCGAGTCGGTCTATCTGTTCAACGCGGACATCGACAAACCCATTCTGGAGCAGAACGCGGACCAGCAGCGCTACATTGCCAGCCTGACCAAGATGATGACAGCCCTGCTGTTTCTGGAAAGCGGCAAGGACATGAACGCGGAGATCACCATCCCTGCCAGCCTGACCCAGGAGTTCAAGGACATCCAGAACGCCAACGGCAGCACCATCAACCTGCGCATCGGTGAAACGGTGCGCCGCATCGACCTGCTGTACGGCCTGCTGGTGGCCAGCGCCAACGACGCGGCCAGCGCGATCGCCAGTGATGTTTCGGACGGCGACCTGACCGCCTTTGTGGCCCGGATGAACCAGCGTGCCAAAGAGCTGGGCTGCACCAGCACCAGTTTTACCTGCGTGCACGGCCTGTATGATTACGGCAACGTCTCTTCGGCCCACGATCTGGCCCTGATCGCCAAGGCCTGCGCCGAGAACGAGACCTATATGCAGGTGGCAAACACCCTGAGTTATACTCTGCCTGCCACCAATCTGCACCAGAACGAGCGCACCATCACCTCCACCAACCTGATGCTCAACCCGGAGTACCCCTACTACCGGGATTACATCCGGGGCATGAAGACCGGTTTTACCACTCTGGCGGGCCGGTGCTATGTGACCTTTGCCCAGAAGGACGGCCACACCTACGGGCTGGTGGTGCTGGGCTCCGACCTTGACAACATTTACAGGGAGGCCTCCGAGATCCTGGACTGGGCCTTTGCAAGCTTTTCTGACCGGGAGCTGGTGGACACCGAGACCCCGCTGACCACCGCCCCCCTGAAGAAATGCCGCTCTTATGAGGAAGTGGAGCTTTACGCTGCCGCGCCGGTCAGCGGCTACGGCCATGCGGACGACAAGGTGACCTTCACCTACGACCTTCAGGAAAACATCTCTGCCACCGTCAAGGATGGGGCTGTCCTTGGCACGGCCACCGTTTATCTGGACGGCTATGAGGTGGCCACGGTAGACCTTGTGACCCATCAGGAATATGTCTCCGACTTTCGCACCGACCTTCAGACCACGTTTCTCCTGATGGCGGCCCTCATCGTCCTTCTGGCTGTCCTCAGCTTTTTCACCCTCGTTGCCGGGGGCGGCTCGCTGAATCTGGGCCGGCGCAGAAAAGCACGGAGAAGATGATCTCACCCTCTCAGTCTCGCTAACGCTCGACAGCTCCCCCGAAGGGGGAGCTTTTTGTTTTGGGCAAAACCCGGCTAAACCTCTCAGCCGTCGCTAACGCTCGGCAGGTACGGGTTACAGCCCCCGGAATCTTGCAGCCAGCACACTCAAGGTGATCTTGGGGTTCACCTGTGCGCCCAGCCGCTGGATCGCCGCATCGGCGGCTGCAAGGGCCTTGCGGGCGGCATCGCCCTGCACCGGGGCACGGAGGCTGCCGCGCAGCCCTGCGGCCGCTACGGCCCGGAAATCGGCCAGCAGAGCGGCAGCCCCCACCTTATCCTTTTCGTAAGCTGACAGCAGAACAGCGGCGGCATAACTGTCCTGCGCGGCCGCTGCTTTGGCGAGGGCAAGCGCCTTGTCCACCTGCGCCCGGCGGGCCTCATCCCGGGCCGCGTCCAGCACTGTGCCGATGTGGCCATCGAACAGCTCACTGTACAGGGCGGCATCCTTGCTGTCCACCCCCTGTGCGGTGCAGTAGCGGGCGCAATCGGCGGGGGAGACCGGAGCCACTGCAAAGCTGATGCAGCGGCTCCGGATGGTGGGCAGAACACCTGCCAGCGAATCCGCCGTCAACAGAAAAAGCACACCCTCAGGCGGCTCCTCCATGACCTTCAGCAGGGCGTTGGCCGATTCCTCGTTCATCCGCTCCACATGGTAGAGCAGCACTGCGCGCCCCTCTGCCGAAAGGCTGGTGTTGAAGATCTCGCTGCGCATGGCCGTGACCTGACCGACCAGATACCGCCCGCCGCTGCCCATACCGGTCACGGAGATGGCTTCCCGGACGATGCCGGTCTCGATCTGGCCGCTGTCGCGCTTACCGGCCTTTGCCACAGCACGGCAGCACTCGCCCCGGAGCAGGGCTTCGGCGGGCGCGCCGCCGTTGGGGTAAAGGTAATCCGCCGCCACACAGCGGGCCGCAAACCCGGTTCCCAGCCCCTCTTCGCCCACCAGCAGAACACTGTGGGTCATGCGGCGGCCCCCCAGCATCAGCCGGACGCTGGTCTTTAATTCCGAATTGCCTTCCAGACGATCAATCATCATCTCCGATTTTTCCTCTTCCACTGCTCCCGGCGCACCCAGGCGCGGATGTTATGCCAGGCCTGCGGCCCGAAGAACAGAAGGAAGCCCAGCATACAGAGCAGATAGTTCAGCTTGCCCAGCATCCCCATGCTCAGGAAGCTGAACACCCACAGGGCGGCGGCAAAGATGCCGAAATATTTCACCTTGAGGGGGATGACGAAGAAGAGTAGCACCTGCAGCTCCGGGTAAAGCATGGCAAAGGCCAGCAGGAGGGAGAGGGACAGACAGTAGGTATCGGCAGAGCCTGTCAGCAGGCAGGCCAGCCACGCGCCTGCCATCCCCAGCAGGACATAAAGGTTGAAGCGGAAATCGCCCCACTCCCGTTCCAGCGCACTGCCGACGAACCAGGTAAAATAGATGCCCAGCACCACGCTGAGCGGCCCGCCGCCTGAAAAAGGCACCAGCACAAAGGTGAACAGCCGCCAGATCTGCCCGGCGAACAGGGCACTGCGGCTCAGGGAGAGATAAAAGGAAATATACTGGTTGACGAACAGTTCAATGGCATAGACCAGGATCTGGCCGCCGATGAGGATGTTGATGAGGTTGGGAATGCAGAACCGGCCGTATTTCCGTTCCAGCTTGGTGATCCAGTTCATAGGCAGAAGCCTCCGTTATTCGTAAAATTTGCGCCCCGTTGGCCGGGAACGCTCTCTTTTTTCATTGTACCATGATTGGCAGGGCCATTCAAGGCGAAGGGTGTGAACAAAGGGATCTGGCTGTCTGTTCATCCGAGTGCTAAAACAGCAGGTTGTATCCACTTTTGGTGTGTTCAGATGGACTTATCCACTCTTTCCACTGGGTTTTCCACCGGAATTGTGAAAAAAGGCCCGGTTTTCCCACGATGTTTTCCACTTTTTCCACTGAGTTTTCCACATTTTCCTGTGAAGCGTTTTATACATGGTGTATTGTGCCGCGCGAATCTTTGCGAAAATCAGGGGAATTATGGGCCTTTGCACCTTTTTTCTGAAAGAAAGTCAAACCCAAAAATTTACTTTTTACAGCAGGCAGAAAATCCGCTCCTTGAATTTCTCCCCGTTGGAATGAAGGAACCGCTAGTTTTCCACACCCGCTTTCTACAAAAATTGACCTGTGGAAAACAGCGGGAAAACCTGAGTTTTCAACAAAAAGAAACAACCCTCTCAGTCAAAGCCGTCAGGCTTTGACTGAGAGGGCTGCTCCTATAAAATCAAACGTTACATCATATTCCGGAACACGACCTGCGCGATCTGGAAGTACAGGATCAAGCTGCAGGCATCCACGATGGTGGTGATGAAGGGGGTCGCCATGATGGCCGGGTCCGCACCCAGCTTCTTGGCGGCAAGGGGCAGCATACCGCCCACCAGCTTTGCCAGGATGACGCTGAAGAACAGCGACACGCTGACGACGATGGCGTAGCCCATCACATTGTCATACTGACCAGCAAAGATGAAGGTGTACATCAAGTAGATGCGCAGACCGTTCACCACGCCCAGCACCGCACCCACGATCGCGGAAACGCGGAGTTCCTTGGCCAACACCTTGAGGAAATCGGCGGGTTCCACCTCGCCCAGCGCCAGACCGCGCACCATCAGGGTGCTGATCTGGTTGCCGCAGTTGCCGGCGGTATCCATCAGCATGGGCATGAAGGAGACCAGCAGGGGCAGGCTCACAAAGGCTTCCTCGTAATGGGTGGTGACCATGCCGGTAAAGGTGGCCGACAGCATCAGGATCAGCAGCCAGGGGATGCGCTGCTTGGCGTGGGTCCAGACACTGGTGCCAAAATAAGTGGTGGCCTCATCCGCAGGCAGAATGGCGGCCATCTTCTGCATATCCTCGGTGCTCTCATCGGTCAGAACATCGATTGCATCGTCGATGGTGATAATGCCCACAAACATGCCCTCGTTGTCCACAACGGGCATTGCGGTAAAGTCGTAGCGCTGCATCTCACGGGCCACAAACTCCTGGTCATCTGTGACCTTCACAGTGACCACGTTGTCGTCCATGATATCGACCAGCGGGGTATCAGGGTCTGCCAGCAGCAGGTCACGGGCAGAAACAACACCCTTCAGGCGGTTGCGCTCCACAACATAGTTGATATAGACGGTCTCGGCGTTCTCGCCCTGCCGCCGGATGGCATCCAGCGCCTGCCGGACATTCATCTCTTTTTTCAGCCGGACATATTCAGGGGTCATCAGGCTGCCGGCCGAGCTCTCGGGGTAGTTCAGCAGCTTGTTCAGGCTCTCGCGGGTCTGCTTGGAGGATTTCTCCAGCACCCGCTTGACCACGCCTGCAGGCATATCCTCCAGCAGGTCGGCGGCATCGTCCAGGCTCATCTCCTCAATGGCGCTGACCAGCTCCACGTCGGAGAAGGCGTTGACCAGGTCATCCCGGGCTTCATCGGACATATAGGCGAAGGCCTCGGTGGCCACTTCCTTTTTCAGCAGGCGGAACACCACCAGACGGTTGTTCTCGTCCAGCTCCTCCAGCAGCTCTGCCAGGTCGGCAGGCTGCTCCTCCTCGGTGACCTCACGCAGCTTGACGTACTGCTTTTTTACCAGCATCTTGAGCAGGCGGCTCTTGGTCAGCATCTCGGGGTCAGCCTTGACCTCCTCGTCCCGGGCCTCCTCTTTCTCAGCTTCCCGGATGTCCTGCTTCAGGTCCTCTGTGGCTTCCTCGTTCAGATCTCTGACCAGCTTCTGGCGCACCTCGTCCGGGATATCAGCGGGCAGCTCCTGCACAGGCAGGGCGGCCTCGGTCAGTTCGTTTTTCTTTTCTTCCATTTCCATTTTGCGTACCTCCTACCGTATTCCGGCGGTTGGTACAGGTCAAAACAAAAAGCGCCGCCAACGGCCCGCATCCACCCTTTGCCAGGGCTTCCACGCGCACAAAGCCGCGCCCTTTCTCCCCGCTGAGAAGTGCCCGAACAGCACCTCTTACCGGGCAAAAAAGGCGAACGCAGCCTGCTCCATGTCCCGTCCTATCGCACCAAAACCGCATCTTCGACTATGATCCGGGTCCATTGTCCTGCGTTCACCTCCTAAAGATCTTTTCCACTTTTTATTATAGCGCCGCCCAAAAGGCCGGTCAACCCTAAATGCACCGAATCAGGCGGGAATTTCCACCAAAACACGCAGAAAGCCCCTTCCAGTGCTTGCGGACCACTGAAAGGGGCTTTCTGTTTGGATATTGCCTTGGTGTGAGGAGGAATCATGTACAAGGAATCGGTTGCGGCCCCGGTTCCTTATGTCAGTAGTATAGCACCAAAAGCACGGGTTTGCATGAAAATCCTATGAAGAAATTGTAAAATAGCGAGAAGATATTTTTATCGCACCCTTGACAAAATGGGATATATCATATATTATAGAAATAGGATATATCCCATAGAGGAGGGCTGCCGCTTGGAATGTTACGATGTAGACTTCTATCATAAGGAGAATGGCGACTGTCCGGTAGATGATTTTCTGGAATCCCTTGACACCAAAATGCGTGCAAAAGTATTGGGTGCTGTCGCACTGCTGGAAGCCAACGGACCACAGCTGCGGGAGCCCTACTCCAAATTTATTGGGGACGGAATTTTTGAGATCCGTGCTAAGCAGAGCAACAATATCACACGTGTTCTGTATTTCTTTTACATTGGAAAGCGCATTGTTCTGACCAACGGCTTTATCAAGAAAACGCAAAAAACGCCACCAGAGGAAATTGCCCTGGCCAAAAAATATCGTGCAGACTATCTTGAACGAAAGGAGAAGATATCGTGAGTGATTTTCGGAATTTTCTCAACAAACAACTGGAAGACCCTGAATTCAAAGCGGAGTGGGAGGCACTTCAGCCAGAGCTTTCGCTGGTACAGGCAATGATCGATGCCCGGAAGGTAAGCGGCCTGACCCAGAAGGAGCTCTCGGAGCGTACCGGCATTGCTCAGGCAGACATCAGCAAGCTGGAAAACGGCAACGCAAATCCTTCTCTGCGGACGCTGCAGCGCCTTGCCGCCGGTATGGGAATGCAGGTCAAAATTGAATTCATTCCTGCTCCCGCAAAATAGTATATGGATGAGAGAACCGCTGTATGGAACATTCCGTACAGCGGTTTCTGTTTTCTTACACAAAAATACGCCCCGTTCACTATAAAGTGAGCGGGGCGCTAAAAACGGATTCGTTTTTGACTGCGGCAAGATCCCTGCAGGGCAGGTCTTATGCAGCAGGCGGAGCAAGGTATCTGTTGCCAGACCTTATGCTCCTGACACACGCGGGGTGTGCTTTCAAGGACCCTCGCGGGCGCTTTGGTATCTCATATCCCGCTGCGGTGCTCCGCACGGAACAAAGCACCGCCCGGGAAGTGAAATCAGATAGAACTCGTATGGCGAATGCTGTACTTCAGCACATCACCTGCATGGATGGATGCGTTTCTCCGCTTCGTACCGCTGCATTGCGCAGTAACCGCCGGTACGGGGCAGCCGCCCTCTTGCATTGTGGGGCTAAGGTGCCGCAAATATCTGCATCCAAAGCGCAGAAGAATGCTTACTTGTACAGGTCGACCAGACGGGTCAGGTGCTCGTAGCGGTCGTTTGCAACTTCCTGGTTGCGTGCGAACAGCTCCTTAGCACGGTCGGGGAATGCACGAGTCAGGCGGCTGTAACGGGTCTCGTTAGCCAGCAGTGCCTGATACTTCTCGTTATCCACAGCCTTGGAGGTCAGGGTGAACGGATTCTTGCCCTGAGCCTTGTTTGCCGGGTTGAAGGTGAACAGGTTCCAGTAACCGGCCTCAACTGCCTTCTTCATCTCGTTCTGGCAGTTGGTCATGCCGCCCTTGACACCGTGCAGCT
>ERZ773158.2129-NODE-2129-length-15672-cov-4.183454_pt1 | contig 15672 bp, 16 predicted proteins | sample MGYA00511918_ERZ773158 | MGnify/ENA primary metagenome ERZ773158 (study PRJEB29015, sample SAMEA2737876) | human gut metagenome | biome: human gut; feature: human-associated habitat; material: faeces | place: China | collected 2012 ...
TAGGCATGCCGCCATCACCCCACATGCGCTCCAGCTGGAATTTGCCCAGCAGGATAAAGTTGATAAGGGTCTTCAGCACCTGTGCCACGAACCAGCCCAGAAGCGATACGGTAAGGATCGGATTGAACGAAAAGATCTCGTGAATGAACTGCATAATCATCTTCCTTTATGATTTGATCGGGGGATCAGCTTTTGCGCACCAGGAGCTGCTGTGCCAGCTGCTCCAGAAACGCCGCTTTTGTGCCAAAATGGCTGTGCAGCTGCGCGCAGGTCTCGGCGTTGAGCTTTTGTGCAAGGTCCATTGCACCCTGCACACCGTACAGGGTGGCAAAGGTCGTTTTGCCGTTTTCGCTGTCGCTGCCGATGGGTTTGCCCAGCTGTTCCGGCGTGCTGGTGACATCCAGCACATCGTCCACGATCTGGAACACGAGCCCCAGACCGTAGGCATAGGCTTCCAGCACACGGCAGGTCTCGGTGTCGGCCTCTGCGGCAGCGGCATCATCGACATCATTTCCGAGCTGTACCGCTGCGGCATCGTCAACGCCAAGGGCCTGTTCATCCGGGAGGGCGAGCGCGTCCGCCGGGATCATCACGGTATGGGGCGTTACGTTATCGCCTTTGAAAACGAAAGCGAAACCGGCCGGGAAGTGTCCATCAACGAGGTGGACATCGACAATTTCATCCGTGCCAAGGGCGCGATCTTCTCCGCCATCGCAACGCTGCTGCAAAGCGTGGATATGCCCGTGGAAGCCATCGAGAACGTCTATGTCGCAGGCGGCATCGGCAGCGGCAAAAGCACCGTTTGCCGTCTTTTCGCGCGTTTGGGCGTCGCGGTCTATGACTCCGATGCCGGGGCCAAACGGCTGATGACGGAGGATGCGGAGCTGCGCCGGCGCATCACGGACCGTTTCGGGGCCGAAGCCTATGCGGACGGGACCTTGAACCGTACCTACCTTGCCGGGCGGGTCTTCTCCGAGGCGCAGGCCCTCGCCGACCTGAACGCCATCGTCCACCCGGCCGTCCGGGCCGATTTCGCGGCGTGGGCCGAACAGCAGGAGGGCGACTACGTGATCCTCGAAAGCGCCCTTCTTTTCGATGCGGGGTTCGATGCCTGCGTCGACCGCACGGTTGCCGTCCTCGCCCCCGAGGCGCTGCGCATCGAACGCACCTGCCGCCGCGACGGGTGCGGGGCCGACCAGGTCGTGCGCCGCATTGCCGCGCAGCTCGACGATGATGCGCTGAGCGCCCGCGCAGACTATGTGGTGGTCAATATCTTCGAGGAAGACCTCGAACCAGCGGTAGTCAAACTCGACCGGATTTTCAGCCATGGCAGCAAATAACCCCTTGTTCGATTTCTCACAGCCCCGGGTGATGGCGATCCTGAACGTCACCCCCGACTCGTTTTTCGCCGGCAGCCGTATGCCCGATGCGCCGCATGTCGAGCGCCGCGTGCGCGAGGCCGTAGCCGAAGGGGCGTCGATCATCGACGTCGGCGGCTACTCGTCGCGTTCCGGGGCGGACGAAGTATCCCCCGGGGAGGAGTGGCGGCGCGTGAAGCTGGGCGTGGGTGCCGTGCGGCGGCTGGCCCCCGGCATGGCCGTTTCGGTCGATACGTTCCGCAGCGAGGTCGCTGCCCGGGCGATCGAAAGGTTCGGCCCCCTGATCATCAACGACATTTCTGCCGGGGAACTCGACCCCGCCATGCCTGCCGTCGCTGCGAAATACGGGGTGCCCTACATCGCCATGCACATGAAGGGCGACCCTAAGACCATGCAGTCGCTCACGGACTACAAACGCGACATCACGGCCGAGGTCGTCGCCTATTTCGAGGCCAGGGTTGCCGCGCTGCTCGCCGCCGGGATCGCACGCGAGCATCTCGTCCTCGATCCCGGTTTCGGCTTCGCCAAGACCACGGAACAGAATTACGAACTGCTCGCCGGGCTTCACCGCCTCTGTGCGCTGGGCTATCCCGTACTGGCGGGGCTCTCGCGCAAGTCGATGATCTACCGTGTGCTCGGCGTCACCCCTGCCCAGTCCCTTGCGGGTACCGTAGCCCTGGGGTGGGAGTGCCTGCGCCAGGGCGCCGCGATCCTGCGCGTCCACGACGTGCGGGAAGCCGTCGATACGGTGAGGATCTTCAACGCATACGTACAAAACAGCGGAGAGATATGCCAAATGAAAAAATAACGGGGAATCCGGCGGAGAAGCCTGCGGAAAAGGTGTCGGAAAACGGGGCGGAAAAACCTGCCGGGCGTCGTGACGGACGACGGGGAAGGCCGCAGGGCGGACAGCAAAACCGATCGCAGCAGGGCGCACAGCGGGACAAGCAGCATGATAGCCCGCAGAACAAGCCGCAGGCCGAAACGCAAAGCGGGCCGGGCAGGCAGTCCGAGGTGCGGGAGTGTCCGGGCGGCGAGCACCGCGGCGCAAGGCAATCCGCGTCCCGGGGCGGACGATCCGGTGAACGCCAAAACCTCCGCACGGCAGACAGCCGTAGCGGGAATTACGGCCGCTCCGGGAGTTCCCGTCCGGCGGACGGGACGGCGGTCGGGAAGCCCGCTTTCAACTGGACATGGCGCGACTATGCGCTGCAACTCTCGGTGGTCATCATCGGCATCGTCGTTACGTTCGCCGGCTCGGGGCTGATCGAACGCTGGCGCGTGGCGCGCGAAGTGCGTGCGACGATGCTGCTGGTACATGCCGAACTGGAAACCAACCGCGCGGATTTCATGCAGGTCTGGGACTATCAGCAATGGGAAATGCGCGCCTGCAAGTTCTTGACGGACAACCGCCGTGACCTGAAACGGATACCGTCCGATACGCTGGCCTCTTTCGATCCGGTTTACGGGCGGATCCATTTCTTCCATCCGCGCAGGGATGCTTTCGAGGTGCTGAAGAATTCCGGCCTGATGTCTTCGGTGCCCGACAAGGACTTCCTGCTGGCCGTCACGCAGGGATACGCCGTGCTGGCCGATTTGGAGGAGAATATCTCGATGTACTACCAGTTAAAACTCACTGCCCAGAACGACATGTCCAAGGACTTCAGCGAGAAACAGCGGGAGCGTTTCTATACCGGGGACATGTACGAGCGGTGGGAATGTATTTTCTCGGTGCCGTGTTTTGCCGAATTCATGCTGACAGCGCCCTATTATTTTCCGGAGGGATATATCGAAGGATTGTTGGCGGACGTCGATCGGTCGATACGGGCGATCGAAGCGAAATACAAACTGGATAAAAAACCGACCGATGATTAAAGTTACCGATATACACAAGCGCTTCGGCGACCTCGAAGTGCTGAAAGGCGTTTCGCTCGACGTCGCCCGGGGCGAGGTCGTTTCGATCGTCGGTGCCAGCGGCGCCGGCAAGACCACGCTGTTGCAGATCGTGGGTACGCTTTCGCGGCCCGACGGCGGACGGGTCGAAATCGACGGGCAGGATGTTTTTTCGCTGGGCGATAAGACGTTGTCCCGATTCCGCAACGGACGCATCGGTTTCGTGTTCCAGTTCCACCACCTGCTGCCCGAGTTCACGGCCTTCGAGAACGTCTGCATCCCGGGGCTGATCGGCAAGCACCCCCGTGCGGAGGTCGAACGCCGCGCCGCGGAGCTGCTGGAAATGATGGGTCTCGCCGGGCGCCGCGACCATAAGCCCGGCCAGCTTTCCGGCGGCGAGCAGCAGCGCGTGGCCATCGCCCGGGCCCTGATCAATTCCCCCGCCGTGCTGCTGGCCGACGAACCCTCGGGCAACCTCGATTCGCACAACCGCGACGAGATACACCGTCTTTTTTTCGAGTTGCGCGACCGGCTGGGGCAGACCATCGTGATCGTGACCCACGACGAACACCTCGCCGCCATGGCCGACCGCCGCATCACGATGTCCGACGGCCGGATTCTGTAAGGCTGCGTCCGGTGGGCGGTTCGCGTTGCCGTACGGGTTCCCCGGGTGCCCTGCCGTCTGATATCGCTTCCGGTATCCGGCGGCTTTCCCGGCGTGGCGGGGCTGCTTCGGGCTGTTCCCGAAGCCGTCCGGGGTTGCGGATCATTGCATAAATACAGTTGTATTATGGATACAGAACTCAGGGAGCTGCTCGAACGGCTCCACGACAAATACAACCGTCCCGAGTTTATCGAGTGCGACCCCATCTCGGTGCCGCACCGCTATGCGGGGCGTACCGACCGGGAGATCGCGGGATTTTTCGCCGCCACGATCGCCTGGGGCAACCGCAAGGCGATCGTGGCGAACGGCCACCGGATGATGCGCTGCATGGACGACGCTCCGGCGGATTTCGTGCGCAACGCCTCGGAGAAGGAGCTGGCATCGCTTTCGTCCTATGCCCACCGCACGTTCAACGGCGGCGACCTGCGTGACTTCGTGCTGGCACTGCGTCGTATGGAGGAGCTTCACGGCGGCATCGGTAGTTTCTTCGAGACCCGTTACGAGGCGACGCGGAGCATCCCGGCGGTCTTTGCCGAATTCCGGCGCGAGTTTTTCAGCTGCGGCCATGCCCCGCGTTGCGAAAAACATCTTTCGTCCATCGAGAAGGGCGCCGCCTGCAAACGGCTCTGCATGTACCTGCGCTGGATGGTGCGCAGCGACGGGCGTGGCGTGGATTTCGGCGAGTGGACGCGCATCCCGATGTCGGCGCTCTATATCCCGCTCGACGTCCATACAGGCAATATGTCCCGTGCGCTGGGGCTGCTCACACGCCGCCAGAACGACTGGCGTGCCGTCGAGCAGACCACCGCTTCGCTCCGCATGTTCGATCCCGCCGACCCTGTGCGTTACGATTTCTCGCTCTTCGGGGCGGGTATCGACGGTTACCTCAAAGCATAGAGACGATGTTCCGCTTCAAACAATTCGCCATACGCCAGGATCGCTGCCCGATGAAGGTCGGGACGGACGGCGTGCTGCTGGGTGCCTGGGTCTCGGTGCGTCCGTCGGACAGGCGCATCCTCGATATAGGTAGCGGTACAGGGCTTATTGCACTGATGATGGCACAACGTGTCCCCGGGGCCCGGATCACGGGTGTCGACGTGGAAGACATTTCGCAGGCGCGCGAGAATGCCGATGCCTCGCCGTGGGGCGGCAGGGTAGCGTTCGTGCAGTGCCCCGTACAAGAGTTCGCCCCGCAGGGAAAGTTCGACCTGGTCGTCTCCAACCCGCCGTTCTTTGTCGATTCGCTCACCTGTCCCGATGCGGGGCGTACCACGGCCCGCCATGCCGTACGGCTGCCCTTCGGCGATCTGCGCGACGCCGTCGTGCGTCTGCTCTCCGACGAGGGGCGCTTCGCCGTGGTCTTGCCTGCGGACGAGGCCGCCCGTTTCATCGGCATCTGCCGGGACGTGTTGCTTCCGGTGCGTCGTACCGACGTGCGCACGACGCCCCGCCATGCAGCCAAACGGGTGCTGCTCGAATTCGTCCATACGTCTTCCGCCCCGGCTCCCGATCGCACCGAGCTGGTTATCGGCACGGGTGTGCACGAGCAGTATACCCCCGAATACCGTGCCCTGACGCGCGATTTTTACCTGAAATTTTGATAGCACGACAAAATAAGTTACATTTGCGTTAGCGATTAAAAAATTCGAACCCATGAAACTCAGACTTCTGGCGCTCGCCCTCGTCGTATGCGGCGGCGCCGCGGCGCAAAACCCATACATAGCCCTGCAAGGGGCCGACGAAACATCCGGCGGCATCGTCGTGTCGCAGCCCCGCACGGTGCTGGCCGTTGACGTCACGGCCGAGCGCGACGTGACCCTCAGCGGCCCCTATGCGCGCTATGCGCAGAAATTCCTCGGCGTCCGCGCCCCGCTGACCGACAAGATGTCATGGGCTGTTACCGGGGCTTCGGTCGCCCTGCTCGACCCCAAGGCGTGCCTCGATGCGCCCGCCCCGGCCCAACCTTCGCGCACGGTGATGTCCCATGCCACGTCCGAGGACGAATTTTCGCGCCTCCAGGCCGACAAGAACGACATGGCGGTGCTGGCGTTGGAAGACGCCGCCCGAGAAGCCGCCAACACGATCTTTTCGCTTCGCAGGCACCGTATCGAGCTCATCACGGGCGAAGCGGGCGAAAATGTCTTCGGCGAGGGGCTGAAAGCCGCCCTGGCCGAGATCGAACGCCTCGAACAGAGCTATCTGGAGCTCTTCCTGGGCAAGCGTGTCGTCACCACCGAGACCCGCCGCTATGTGGTCTATCCGCAATCCGACAAGAAGCAGTATATCGTCTGCCGTTTCAGCGCCGCCGCAGGGCTGCTCCCCGAGAGCGACCTTTCGGGTGACATGGTGCTGTTGCAGATCGAACCCTCAGGCAATACGGCTACCGCCGTCGAGGCTTCGGCCAAGGAGTCCAATACCGTGACCTGTCGCGTGGCCGACCCGTCGGTCTGCACGGTCATCGCCGGCGGCCGCGAGTATGCCCGCGCGGTGCTTCCGCTGTTCGAGTTCGGCCGCACGATCAACGTCGCGCTTCCCCGCCGCAAATAGCTTTTACCGATGGATTACACGTCGCGTATGGTGGCGCTGCTCAGGGAGTTGCGCCGCGAGCGTAACGGTGCCGTAGCCGATTCGATGCGCTATTACGGCACGCCTTACGGACTGAATTACGGGGTGAGCCTGCCCACATTGCGCCGGATAGCGCGTGCGGAGGCGCCCGACCACGGTTTCGCCCGTTACCTCTACCGGCAGGATGTCCGCGAACTGCGCCTTGCGGCGCTGCATATTGCATGTCCGGCGTGCTTTACGCCGGAGGAGTTCCCCGCATGGGCCGCAGGCATCGTCAATTCCGAAATCGCCGAGGAGGCCGCTTTTGCCCTGCTGAGCCGAGCCGAGGCGTTCCCCGCGCTGTTCTCGGCGTGGATCGCCTCGCCCGATGCGTTGTTGCAGTATGCTGCCCTGCTCGCCGCCGCGCGCAGTCCCCGCCTTACTGCCTCATGGGTTGCTCCGGCCGTCGAAGCCGTGCACCGCAATGCAACGGCTGAGGCGACGGTCGAAACGCCGGCCGAAGCGACGACCGAGGCGACCGCCGCCGCAATTTCTGCCGCTGCGGATACCTCTGTTGCACCGGGTGCCTTTGTCTTTGATACGTCTGTTACGGAGGCCTCTTCTCCGGAAGTTGCCACGCTTGCTCCCGGCAATTCTTCCGTTGACGTGACCCCTTCCGCCGCAACTGCCCCTTCCGCCGCAATTGTCTCAGCCGCCCCAGGCGCTTCTCCGGCCTCAGACCCGCATGTCGCCTCCCCGTGTGCTGCCGGGCAGCAGGTTTCCTGCCGGCCTGCGGCACAGCATCCCGTTCCCGCCGCCCGCCTTACGGCCCAGGGTGCGGTGGCGCTGCTCGCTGCCGTCGCGGCGCAAAACGAAGAGAACCGGCAGGCGGTACTCCGCGCAGCCGGTTCTCTGGGTAAGCTCCCTGCCGAAGACTACGTCCACGAGGAGCTCGCCTGGCGTCTGGAGGCATAGGCCTCCCTTTCATGCATTGTTTGTTTCGCGCGGGAGTTCATCGCTGTGCCACCTGTTCGCGCTTTTCCAGCTCCCGCAGCACGTTTACCAGGTGGTCGTAACTCGCGAGTCCGCTCTCGCGCCACAGCACTTCGCCCCGGCGGAAAAACATGAGCGTCGGCACCGACATGATGTTGTAGCGGTGCACTGCGTCCAGCATTCCGCGGTCGTCGATATCCACCTTGTATACATCCACGCGGCCGTTCATCTCCCGTTGGAACTTGTCGATGGCGGGGTGCATCATCTGGCATGGCCCGCACCATGTGGCGAAAAAGTCCACGAACGTCAGCGCGTCCCGCCAGATGATCTTGTCAAAATCCGTTGTTGTCATTCTGTCTTCCCTTTTTAGTTCATCTCCGCCCATGTGACCCCGGCGTAGGCTTTGTCCGCCAACTCCTTTTCCGCATAGCTGATCGTGCGGCGCAGCCCTTCTGCGAGCGGTGTCCGGGGCACCCAGCCCAGCTCCCTGCGTGCTGCCGAGATGTCGGGTGCACGCCGCCTTGCGTCGTCGGCCCGTGCCGCCGTGTGTACGATCCGCGAGCGGCTCCCGGTCAGCGCGACGATCTTCTCTGCCAGCGCCCGGATGGAGATTTCATGGTTGCTGCCCAGGTTCACCGTGCGTACCGCCCCGGCCGACGGCGGTGTTTCCATCAGCCTGACGAGCCCCTCCACGAGGTCTTCGACCCAGCAGAACGTGCGTAGCTGCTCCCCGCTGCCGTTGACGACGATGTCGCGGTTCTGCAAGGCCGCCACGACCATCTTTATCACCACGCGCTGATCCATCGGGTCGGCGCCGCTGCCGTAGGTGTTGAATATGCGGGCAATGCGCGTGTCGACGTCGTATTCGCTGTGGTATGCCCTGTGCAGTGCCTCGGCGGCGCGCTTGCCTTCGCAGAGGATGTAGTGCGTCGAGCAGCAGTTGCCCGGTTCGCTCGCCGGGTCGCGCTGCCCGATGCCGTAGATGTTTCCCGCCGAGGCGAAGACCACCCGCGCATGTTCGGTGCGTGCTGTGTCGAGCGCGTTTATGGCGCCCAGCACGCTCACGCGGAGCGTCTCCACCGGGAGCGCCTTGTTGTAGCGCACGCGCGACGGCGACGCGAGGTTGTATATCTCGTCGCAGCGGATACTGAACCCGTTGATGATATTGTGGTGTACATACCGGAACAGGGGGTGCTGCAATACGCCCCGCAGCAGGGGCGAGTTGACCGCATCGCGGATATCGACGCAGAAAACCTCGTGCCCTTCCTCCAGAAGGCGCAGGCAGAGGTGCGTGCCGATAAAACCCACCCCGCCGAGAACGACTATTCGTTTTTGCATCTCTTACTCCTTTTTACGGGTGTAAGAGCAAAATCTATTCCACAAAAAGCGCCCGTGGCAGTTGGTCTACGCTGTTTATCGTCACGACCTCGATCCCCTTGGGGCGTTTGGCGCCCTTGCCCAGATACCCCGATACGACGATGCGTTTGAATCCCAGGCGCGCGGCCTCGCTGATGCGCTGCTCGGTGCGGGGCGCCGGGCGCACTTCGCCCGAAAGCCCGATTTCGCCCGCGCAGCAGACTCCCTCGGCGACGGGGCGGTCGTAGTACGACGAGATCACCGCCGCGACCACTGCCAGGTCTAATCCCGGGTCGGCGACCTTGAACCCGCCGGCGAAATTCAGGAAGACGTCCTTCTGGAACATCTTCATTCCCACGCGTTTTTCCAGCACGGCCAGCAGCATGTTCATGCGCTTGGTGTCGTAGCCCGTCGTCGAACGCTGGGGCGTACCGTATGCCGCGCCGCTCACCAGTGCCTGCACCTCGATCAGGTAGGGGCGCACGCCGTCGGCCGAAGCGCCCACGGCGATGCCGCTCAGCGGCTCCTCGTAGTGCGTCAGCAGGATCTCGGACGGGTTGTCCACGCTCCGCAGGCCGCTGTCCAGCATCTCGAACACCCCGATTTCGAACGTCGCGCCGAAACGGTTCTTTATGCCGCGCAGGATGCGGTAGATATTGTTGCTGTCGCCTTCGAATTGCAGGACGACGTCGACGATGTGTTCCAGGATCTTGGGCCCGGCGATGCTTCCGTCCTTGGTGATGTGGCCGATGATGAAGATCGACGTCCCGGTCGACTTGGCATACTTGAGCAGCGTCGCGGCGCATTCGCGTATCTGCGACACGCTTCCCGCCGACGAGTCCAGCAGGTCGGTATAGATGGTCTGTATCGAGTCGATCACCACCAGGTCGGGCCTGTGTTCGCCGATCTGCCTGACGATATTTTCGAGCAGCGTCTCGGGATAGATCAGGCATTCGTCGTTGCCGATTCCGATCCTCCCCGCGCGCATCTTGATCTGCTCGGCCGACTCCTCGCCCGAGACATAGAGCGTTTTCAGCCCGTTCGCCGCCAGTGCGATCTGCAGCGAGAGGGTCGACTTGCCGATGCCCGGCTCCCCGCCCACGAGGATCAGCGACCCCGGCACCATCCCGCCGCCCAGCACACGGTTCACCTCGCCGTTGCCCACGTCTATGCGGCGGTGTTCGCTTTCGCGGATGTCGCCTACGCGCTGGGGTTTCGCCGCGGGCAGCGGCCCTGCGGCATTGGCCGCCACGGAACCGCTTTCACGGGCTATGATCTCCTCCGTAAAGGTGTTCCACTCGCCGCACGAGGGGCAGCGCCCCAGCCATTTGGGGGCTTCGAACCCGCAATTCTTGCAGAAAAAGGCCTTTTTGACTTTTGCCATCGGTGTGTTGTCGGTTTGTAAAGGGTCTTCGCAGCTCTTAGAAGGGGTGCGTCGTGTATTCCAGCCTCTCGACCTTCGTGATGCCGGCCGTGGGGTAGAGCGCCTGGTATTTGGCCGTGAGGTCTACGGTCAGCAGCGTGAGGCTCTTGCCCTCCTCCGAATAGTAGGAAACCGCATAGGTGTAGTCGGCGTCCTCGTAGAAGAACCGCAGCTGGTCGGGTTTGTCGGGTTCTTTGTTGAACGACCCAGTGATCGGCGCGGCGTCCGGTGCGGGTGTGATATAGAGCCATCCGCTGTTGTGGTAGAGGAATTCGAGCACGTAACCGCCCCCGGCCTGTACCGGGGCTTCGGCCAGCACGTCCGCGCGTATGGCCTCGATTACCGGGTCGGGTTCAGGTTCAGGGTCGGGTTCCGGCTCCGGTTCGGGCTCGTCTTCGGCCGTTGCCGTTGCTGCTGCGCCGAGCGTGACGGTGGCTTCGACCCGGCTCACCGGATAGCTTGTCGTGTAGTACGGTTCCGATTTCTCCCCGCAGGCCGCGAGTGCCGCCGCGAGGATCAGTATGGCTATGTATCTTATGGCTTTCATCCTTCCGGTATTTGTCAAAGTCCCAGTTCCTGATCTATCAGCACGACCAGCACGCGCCCTGCGGGCCAGCACCGCAGCATCTCCATACGCGTGTTGCACACGCGGTCGGGCGAGTTGCAGTCCGAGCATACGCCCGTCCGGGCGCACGGCGTGCGGAATCCCGGGTGCCGTGCGACGTTTTGCGGTGCGGCGATCGTGCGGATGCGCTCCTCGGCCTCGGCGCGGTCGGCGACGATCTTGTTGCGTCCGGCTACGATGACCACCTTGCGGGGCCCGAACGCCACCGGGGCGATGCGGTTGCCCACCTTGTCGAGCCAGTGGAGCGAGCCTTCCATGCTGATGGCGTTGACTCCCGTGATGAAGAGGTCGGACATCAGCGCCTGCCGGCGTATCTCCAACCGTTCGGGATAGCTCATCGCGGGGTCGAACCCGTCGAGCAGCTTCCAGCGTCCGTCGCCGCGCAGCCACCCGACGATGCCCGTGGCGTGCATCGTTTCCGAGTCGCCGAACGATACTATTTCCGGCCGTTCCCGCTCCGCGATGGCTTTCAGCACCGCGAACGCCTCGGTGGTGTCCTTCACCGTTTCAGCCTCAAAGTGGTGTCGCCGTAATGCTTCGGCGCAGTTTGTTAGTTTCATCTATTTCGAATTGTCCGCCCCCGAGGAATCCCTCCGGGCTATAATTAAGGTACGAAATCAAAAGATAAATCGCCGCCCCGAGTGCCAGGATTACCATGATCCATCCGATGATCCGTTTTCTGCGCCGTTCCCGGCGGGTCTCTTCCCGGATCTCGGCTTTGACGCGTTCGACCGTTTCGGGCGGGAGTTCTTCCCGACGTGTCGGATGACCGGCCCTGTCCCTGCCCAGCAGGTCGAGCATCTTCTCTTTCTTGCTGCGGGGCTGCCGTTTGCGGCGGTTGGCCGCGAGCCGTTGGATCATGTCCTGTACATGCCCCAGCAACATATGCCTACTTGATAAAGAACCTGTATATGTCGTTTCCGTTGGCGTACAGCAGCAGGAACAGGATGATGACCAGCCCGACGTACTGCGCGCCTTCCAGCACCTTGTCGCTCACCTTGCGTCCCGTGACCATCTCCCAGAACGTGAAGATCGCATGCCCGCCGTCCAGGCCCGGTATGGGCAGGATGTTCATCACCGCGAGGATGATCGATAGGAACGCCGTCTTCAACCAGAAATCCTCCCAGTTCCAGTCCCCGGGGAAAATACTGCCGATGGCGATGAACCCGCCCAGCTCCTCGTACATCTTGGTCTTGGGCTGCACGATCATCTTCAACTGTTCCCAGTAGGACGAAATGACTTTCCCGGCCTTTTCGATGCCTGCCGGGATCGACTGCCAGAAGGTGTACTCCTGTGTGCGCAGCGTATAGGGGTTGCGTGCTATCACGCCCAGCTTGCCCTGGTCGGACACCGGGACGGCGATCTGCAGCAGCATGTCGCCTTCGCGCTTCACCGTCAGGGTCACCTCCCCGCCCGCCCGGGTCTTCAGATATTGCTGGTAGCCGGAGTATTCCAGCCCCCGTGCGTCGTCGATGGCCACGATCTCGTCGCCGCGCCTGAGCGCCGCCGCCGATTCGTACACCGCGCTGTCGATCAGGAACGGCACACGCAGCGTAAAGAGGTCTTCGTAACCTTTGGCCTGGCGCATCTCGATCAGCTCGTCCAGCGGCAACGTCAGCTCCACGTGCTTCCCGCCGCGCTCGACGACGACCTTCCGCTCGCCTTCGGTGATGAGCAGCGAATTGAGTATCTTGTTGATGTCGCCGACCGGTTCGCCGTCGATGGTCACGAACTTGTCACCGTCCTCGAAGCCGAGTTTGTGCCCCGCCTCGTTGAAGTTGTAACCCCATTTGGCGTCCTCGTTCGAGAAGTAGTTGTCGCCCCACGTGTAGCAGACGCCGCAGTAGATGACGATCGCCAGCAGGACGTTCATCACCACGCCCGCGATCATCACCAGAAAACGCTGCCATGCGGGTTTGGTGCGGAATTCGTCGGGCTTGGGGGGCTGTTTCATCTGCTCCTTGTCCATCGACTCGTCGATCATGCCGGCGATCTTGCAGTATCCGCCCAGCGGCAGCCAGCCCAGCCCGTACTCGGTGTCGCCGCGCTTGAACTTGAAGATCGAAAACCACGGGTCGAAGAAGATATAGAACTTGTCGACGCGGATCCTGAAAACCCGCGCCATGAGGAAGTGCCCCAATTCGTGGATGCCCACCAGGATGGTGAAGCAGAGGAAAAACTGAATGATCTTGATGATTATATCCATGTCTGTCTTTTGGTTACAACGCTAAGTATTCCGCGGCCAGCCGCCGGGCCTCGTCGTTCGCTTCGGCGTAGTCCCCGAGGGTGGGGGCGGCGGCGAACGAGGCGCGCCCCAGGGCGTACTCGATGGCACGCACGATATCCAGCCATGCGCACTTGCGGCCGAGGAACGCCGCGACGGCCACTTCGTTGGCGCCGTTCATCGTGCAGGCCGCCGTGCCGCGGCGGCGCAGGCACTCGCAGGCGATCTCCAGCGCCGGGTATTTCGCCCGGTCGACCCCGGCGAATGTCAGCTGCGGGTGCGCCATGAAATCGAACCGCTCGCCGGGGCGGGTCGCCCGCCGGGGGGACATCAGCGCGAAACTGATCGGCATACGCATGTCGGGCGTGCCCAGCTGCGCCTTGATCGCCCCGTCCTCGAACTCCACCATCGAGTGTACGATCGACTGCGGGTGCAGCAGCACCGTTATTTTCTCCGCCGGGGTGCCGAACAGCCAGTGTGCCTCGATCACCTCGAAGCCTTTGTTCACCAGCGTCGACGAGTCTATCGTGATCTTTGCGCCCATCTCCCACTGGGGGTGGCGCAGCGCCTGTTCCACGGTCACGTCGGCCAGTTTTTCGCACGGCAGGTCGCGGAATGCGCCGCCGCTGCACGTGATGATGAGCCGCCGTATGGGCGACTGCTCGCCCACCAGGCACTGGAAGATGGCCGAATGTTCCGAGTCGATCGGCAGGATCGGGGCACGCTTTTCGGCCGCCGCAGCGGCAAGAGCGGTGTGAGCACCTATCGCGCGCTGTCGAAAAAGTACACCTGGCTCGGCTATGCCGGCGTGCTGTGCGGTTTTTGCATCATGTGCTTCTACTTCGTGCTCGGCGGCATCGTGCTGCGCTACACGGTGGGCTACTTCCTCTCGCTCTTCGGCGGGAGCACGTTTGCATGGTCCGGACAGGGCACGGACTTCTTCGGCTATTTTCTCACGGACACCAAGAGCATGATCCTGTTTTTTGTGCTCTACATCCTGCTCAACATCATCGTCGTGTCCGGCGGCGTGCACGGCGGCATCGAGAAGTTCTGCAACATCGGCATGCCGGCGCTGTTTTGCCTGCTCGTGTTCATCATTGCCTACATCGCCTGCCAGCCCGGCGCTGCCGAGGGCTACAAGTTCATGTTCCGTCCCGACTTCTCCGTCTTCAGTGACCCGAACGTCGGCTTTGGCCGCGTGCTGAAAAACGCCGCCGGGCAGATGTTCTTCTCCCTGTCGATCGGTCTGGGCGTCATGATCACCTACGGCTCTTACCTCGGCAAGCAGGAGCATCTGCAGCGCAACGCCTTCATCGTCTGCGGCGCGGACACGCTCATCGCGCTCATGGCCGGCATGGCCGTCATGCCCGCCTGCTCCGCCTTCGGCGTGGAGTACGGCGCCGGCCCTGGATTGCTGTTCGCCTCGATGCAGACCGTGTTCTCCCACATGGGCAGCGTCGGCAACCTCATCGGCTTCCTGTTTTACCTGCTCGTGCTGATCGCGGCGCTCACGTCGTCGATCTCCATGCTCGAGCTGTGCACGGCCTACGCCGTGGACAAGCAGATCGAAAAGGGGCTCACGCCCAAGCGCGCCAAGCACACGTCCGAGGTCGCGGCGCTCGTGTTCATCGCGGGTTCGCTCGTCGCGCTCGACGGTCTGGGTGCAGGCGTTGCCGGCGGCGCCGCCGTCGAGACGCCGGCCACCCTGTTCGGCCTGAGCGTGCGCGGCTGGAACGACTGCTGGCTCGACCTGTACGACATGGTCGCCGAGGGCATCCTCATGCCGCTCGGTGCGCTCGTGATGACGATCCTCATCGGCTGGGTGCTCAAGCCCGAGGTCGTGCAGCTCGAATGCGAGCAGAGCGGCGTGAAATACCGCGCGGCGGGCTATTTTAAGGTCTGCTTCAAGTTCATCGTGCCCGTGCTGCTGGCATTCATCCTCTTCTGCCAGCTCACCGACTTCTTCGGTCTGAACATCCCCGGCCTGAGCTGAGGGCTGCAGCACGAAAAGTTCCGTCAGCGTCTGCCCCAACGGGCGGGCGCTGACATTTTTATAACCTTTGTTGAAAACGCGAAAACGCTCTGTTATACTAGGCTCCACTGCCATTTTTCGTCCGAAAGGAGCGCTGCGCCATGCGCAAGACGGCCGCCTACGCCTTCCATCACTCGATCCCGATCCTGATCGGCTTCTTCCCCGTCGGCATCGCCTACGGGCTGCTCATGCAGCAGGCGGGCTACAACTTCCTGTGGTCGGGCGCGTGCAGCCTGTTCGTTCTGGCGGGCTCGCTGCAGTTTCTCATGGTCACGTTTTTTGCCGGTGGCGTGTCGCTGGCCACGGTGGCCGTGCTGGCGCTGCTGCTCAACAGCCGGCACATTTTCTACGGCCTGTCGTTCATCGACAAATTCCGCTCCTTCGGCCCGTGGCGCTGGTTTCTGATCTATTCGCTGTGCGACGAGAACTATTCGCTGCACTGCTCGCACGATTTCGGCCCCGACGTCAATGAGAAGTGGGCCTATGTGCTCACGGCCGCGCTCGTGACGTTTTACTGGGTGGCGCTGTCCATGCTCGGC
>ERZ773158.2161-NODE-2161-length-15451-cov-4.159717_pt1 | contig 15451 bp, 9 predicted proteins | sample MGYA00511918_ERZ773158 | MGnify/ENA primary metagenome ERZ773158 (study PRJEB29015, sample SAMEA2737876) | human gut metagenome | biome: human gut; feature: human-associated habitat; material: faeces | place: China | collected 2012 ...
CGAGTCCAGGGAGCGTCTCGCCGAGATCGAGATCCCCGAGGAGCTGCGCGACAATCTGGCGCTGTTCTTGCGCCTGGAGCGCCGTGTGCTTAGCGAGTATGATCCCGAGATCGCGGACCTGTTCGACAAGATTTTGACAGCCGAGATTGTGGTCAATGCCGGCAACCCCGGTACCTGCGCTGCCGACGAAGCCGTCGACGAGCAGGGCGTGCCCACCGCCGACGAGCCCACTGCCGTGGCATTTCGTGAGGTCGTCGATTTGATCGACAGCCTGCCGCTCGATAAGCAGCAGGTCATTGTCCGCGCCTTTACGAGCTTTTTCCATCTGGCAAACCTGTCGGAGGAGAACTACCGTGTGGCGCAGCTGCGCGAGCGCGAGGCCGGTGCGTCGACCGATACCGAGGTCGATCCTGCCAACGAGCTTACCGTTGCCTATCACCAGCTGGTGAATGAGCTGGGTGTCGAGGGTGCCAACGAGCTGCTCGACAAGCTCGAGTTCCACCCTGTCTTTACCGCACATCCCACCGAGGCCCGTCGTAAGGCCGTCGAGGGCAAGATCCGCCGTATCTCCAACCTGCTGGAGGAGCGTCCGCGTCTGGGCGGCTCCGACCTGGTGGAGAACGAGCGCCATATGCTGCAGGAGATCGACGCCCTGGTGCGTACGAGCCCCATCGCGCTCAAGAAGCCCACGCCGGTCGAGGAAGCCGATACCATCATCGACATCTTCGATAACACGCTGTTCGACGTTATCCCCGTTATCTATCGTCGTTTTGACGATTGGGTGCTGGGCGACAAGGCCGGTACTGTGCCGCCGCTGTGCCCGGCGTTCTTCCATCCCGGCAGCTGGATCGGTTCCGACCGCGACGGTAACCCCAACGTCACCGCCAAGGTGAGCCGTGAGGTCGCCGCCAAGTACTTTACGCACATGGTGCTCAAGCTCGAGGACAAGTGCCGCCACATCGGCCGCAACCTCACGCTCGAGGCTACCTACAGCAAGCCGTCGGCCGAGCTCATTAACCTGTGGAACCATCAGGTCGAGATGAGCCCTCGGTACACGGCCCGCGCCGAGCTGATCTCCGAGCACGAGCCGCATCGCGCCGTCATGCTCGTCATGGCCGACCGTCTGAACGCCACCGTGCGCCGTATCACCGACACCATGTACCACAGCGCCGACGAGTTCCTGGATGACCTGCGCGTCGTCCAGCGTTCGCTGGCCGCCTGCGGTGCCGTCCGTGCCGCCTACGGCCCGGTCCAGACCATCATCTGGCAAGTCGAGTCCTTCGGCTTCCATATGGTCGAGATGGAGTTCCGTCAGCACTCCGTGGTGCATGCCCGCGCCCTCAAGGATATCCACGAGAACGGTATCCATGGCGACCTGCAGCCCATGACGCGCGAAGTCATCGATACCTTCCGTGCCATCGGCTCCATCCAAAAGCGCTACGGCAAGAAGATGGCGCACCGCTACATCATCTCGTTTACCAAGAGCGCCCAGCATGTGGCTGACGTCTTCGAGCTGGCCCACCTGTCCTTCGCACACGAGGAAGATGTCCCCGAGCTCGACGTGATCCCGCTATTCGAGCAGCTCGAGGACCTCGAGGGCTGCGTCGACGTGCTCGACCAGATGCTTACGCTGCCCGTGGTGCAGAAGCGTCTTGCCCAGACCAACCGCCGCATGGAGGTTATGCTGGGCTATTCCGACTCCTCCAAGGACGCCGGTCCTACCACGGCCATGCTCGCGCTGCATTCCGCGCAGGAGCGCATTGCCAAGTGGGCCGAGAAGAACGATATCGACCTGGTGCTCATGCACGGTCGCGGCGGTGCCGTTGGCCGTGGCGGCGGCCCGGCCAACAAGGCCGTGCTGGCGCAGCCCAAGGGTTCGGTCAACTGCTTCTTTAAGCTCACCGAGCAGGGCGAGGTCATCTTTGCCCGTTACGGCAACCGCACGCTGGCTCAGCGCCATGTTGAGTCCGTTGCCGCCGCAACGCTTTTGCAGTCGGCCCCGAGTGTCGAGAAGACCAACACAGAGACCACGCAGAAGTTCTGGGATATGGCCGAGAAGCTTAACGCTGCAAGCCACGAGCGCTATCTGGACCTGCTGAACACCGAGGACTTTACACCGTGGTTCTCGACCGTGACGCCGCTGACCGAAGTCGGTCTGCTGCCGATCGGCTCGCGTCCCGCTAAGCGCGGCCTGGGCGCCAAGTCGCTCGACGACCTGCGTACCATTCCGTGGATCTTCAGCTGGAGCCAGGCACGCATTAACCTGGCCGCTTGGTACGGCCTGGGCACCGCCTGCGAGCAGCTTGGTGACCTTGACCAGCTCAAGGCTGCCTACCAGGAGTGGCCGTTCTTCCGCACGTTCATCGACAACATCGAGATGTCGATTGCTAAGACCGATCAGCGCATTGCCAAGATGTATCTACACCTGGGCGATCGCCAGGATTTGTCCGAGAAGGTCTTCACCGAGATGCAGCTCACGCGTAAGTGGGTCCTTGCCATCGTCGGTGACGAGTGGCCGCTGCAGCGTCGTCGCGTGCTCGGCTGCGCCGTTCGCGTGCGTAACCCCTATGTCGACGCCCTGTCCATCGCCCAGGTCCGCGCCCTTCGTGAGGTGCGTATGAACCAGGACGAGATGGCCGAGGAGAAGAAGGCCGAGTACATGAGCCTGATTCTTTCGACTGTGACTGGCGTCTCGGCAGGATTGCAGAACACGGGGTAATCGATAGCCCTGTAGTCGTCCGGGCCCGCCATCAGTTTACTTTTAGGCACGTCCTCGGACATGCAAGAAGCCCTCGCTGCGCACTTCGTGCGGCGAGGGCTTCTTGCGTCCTGCGGAATATTTTGGGAGGTAGCCCAAACAGCCCCGGCGGGGTCCTGTGTAGTCACCCTTTAGGCGGAACTCTCCTAATTATTTGGATGAGTCGTTTACTTACTTGTACTGTTACCGTCTTCCCACTGTTGTTGGGGTATGCTTTGTTCGTATGTAAACGTATGACATGTTGATGAGGGGAGGGTGCTATGGCTCGCGAGGGCGCTCGTTCTAAGGATTCTGCTAAGCCTGGCATCAAGGAAGTTGCAGCGGTGGCGGGGGTTTCGCCTACTACGGTATCTCGCGTGCTTAATAATCGCGGCTACATTAGTCAGGAAACCCGCGATAAAGTCCATGCGGCGATGGAGCGCATCAATTACACGCCCAACGATATCGCCCGTGCCATGCTCAACGGTCGCCTGAACCTTATCGGCATGATCGTTCCCTTTGTGAGCAGCCCGTTCCATGCTCAGGTTGTGCAGGCGGTCGAGCGCACGTTGGCGGGAAACGGCTTTAAGATGTTGCTGTGCAACAGCGCCAATCGACCCGATCTTGAGCGTTCCTATATTGACATGCTCCGCCGCAATATGGTCGACGGCGTAATCGTCAACTCCCTCAATATCGGTGCCGAAGCATATGCCGAGATGGGCTTGAGCCTGGTTGGCATCGACTGCGATCTTGGCGAGGGCTCTGTCCAGATTGCAAGTGACAGCTATGGCATCGGCGAGCTCGCCACGCGCCGTCTGATTGATGACGGCTGCAGGCGTATCCTGTGCCTGCGCAGCAATAGCCGCATGCGCATGCCTGCCAATAAGCGTACCGATGCCTACCTCGATGTTGTTGAGCAGGCCGGTTTGTCCGCGCTTGTTCGTGAGGTCGAGTTCGTTAAGCCCGACGACGAAAAGGGCGCGGTCGTCGCGAAGATCCTCGATGAGAACCCCGATATTGACGGCATCTTTGCGGGAGACGACACGATGGCGGCCATCTGCCTCAACATGATGAAGCAGCGCGGCTTGAGTGCTCCGGACGATATTAAGGTCGTGGGCGCGGATGGTGCCCGCCGCACCATGACGTTTATGCCTGACCTAACAACCGTACGCCAAGATATCGATCGCATCGGAGAGCTCGCGGCGCAATCCATCATCGCTCTGATTAACGGCGATAAGCCCGAATCGAATATAAAACTCCCCGTTGAACTTATTGAGGGCAAAACCGCGTAGTTCATCCCGTGCTAAAAGAATCCCTCAAACGCCACCGATAACCGTTCGCCGGCATATGTCAACCGTTTGCCGACGACTGGAACTGCGAAAAGACGTATGGATATGAAAACGTTTGACATATGAAAACGATTGACATATCTTGCAGATGTACCGAGTTAGTATCTCGACGGAAAGGAAGTCTCGGATGCATAAGGTGTATTACCAGCCTGAGGGAATTTGGGTAGGCGACATCATGCCGTACGGCGAGGATGGCACGTTCTATCTCTATCATCAGCGTGACACGCGTAACCCCGAACCTTTCGGAGAGCCGTTTGGCTGGGCACTCGCGACGACCAAGGATTTCGTCAACTACAAGGACTTTGGCGAGAGCCTTGAGCGTGGCGGCGACGAGGAGGTCGACCAGTACGTTTATGCCGGCACGGTGTTTAAGGTGGGCGACAAGTACCATGCGCTCTACACTGGTTGCAATCGCGATAAGGTCCGCGCACGTTTGATGAAGCAGGTTCTTCTTCACGCAACGAGTGACGACGCCGTCAAGTGGGAGAAGAACATCGCCGAGACGCTGCTTCCGCCCCAGGAGGGTTACGATGACCGCAACTGGCGCGATCCCTTTGTGCTTTGGGATGAGGAGAACGAAGAGTACATGCTCATCCTCGGCACGCGTGTGGGCGAGGACAAGCGTCTGATGACCGGTCGTCTGGTCAAGTTCACCTCCAAGGACCTGGATACCTGGGAGTTCCAAGGCGACTGGTGGAATCCGGGCCTGTACACCATGTTCGAGATGCCCGATCTCTTTAAGATGGGCGACTGGTGGTATCTGGTGTTCTCTGAGTACAGTGATGGCAACAAGACCCGTTACCGCATGTCTCGCTCTATCAACGGTCCCTGGATCACTCCTGCGGACGATTCCTTCGATGGCCGCGCGTACTATGCCGCACGTACCGCATTTGATGGCGAGCGCCGCGTTCTCTTTGGTTGGGTTCCTACGCGTGACGAGGGCGGCGACCCCAGCTCTTACCTGTGGGGTGGCACCTTTATGCCCCTCGAGATCGTTCAGCGTGCCGACGGAACGCTTGGCACCAAACTCCCCGACAGCATGCTTGGCGCCTTTGGCGAGGCTAAGGCAGTCGAGGCCTTTAAGCTTTCCTGCGAGTCGGGCAAGGTCGAGCAGGTGCTCGCTGCGGATGCCGGTTCCACCTATATGCTCGACGCCGACATCGAGCTCGCCGGTGACGCTGCCGGCTTCTCGGTAAAGCTCGCCGAGAACGCCGAGTCCGGTCTAGCCTATGAGTTCCGCGCCAACCTGCGTGAGGGCAAGCTCGAGTTTACGGCGGCCCCCCAGTATCCGTGGTTCCAGGTCAACAACATGGGCCTCGAGCGTCCGTTGTTCTTCAAGGGCGAGGGCACTCATCATGTGCGCCTGGTCGTTGACGACGATATCGCGACCATCTTTGTCGATGATGTTGCGCTTAACGCTCGCTTTTGCAATAAGCAGGGCCAGGGTGTGGCGCTGACGGTCACCGACGGTACGCTCAAGTGCGCAAATGCAACGATCGCATCTCTGTAATGGCCACAAAACGTCTTATGATTTCGTAAGGGAATGGAGAGGAACATGGACTACAAAGTAGTGTCTCAGCAAGTCGTCGATAACGTCGGCGGTCTGGAGAACATCGAGGGTGCCACGCATTGCGTTACGCGTCTGCGTCTGGTGCTCAAGGATACGAGCAAGTACAACAAGGCCGAGCTCGAGAACATCGATGGCGTCAAGGGCGTGCTGTACAACAGCGGCCAGCTCATGATCATCTTTGGTACCGGTACCGTTAACAAGGTCTACGATGAGTTTATGGCTCTGACGGGCGTCAAGGAGATCAGCGCTTCCGAGGTCAAGGGCGCCGAGGCGGACAAGAAGGGCAATTTCTTCTCGGTCCTCAAGGTATTCTCGGACATCTTTATCCCCATCATTCCCGCTTTCGTCGGCGCTGCTATCATCATCGGCCTTAAGTCGCTGATCGTTGCCAACGGCCTCTTTGGCATGGAGGGCAGCCTTGCCGACCACAGCGAGTTCCTCAAGAACCTCGCAAGCTTCTTTGCCATTATCGCCACCACCTTCGATTACCTGCCTGTCCTGGTTATGTACAGCGCGGTGAAGCGTTTTGGCGGTAACCCGATTCTGGGCATCCTCGTCGGTATCGTCATGGTTCACCCGAGCCTTATGAACCGCAACACGTTCGTTATGGATCCGACGGGCGCTGAGTACTGGAACTTCGGCCCGCTCTCCATTCCCATGGTTGCTTTCCAGGGCGGCGTGTTCCCCGCAATCCTGACCGCCTGGTTCATGGCCAAGGTCGAGAAGATTGCCCAGAAGTACATCCCCGAGGTCGTCTCGTTCGTCTTTGTCCCGACCGTCACCCTGATTCTTGCCAACGTCGCCCTGTTCACCGTGTTTGGCCCGCTCGGCAACCTGATCGGCGATGTTCTCGCTGGCGTGATCGACGTCCTGTACAACAGGATGGGCGTCTTTGGTGCCTTTGTCTTCGCCGCGTTCCTGCAGCCGCTCGTCGTTACCGGTACGCACCAGTTCATTCAGGGTATCGAGGCTAATCTCGTTGCCACGACTGGCTTCAACTACATTCAGGCCATCTGGTCCGTTTCCATCATCGCCCAGGGCGGCGGCGCCATCGGCATGTATCTCATTCACAAGAAGCATTCCAAAGAGCGCAACATCTGCATGTCGTCCTTTATCCCGACGCTGGTCGGAATCTCCGAGCCCGCTATCTTTGCTGCAAACATGCGCTACTCGATCATTCCGTTCATCTGCGCTTGCATCGGTGCAGGCTGCGGCGGTGCCTTCGTGAAGCTCTTTGAGGTGCGCGCTATCGGCCAGGGTCTGACCGGCGTACTTGGCCTGCTCATCGTCACGCCCGAGACCCTCGTGTGGTATGTGGCTGGCAATCTGATCGCTTTCTTCGTCCCGATCATCCTGATCTTTGCCTACAACAAGGCAAAGGGCGTGCCGACCACCGATGAAGAGGGCGCTGGCGCTGGCTTCGACGTTAGCTTCTAGTTGAGCCGTTCAGCGTAATGTGCGGATAAGTCCATTTGAGGAAGGGCGTTCGGCTCGTGTGAGTCGAGCGTCCTTCCCCATAGACGAGAAAGTCAACGGCGATGTTAAATCAAAAAAATAAGGTGACGCGCGCGGACTATGAGCAGTGGCGTGCCGGACAGGATGAGACGGCGGGTCGCATCGCGTCCGACCCCGATAGGCTCCTGTTCCATGTGGAGCCTGAGCTTGGCTGGCTCAACGACCCCAACGGTTTGGTGCAGATTGGTGATACGTATCACATCTATCACCAATACGATCCATTCGATGCTGCGCATGGCGGTCCAGTGCTTTGGAATCATCTGACAACAAAGGATTTTGTGACGTACGAGAATCGTGGCCCTGTGCTGTTCCCCGATTCCGATTTGGATTCGAGCGGAGTGTATTCTGGTTCTGCCTTTGTACACGACGGCAAGATTCACTACTTCTATACCGGCAACGTCAAGCATTTTGATCGCGACGATTACGACTATGTGCTGACAGGGCGCGAGCAAAATCAGATTCACATGGTCGCCGAGAACCCCGACGAATTGGGCGAGAAACGTATGGCTGTTGGGCCGCTCGATTACCCCGACGATATCGGTACGCACGTGCGCGACCCCAAGATCCTGGAGCACGACGGTATCTACTACATGGTTCTCGGTGCTCGTACAAAAGACGACCGCGGTTGCGTGCTTGTCTATACCTCGCGCGATCTTGAGTGCTGGCAATATGCGACGCGTATTGAACTCGGCGAGAAGTTCGGTTTTATGTGGGAGTGCCCGGATCTGTTTGAGCTCGATGGCGAGTTAATCCTCGTTTGCTGCCCACAGGGCGTGCCCGTCGATGGTTGGCGTTACCGAAACCCGCATCAGTGCGTGTGGTTCCGCATCAAGGCCGATTGGGAAAAGCCTTGCTTTGCCATTGTCGAATCGGGCAAGCCCCAGATGGTCGATGCAGGTTTTGACTTCTATGCCCCTCAATCATTTGCAGATGCCGACGGTCGACGGATTATGATCGGTTGGGCCGGCTGCCCCGATGCAACGGCTCAAAACCCGACGGTGGAACGCGGATGGCAGTGCGCGCTTACCGTGCCGAGGGTGCTGAATATGCGCGACGGTAAGCTCTGCCAGTGGCCCGCGCGCGAGGTTGAGCAACTGCGCAAGGAGCGTGTTTCGGTGACCGCCGGAGAGACCGTCGACTCTCCTGGTCGACTGTTTGATGCCGTCGTGTCGTGCCGGGGGACGAAGTCCATTGAGCTGGAGGTTCGTGAGGGTGTTGTCATGTGCTTTGCCAACGGAATGATCACACTTGATATGGGCGATGAGGGCTATGGACGCGACAAGAGGTCGGTTGAGCTCGACGAGCTTTACTGCCTGCGAGTCCTTTCGGATGCCACGATGCTCGAGGTATTTGTCAACGACGGCGAGGTTGCGCTTACGAGCCGCACCTATTCGTCTGCGGCGCCTGCGATGCAGTTGCGCGCCGAGGGCGACGCCTCGATGGAGTTTTACCGTCTGGCTCGCTAGCCGCATTGTGAGTGACCATGGCGTTTTGGATACACGGGCTTTCTTGGCGGCTACCGTTTATCGCATATAGCTACCGTTTGCGGAGTAAGTAACACTCATTACTAAACCGTGTAGAATCTCATGCAAGCACGGAGTATTTCAGGGAGACGCTGTCCTTTGTTGTGGCGAAGGGCGGCGTCTCTCTGGTGCTTGGGAGTCGTTGTTCAATTGGGCGACGGGCGTGCGCGCGTAATAAATAATCAACGTCGAGATGGGTCGTGATGATAATGGGCAAGTACGTAATCGTGGTTGAGTCTGGTTCGGATGTGACGCCGGAGCTCTGCGAGCGCTACGGCATCGTGCGCGTGCCTATGCATGTCACGATTGGTGACGAGACCGTCGAGGACGGTTCGATCGATCCGCTCGAAATATATTCGCGTTGCAACGAGTTTGGCGTGATGCCCAAGACCAGCGGCTGCGCGCCTGCGGATTTTGCTCATGTGTACGACCGTATCCATGCCGAGAAGCCCGACGCGACCATCCTGCATCTTGCGTACTCCGAAGTCACGACCTGTTCGCATCAGTCCTCCAAGATTGCAGCTAAGGGCCGCGACTACGTGTTCTCCATGGACACGCGCTTTGTCTCGGTAGGCCAGTCGCTTGTTGCCGTCGAGACTGCCAAATACATCGAGGCTCACCCCGATGCCACCGTCGACGAGATTTTCGCCTTCACTAATTCCGTCATGGACCGCGTGCTGCTGGTCTTTGTTCCTACCGATCTTGCCTTCCTCAAGGCGGGCGGTCGCTTGTCCAACGTTGCGTTCCTGGGCGCTCATCTGCTCAAGATCAAGCCCTGCATTGAAGTGACGGGCGGCAAGTTTGTGGCAACCAAGAAATTCCGCGGCTCTATGCTCAAATGCGCCCGTGCCTTTATTGACCACATGGTTGCCAAGGGCGAGATTGACTACTCGCACATTGGCCTGGCGTATTCGGTAGGCCTTTCCGAGGAGCTGCGCGATGATATGGAGGTCTACGCGCATGAACTCGGCTTTAAGGACATCACCTGGACTCAGGTCGGCGGCGTCATCTCGAGCCATTGTGGCCCGACCGCCTTTGGTGCGGTGCTGACGCTCAAGGCGTAAGGGCTGGCGTAATCGATATCTATTGCCACGGCGGCGGGCGGGTTGCGACAACCTTCCCGCCGCTCTTGCGTGGGGCCAAATAGGACAACCCAATCGATCGCTAAACCGTTTCACCATCATGCGTATGGGCTAGAATGACTCTGGCATTTTAATTGACAATAACCAAAGAGAGGCAAGGTTGCGGGAATGGCTGAGATGACGCTTGAGGGTGTGGACGCTCATCCCGAGGACTCTGCGTATGCCCTGGGTCGCGTGCATTCGATCGAGACGATGGGAACGGTCGACGGTCCCGGCATCCGCTTTGTGGTGTTTGTTCAGGGCTGTCCCATGCGCTGTGCGTATTGCCATAACCCCGATACCTGGTCGGTTAACGGCGGCACCATGGTGACCGTCGAGCACCTGATGGACGAGTTCCAGAGCAACCATGAGTTTTACCGCAGCGGCGGAATTACGGTTTCGGGCGGCGAGCCGCTCCTGCAGCCCGAGTTTTTGGCCGACCTGTTCTGTGCAATGCACAACAACCCCGATGGCCGCGTGCATACCTGCCTTGACAGCTGCGGATATGCGTTTGACCCCAACCATCCCGAGAAGTTCGATGCTGTGCTCAACGAGACCGACATGGTGCTGCTCGATATTAAACATGCCGATCCCGTCGAGCATAAAAAGCTGACCGGTTGCGACCCCGCACGCATTCTGGCGTTTGGTGATGAACTCGCGCGTCGCAAGATTAAAGTCGTTATCCGCCACGTGGTGGTGCCGGGCATTACCGACACGGTGGAGGAGTGTGAGGCGCTCGGCCGCCTGATTGCCCCGTGGCATAACGTGGTGGGCCTGGAGATGCTGCCGTATCACACGATGGGTGTCGTCAAGTACGAGCAGCTGGGGATTCCCTATAAGCTTGAGGGCGTGCCTCAGATGGATACCGCGCGCATGCCCGAGCTGCGCAATGCCGTTATGACCGGCATGAAAAAGCGCCGCACGGAACTCAAAAACGCCATCGGCTAGCGGCACTCATTGGGGACAGACTTAAATGAGTGCCCCCGGGCACCTAGTTGATTGCTAAAGAGCCCCGTCAAGTTGCGGTGGAATAGTTCTTGTTTATCGGCTAATACCGCCCAAACAGGAACTATTTCATCGCAACTGCGTTTTGGGCGGAGATGCGCAACAGAATCGTGCCATTTGGATAAATACGCTTGTGGTTTCTTTAAAGACACCTTAAACGCCGCTGAATATCTTTGGAAAGAAATGCCTGCTCGGTATTATGCTGCTCGTATATAAACGGTAGCAGTCAGGAGACCACGTGCGAAACAACGCATCGCGGGACGAGTATGTGCCGCAGCATAGCAGCAGATATGAGACGAAGGGCACGTCTTCGCGTGGCCTTGCTGACGCTCGCATCCGCGTGACGAAGATCGCCGCCATTGGGATGCTGACGTTGGCGGTAATTATCCTCGGAATTACCGCCAAAACCTACGCGTCGGAGCGAATGGCACACTCAGATGCGTCAACGGTACAGACGCAAAACAAAAAGGTCTCTGAATCTAAAGCCACCGCAAGCCAAACCCTGTCGACAGCGAGTCTCAAGACGAGGCTTTCGAAGGCGGACTTTAACGAGATTCCCTCAGGCGATACCGTGAAGACCTTCTCACTGGTTGATGACCAGATCCCCGCCCTGGAGGATGAGAGCCTTGCCGCGCTCCAAGACGCCCTGAGTCAGGCGCAGGAGCTGGGGGATGTGGGCGTAGTGTTCTACGACCTATCGAGCGGCAAGGGCGTGACGTATAACGCGGACGCCGAGGTGTACGGTGCGAGCAGTTATAAGGCGCTCTATGTGCTCTACGTCTGCGAATCTCTGGTCGAGACGGGCCAGGTCTCACTCGATGATTCCCTTGGCACCTATGGCGGCTACAACATGGGCTGGCAGACGGTGCGCGACCTGATCGAGGCCGCGGTCGTTAATTCGGACAACGATTCGTTTATCGCGTTGCGTGCGGCGTTTGACCGTGTCGGTTACGAGGATTGGATTGTCGGTCTTGGCGTCGATTACGATACCGCACTCGATCCGATGAGTGATTTTCCCACTTATTGCCCGCGCACCTCGGCCAAGTTGTGGTGCGAGATGAGCGAGTATCTGAGCCATGATACCGAGACGTCACAATGGCTGTCGGGCCTTCTGGCCTCTACGGCCCGATCGTTTATTCGTGACGGCATTGCGGACGACCAAGCCTTGGTGCGCAACAAGGCAGGCTGGATTAGCGAGGATGGTTGCTATTCGACATGCGATGCGGGCCTTATCGACATCGATGGCCGTACCTATGTCATGAGCATCATGACATCGATGCCATGGAGCGATCGCTCGAGTGAGCTGGTGGCCGCGATTGCCAAGGCGCTCTATGATACCCGCACTGCGCTGGCCTAACGGCTTCGTATCGCGCGGTTGAGTCAAAATGCTGGTACCATACCGTGGATAGCAATTTGCACGGATTTGGGGGATGGCATGGCAACCATCGCGATTATAGGCGCACTCGAAAAAGAGGTTGCGCAGATTAAAGAAGAGCTGAGTGGCGCGCATGAGGCGCAGGAGGCGGGCTTGACCGTTGTGAGCGGCGAGCTTGACGGTCTGACGGTGGTCGCCACGACCGCTGGCATGGGTACCGTGAACGCCGCTGCCGCAACGCAGCATCTCATCAGCAAATACGCCCCACAGGCCGTTGTGTTTTCAGGTATCGCGGGAGGCCTAAACCCTAAACTGCATATTAACGACGTGGTTATAGGCAAGTGCCTGCGCTATCTGGATACCGATACGGCACTCATCGCCGAGTCCGCGCCGGGGCTCGAGGAGTTTGTCTCGACGCCGGCGTTGGCTGATGTTGCTGCCGCCGTGCTTGCCGAGCATGGATTTGTGGATGCCTCGGCGGATGAGACTTCTGCGGAGAAGGACCCCAAGCAGTTCCTGTGTGGCACTATCGCCACGGGTGACCGCTTTGTTACGGGTGACGCCATGCGTAACGCTGCGATTGAGGCCACGCATGCCGATTGCGTTGAGATGGAAGGTGCTGCGATTGCCCATATTGCAGCCAAGAACGGTGTCGATTGTCTGGTGCTGCGTGCTATCAGCGATAATTGTGACGAGGCATATGACGCGTTTTGCGAGCGAGAGTTCGATTTGGACGAGTACGCCCGTACCGCGAGCGGCATGACGCTCGATATCGTCCGCCGCATCGCCGCCGCGTAATCGTGCATCCCTATTGTAAGAACCTACGACCAAGGAGTATCCATGGCCGATTCCATTAATTACCAGCTTGCCAAGTTCGTTGCCAGCTATGGCAAGGTTTCGCAGATTCCCGAGTCCATCTGCCCCGAGGTGAGCTTCGTCGGCCGCTCCAACGTGGGCAAGTCGTCGATTATGAATAAGCTTTTTGGCCGCAAGAACCTCGTCAAGGTCTCGAGCACACCGGGCAAGACGAGCAACATCAACTTCTTTGAGGCTGACGACGTGCACTTCGTCGACCTGCCGGGCTATGGTTTCGCCCGTCGTTCCAAGGCCGAGCGCGACCGCTGGGCCGAGCTCATCGGCGACTTCTTCGACTCGGAGCGCAGCTTTAACCTGGTCGTGTCGCTGGTGGATATTCGTCACGACCCCAGCAAGCTCGACCATGACATGATCGACTACCTGCAGGGCAACGAATTCAACTTTATCGTCTGCCTCACCAAGGCCGACAAGCTCAGCCGCACCCAGCAGGCCCGCCAGGCAGCAGCCATCAAAAAGCAACTCAACGTTCCAGCCGAGAACGTGATCATCACAAGCTCCCAGACCGGTACCGGCATCGACGAACTCAAAAAGCGCATCGCCGAGGCTTGCCTCTAGTAAGCGCCCCTATCAATAAAAGGCAGGCTATCAGCCCGGCGCCCCTTCAAAGCGTGGGTCCCTGTAGACATCCTCAGCAAGGTAAGCGCAGGGACGGTCGGGATGTTCCCTCAAAATCATTCCGCAGCGCGAAGGCCCCTTGTCCGTCGCTCCGTAGGAGCAGGACAAGGGGCCTTCATGCGCGAGGACGATTTTGAGGGAACATCCCGACCGTCCCGGACAGGTATATGAGGGGGATGTCTACAGGTACTCGATTTGAGCGCCCTCGGTGTCGCACGTCAGAATATGCGTGTCACACTTGGGGAACTGCTCACGCAGCTTGACCTGCAGGAACTTTGCCACGATGGTGTCGTCAGTCACGGCCATGAGGGTCGAGCCGGAGCCGCTGATCCAGATGGTCTTGGCGCCGCCGTTAAGGCAGGTGTCACGCACGGCGTTGTAGTCGGGGATGAGGCGGCGGCGATAGGGCTCCTGGATGCGGTCGTCGTTGGCGGCGGCAATCAGGTCAAGGTCGCCGGTCTCCAGGCCGCGCGTCATGCCGGCGATGCGGCCCATTTGCCATACGGCGGTGGAGAGTGGAATCTCCTGCGGCACAACCTTGCGCGCCTCGCTCGTATGCACCTCGTAGGGCGGAATCACAGTAATAAAACGAAGCTTGTCACTCACCTCGTAGCGCAGGCACTGGGGGAGTGAATCGGTCGGCGTAAAGGAGCAGACGGCGCCGCCCAGGATAGCGGGGGCGACGTTGTCGGGATGGCCCTCGATGGCCGTCGCCAGCGTCAGCATCTGGCGCTCGGTCAGCTTGTCGCCCAGCAGGGCGTTCGCGCCCATGATGCCCGCCACGATGCAGGCCGAGCTGGACCCGAGGCCGCGCGCCATCGGGATGTCGTTGCGCTGGGTGATGCGCAGACCCTTCAGCGGGATGCCCAGCTGGTCATAGACGACCCGGGCCGAGCGGTAGACCAGGTTGTTGCTGCCCGCCGGGACGTGGGTCCCATCGACGGACGAAATCTGAATGCGGTCCGATTCCTCAAACGTAAAGACGTTGTGCATCGAAACGGCCAGACCCAGCGAGTCAAACCCTGCGCCGACGTTGGCGCTGGTGGCCGGGACGGTTACAGTTACCATATACCCTGCCCCCCTCTCAGTCTTCCAGCTTCTTCATGGCCAGCGCGACCTTGCCGCCCAGCACTTCGATTTTCTCCGTGACAGCGGCAATATCCGCAGACGTGGCGGCATCGACCAGATAGGCGGCCTCGCCGTTGTCCTCAAAGACCACATGGCCCGCACCGGCCACGCTGGGAAGCAGCACCGCCGCCACACCGGTCACGCGCAGATACCACGGGTAGGTATTCCTGTCCTCGAGCAGGCCCTCCGGCTTCTCGGCGGGCTTCCAGAACAGCGAGTCATGTACCTTGACGCCCTCTTTCAAAGCGTCAATGACGTCGGCCACAACGGCGCTGGCGGTGGGCAGCTTGCCCGCGCCCTTGCCGTAGAACACGACGTCGCCGAGCATATCGCCCTTCATCAAAACGGCGTTGAACACGTCATCGACGCCCGCCAGCTGGTTCGAGTTGGAGACGAGCATCGGCTCGACGCCCGCGGCCATCTGACCGTCCCCGCCCTCGTTGTACCAGGCGATCAGCTTGATGGCGCTGTCGAGCTTTTCGGCGGCCTTGATGTCAGCAACGGTGATGTCGCGAATGCCGCGGGTCGGGATGTTGTCCGGGTAGACGTGATGCCCGCAGGCGAGGCTGGCCAGAATGGCGATCTTGCGGCAGGCATCGCGGCCATCTACATCGTCGCCGGGGTCCTTCGTCTCGGC
>ERZ773158.2167-NODE-2167-length-15414-cov-16.884693_pt1 | contig 15414 bp, 7 predicted proteins | sample MGYA00511918_ERZ773158 | MGnify/ENA primary metagenome ERZ773158 (study PRJEB29015, sample SAMEA2737876) | human gut metagenome | biome: human gut; feature: human-associated habitat; material: faeces | place: China | collected 2012 ...
CTGTCACCGAGAACACCCGTGTGTCCTACCCCATCAACCACATCCAGAACATCGTGCGTCCCGTTTCTTCTGCTCCCGCAGCAAAGAACGTGATCTTCCTGTCTGCTGACGCCTTCGGCGTTCTGCCCCCGGTCTCCATCCTGACCCCGGAGCAGACCCAGTACTACTTCCTGTCCGGCTTTACCGCAAAGCTGGCAGGCACCGAGCGCGGCATCACCGAGCCCACCCCCACCTTCTCCGCTTGCTTCGGTCAGGCCTTCCTGGAGCTGCACCCCACCAAGTACGCTGAGGAGCTGGTCAAGAAGATGCAGAAGAGCGGCGCCAAGGCTTATCTGGTCAACACCGGCTGGAACGGCACCGGCAAGCGCATCTCCATCAAGGATACCCGCGGCATCATCGACGCTATCCTGAGCGGTGCCATCAACGAGGCTCCCACCAAGAAGATCCCCTACTTCGACTTTGAGGTCCCCACCGCTCTGCCCGGTGTTGACCCCGCCATCCTCGACCCCCGCGACACCTACGCAGATGCCGCTCAGTGGGAAGAGAAGGCCAAGGATCTGGCTGGCCGCTTCATCAAGAACTTCGCAAAGTACGAGGGCAACGAGCACGGCAAGGCTCTGGTCTCCGCCGGCCCCCAGCTGTAAGCTGACAGCATCTCTTACATAAGGCCATAAGATCAAGACCCATCCGATCTCCCGCAAAAAGGAAGTCGGATGGGTCTTTCTTGTGATCCATCTCGTTTTATAGCACTCTGCGGAGGATACTGCACATGAAAAAAGCAACGGTCAACGACTACTTCCGACACCACTGGGTGAAGCTCATGCTCTTCGCGCTCTTTACAGCGGCGGTATCCTTTTTCGCGCCGTTGAAAAACTTCCAGCTCAAGTGGCTTATCGACTCCAAGAGCAAGCAGGAGGCACTGGGCTATATGGGGCTGGTGTTCCTCATCACCTTCACCAGCTGGTTTTTCGAACGGCTGAGCCGCCGCTCCTTTACAAAACTCGCCTGCGGCGCCGTGGAGCAGGTACGGGGGCAGGTCATGGAGCGGGTGCTGCGCCGCCCGGTGTCCCAATATCAGCGGGAGGGCGACGCAGCCTATCTCTCCCTGTTGACTACCGACCTGCGCACCCTCTACGACGACTATTATATGTCCCTCTTCAACATCGCGTTCTGGGGCGGCATCATGCTCTGTGCGCTGGGGATGTACCTTTACATCAGCCCGGTGATGCTGGCGGCCATCCTGCTTGTGACCGTGCCGCCGCTGGTCCTGCCCCGGAAGATGAATGAGCGGCTCAAAGCCTCCCGAGACGCTTTTTCGCTCCAGATGGCGGGCTACACCCAGCAGCTCAAGGAGCTTCTGGGCGGGTTCGAGGTCATCCGGGGCTTTCTGCGAGAGGACGCCTATGCCGCCCGCCACCGGGATGCTGCCCGGCAGGCCCGCGACAGCGAGCAGACCTACCAGCAGAGCCTCAACGCCATGGTGGTCAACACCTCTCTCATCAGCAACCTCATCTTCCCCATCGTCATGCTGGTGGGCCTTTTTCTCGCTTTCGACGGGCGGCTGACGATGGGCACCGTCTCCACCGCCGCCAGCATGGCGAACTTCGTCATCACGCCCTGTAATCAGATCGCCCAGTGCTGGGCCAAGGTCAGATCCTCGAAAGGCATTCGTCAGCGGCTGGAAGCAGCCATGTCCGGCCCGGAAAAAGTCTCTGCGGGCCGGGCCATCGGTAAACTCGAGCACATCGAGTGCAAGGACACCGGCTTTTCCTACCCCGGGGCCGCTGCACCGGTGCTGCGCGGCGTCCGGCTGACGGTCTCCGGGCAGGAAAAAGCCGTCCTCGTGGGCGAAAGCGGCTGCGGCAAGTCTACACTGGCAAAGCTGCTGTTCCAGTACTACCCAGACTATACCGGCAGCATCCTCTTCAACGGCCAGCAGCTGCGGGACATCGACCGTCAGAGCCTCTACCAGCGGGTAGGTTACATTGCCCAGACAACCTATCTCTTCAATGACACCCTCCGCAGCAACATCTGCCTCGGCGCGGACTTTCCCGAGGCTCAGCTTTCCCACGCCATCGGGATGGCGGGCCTCACCGACTGGGTAAGCACCCTGCCCGACGGCCTCGACACCCTCATCAGCGAGAACGGCAAGAATCTCTCGGGCGGGCAGCGCCAGCGCATCGGCATCGCACGGCTGGCGCTTCGCCGGTACGACCTCATCATCGCCGACGAGATCACCGCCAGCCTCGACCCCGACACCAGCGGACAGATCATGGAAAATCTGCTCGCTCTCCCCTGCATGGTGGTGGCCATCACCCACGACGTCTCGGGGGCGTTCATGAAGCAGTTTGACAAGGTATACCGGGTGGAGCACGGAAGCGTCACACAAGCATAAAAGGAGAGCCTGTGCCGGGTTTCGGCACAGGCCCTCCTCTTGTTTTTACCGGTTATTTTGCCGCATCAAACTCGGCAAGGATGTCGGCCTCCGGGGCCGGGGTCACGAGGCTGACCACCACGCAGACGGCCAGCGAGACGAGGAAGGCGGGCAGAAGCTCATAGATGCCGAAGACGCCGCCCAGCGGGCTGACGAGGTACTTCCAGACGAAGACCATCAGGCCGCCGGAGAGCATACCGGCCAGCGCACCCTGCCAGTTGCAGCGCTTCCAGAACAGGGCGCAGAGGACGACAGCGCCAAAAGCGCCGCCGAAACCGGCCCACGCAAAGCTGACGATGCCGAAGACGCTGGAATCCGGGTCGCGGGCCAGCACCACGCCCACCACGCTGACGCAGATGATGGTCAGGCGGGCTGCGAAGAGGCTCTGCTTCTCGCTCAGCTTGAGGTGGCCGAACTCCTGCAAAATGTTCTGGGACACGCTGGACGCAGCGGCCAGCATCTGGCTGTCCGCCGTGGACATGGTGGCCGCCAGGATGCCTGCAAGGATGAGTCCGGCCAGCACTGCGGCCAGCACACCGTGCTGACTGATGAGGCTGGCGATGCGGACGATGAGGGTCTCACTGGACGAGCCGCTGAGGAATTCCAGCGCACCGGCCCTGGTCATGCCGAGGCCCACCATGCCGATGACGATGGACGCCGCCATGGCGATGACCACCCAGACGGTGGCAATGCGGCGGCTGAGCACCAGCTTCTTCTCGTCCTCGATGGCCATGAAGCGGAGCAGGATGTGGGGCATACCGAAGTAGCCGAGACCCCACGCCATGGTGGAGACGATGTCCAGCAGGCTGTAGGATGTGGCCCCGCCGGTCACAGCGTCGTGGCTGGCCGTCATGGTCAGGTAGCCGGAAAGGCTCTGGGCATTCTCCACCACAGCACCCCAGCCGCCTGCCACAACGATGCCGTAGCCCAGCACCGCGATGAGGGCCAGCGACATGACCACCGACTGGATGAGGTCGGTGGTGGTGACGGCGCGGAAGCCGCCCAGGATGGTATAGCCCACGATGACGAGGGCCGACACCAGCATTGCCGCCATGTAATCTACGCCGAAGAGGCTGTGGAACAGTTTGCCGCAGGCCGCAAAGCCCGAGGCCGTATACGGCACGAAGAAGACGATGATGATGACTGCGCCCAGAGCGTTCAGCAGGTTGCGCTGGTCATGGAAGCGAAGCGACAGGAACTGCGGTACCGTGATGGCGTCGAGGTTGGCCGAATAGCGGCGGAGCCGCCGGGCCACGATGAGCCAGTTGAGCCAGGTACCCAGCGCAAGGCCGATGGCTGTCCAGCCCGGTGAGGCGATGCCTGTCAGGTAGGCCAGACCCGGCATACCCATCAGCAGCCAGCTGGACATATCGCTGGCCTCGGCACTCATGGCCGTGACCAGCGGCCCCATCTTCCGGCCGCCAAGGTAGAAGTCGGTGCTGTCGTTGTTGGTCTTGCTATAGGCGAAACCCACCAGCAGCATGGCCGCAAGATAGACGACGATGGTGACGATGATACAGATCTCACTCATACACGTTCCCCCTTTGGTGCTTTTTCCTCTATGATAAAAGCATGGCATGATTTTATCACAGTAAAGCATCAAAGTGCAAGACCCCTGGGCAGATTCTTACCCTATGACCGAAATTTCGTCCTTTGCAGCGTCCAAAACCGCTCAATATGCCAACAGGCCGTCCTCTTCCAGAGGACGGCCTGTTGGTTCGGATGAAGAAAATGATGAAAATAAAGAAGATGACAAATTATTTTGCGGCTTCGCCTTCGGGGAAGATGATCTTGTTCACGAAGAAGAAGATGACCATCGAGATGCCGCCGTTGAGCACCGTGGTGCCGATGTTGTAGATGAAATCAGGCACCAGCAGACCGGCCACAGCCACCCAGATGCAGTTGATGGAGTTGACGATGCAGGTGATAAGGCAGAAAGCCAGCAGATACCAGCCGATCTGCTTGGCGAGGTTGCCCTTGCTGCGGAAGACGAGGCTGCGCTGGATGGGGAAATTGATGCACTCGCCGATGACCATGGCCACCATGTAGGCGCAGAAGTAGGGCAGGCCGCCGTGGGCCGCGTCATAGCCGAGGATGTTCCACTTGAAGGTCTCGCCGAACAGGGTGATGTCGATGCCCGGCCAGCCGAAGTCCACCACCGGCAGGTTTGCAAATGCCTTGGGCAGGAACTGCAGAAGCAGATATTTGAACACGGTGATGAGGTTGGACACGATGACGAACAGTCCGCCCTCCCGCACCCATTTGGCCGCGGCCGGATGCTTTGCGGCAAAGTTATTCCAGAAATTCATGGCCTTATTCCTTTCAGCTGTTTTTGAGCCGGTTTTCCATCTGGCTGTTCAGGATGAGATTCTTGACGAACTCATAGATGACCCGAAGGATGCCCACGAGCCAAAAGCCTTTCAGCTCCCAGACGAGGCCGTCCACCATGCCCATGCTCACCATGCCGTTGGTCATCTTGGCCAGCGCGCGCAGCGGCATATTATACTGGAACACGGTGTTCAGGTCGGGGGTGCCTTTTGCAAAGCTGCTGTCCAGACGGTAGCGCAGCACCTTCTGTGCCACCCAGCCCAGCGGACTGCGGCCATGGTCCATCTCGCCCAGCGTCATGTTCCGGTCGATGCGGACGACATCCTCCGGGATCGGATGGCCCAGCAGAGCCTCGAACTCGGCGTCGGTCACATAGGTGATCTGACCGGAGACGTAGTGGAGCAGGTCGAGACCCTCGTAGGGGTCGGGAGCGTTGGTCCCCTTGACGGAGACTTCCGCTGTCAGCCGGATGTCCGCGCTGGATGCACCCACGCGGAGCTGATAGCTTCCGCCTTCGACTTCCCAGCGGTCAGTCTTGACGTTCCAGTAGCGGAACGCCTTGTCGTCCAGAGCGATGCTCACCGTCCTGCTCTCGCCGGGGGCGAGGAAGACCTTTGCAAAGCCCTTCAGCTCCTGCGCCGGGCGGAAGACTTTGGCGTCCTGCTTTGCGACGTAGAGCTGGACGATCTCGGCACCGGCACAGCTGCCGGTGTTGGTGACAGTGAGGGTCACGCCCTTCTCGTCTGCCTTCAAATCACTGTACTCGAAGGTGGTGTAGCTCAGGCCGTAGCCGAAGGGGAACGCCACCGGCACACCGGCGGTCTGATAGTACCGGTAGCCCACATACAGGCCCTCGCGGTACTCCACGTTCCGGCCCTCGCCGCCGAAGTTCGCCTTGGCGGGGGTGTCGTCGTGAGCCTGCGCCCAGGTCTGGGACAGCTTGCCGCAGGGGCAGAGCTTGCCGGTGAGGATGTCTGCGGCTGCGCCGGCGCCTGCCTGTCCGCCCAGTGCGCCGTAGACCAGCGCCCTGCACTGGCCGACCCACGGCGTCTCTACCGGCGCACCGGCGCTCAGCAGAACGACGACGTTCGGGTTGACGGCAGCCACAGCAGCCAGAAGCTGCTGCTGGTTCTCGGCCAGCTTCATGTCAGAGCGGTCAAGGCCTTCGCTCTCCCGCAGCTCATCGAGGCCGAGGCAGAGCAGAACGGTGTCAGCCTTCTTTGCGAGGGCCACAGCCTCTTCCAGCTTCTCGGCGTCAGCTGCACCCTGACGCTCGAAACCGGAGGCATAGCCCACGAAGGTGATGCCGCTGTCGTCGGCCTTGATGCTGTCCAGCAGGGTGTCCACCTGCAGGGCGTTGACGGCGCTGGAGCCTGCGCCCTGATAGCGGGGCGTCTCGGCAAAGTCGCCGATGACGGCCAGCTTCTCATTGGGCTTGAGCGGCAGGATGCCGCCCTCGTTCCTGAGCAGGACGATGCTCTCTGCGGCCGCGCGGCGGGCAAGCTTATGGTGCGCGGCAGCGTCGAAGGTGCGGGGCGCTTTTTCCACCGCAGCGTGGGTGGAGAGCACCAGTTCCAGCATCTCGTCGAGACGGGCGTCCACGTCGGCCTCGGAAATTTTTCCGTCCTGCACGGCCTTTATCAGCTCCCGGATGGAGTCGCCGCCGGGGCAGGGCATTTCGAGGGTGGAGCCGTTCTTCACGCCGAGGGCGTGGTCATTGGAGCCGCCCCAGTCGGTGACGACGGCCCCGTCGAAGCCCCAGTCCTTCCGCAGAATGTCCTGCAGCAAGTGGGCATTCTCGTTGGCGTAGGTGCCGTTGATGAGGTTGTAGGAGGTCATGATGGTCTTGGGCTTTGCCTCTTTCACCACGATCTCGAAGCCGGTCAGATACAGCTCCCGCAGGGTGCGCTCATCGAGCACCGAGTCGCTGGCCATGCGGCGCAGCTCCTGACTGTTGACCGCAAAGTGCTTGGGGCAGGCAGAGATGCCGTTTTTCTGGATGCCGCGCACATAGGCGGCGGCCATCCTGCCCGCGAGGATGGGGTCTTCCGAGAAATACTCGAAGTCACGGCCGCAGAGGGGGCTGCGCTGGATATTCAGGCCGGGGCCGAGCAGGACAGCCACTTCCTGTGCAGCGGCTTCCTCGCCCAGTGCCTCGCCCACGGCTTCGCCCAGCTTCTCATCCCAGCTGCACGCAGTGGCGGAAGAGGTCGGAAAGCAGGTTGCCGGAACGCTGGGGTTGAGGCCCAGATGGTCGGCGGCGCCGGCCTGCTTGCGGACACCGTTGGGGCCGTCCGAAAGGGTGATGGCCGGGATGCCCTTGCCCGGCAGAGCGCGGGTGGTAAAGACAGTCTCGCCCGAGAGCAGAGCGCATTTTTGCTCTAAGTTCAGTTTCTGGATGATGTCAGCGTGTTTCATGGATCGCTCCTGATAAAAAAGAAGAGGTGGCGGGCGCTCTGCCCGCCGCCCCTTTCGGTTTTGTGTTACTCAGACGGTTTTGATGTTGTCCTCTTTCTTTTTGCGGAAGCGGAAGATGGTCAGGATGACCAGGACCGCGATCAGACCGCCGCAGACGCCATCCACCGCGTAGATGACCTTCTGGTAAGGCTCGACCTTTGCCAGATAACGGCTGCCCGGCATACCGCCGTTCATTGCCTTGGAGTTTGCAATAGTATACAGGATGTTGTGGACTGCCTCACGGCCATAGTGATAATCCGAAACATCATTCTTGTTGAAGGTATAGCGTGCGCCGGTGGGCAGGTTGGTCAGCTTGCCATCAGCACCCGCCTGGATCATCTGGCCAGCATCCATAAAGACACCGGTGTTTGCATTATCGGTGATGATAAAGCCGTGGAAGCCCCACTCGTTGCGCAGCAGGCCGGTGATCATGTTGTAGTTGCCGCCGGCCCAGGTATAGCCAACGCGGTTGAAGGAGGTCATGATGCCGGTGACGGACGGGATCTCGGTGGTGGCATTGCTGTAAGTGCCGTCGCCGTTGTCCTTTGCATAGTTCATCTCGACCTTATCAGACTTGACGCACATCTCAAAGGGCTTGAGGTAGATCTCGCGGGCCGCCTGCTCGTTCAGGAAGGTCGCAATGCTGTACTGGCCTTCACGGTCGCCGCGGTGGTCCTCCTGATCGTTGATGGCGTAGTGCTTGACAAAGACATACATACCGCGGGAGGCGACACCCTCACACTCGAGGGAAGCAATGTGACCGCCGATGAACGGATCCTCGGAGTAATACTCGCTGTTGCGGCCGGAGAATGCAGTGCGGTGCATGTTGACTGCCGGTGCATACCAGCCATCGACATCCAGATAGTAGGACTCGTCGCCAATGTTCTCGCCGTAGTGAGTGGCCAGATCATCGTTGTAGGTCTGTGCCAGAACGATCACGCCGCAGTGCGTGATGTTGCCCTTGAAGTAGAAGTTGCCGCTTGCATCAACGCCATAGTTGACCAGGCCGGTGGCAGCGTCGCGATCGGTCGTGGAGAGCTTATCCACCGACTTGATGGCAGCCGTGCCATAGCCGGACTGGGTGATCAGGGTCTGATAATCGCTGGGGATCAGCTGGTCGAGCAGGTCGTTCCACTTGGGGTCGTTGTAATCCAGACCACGCATATCGATCAGGCCGAGGCCGTTGTCCTTGCCGTAGACAAGCTCATCGGTCAGGGTAGAAGGATCGGTGGTGTTCAGGGAATCGAAGGAATCCAGCTTTGCCAGATCCTCGCTGCTGATGGTCTTATAGTAAGTATAGGAAGCGGGGTTGCCGTTTGCATCGGTGCCGTTGATGGGGTTGCCCCAAGTGCTGATCTGGTCGCTGACCTCGCCATCGGTGGTCGGCCAGGTGCCGGTCCAGTCGTTGCGGGACAGATACTGGAAGCCGCCGTTTGCCTGATCCAGCTGGTTGGTGATCTCCACGCCGGTGGTGGTGTCGTTCTTATAGGTCGTGGTATCCACGGTGCCGTTGGCCGGGGTATAGGTCGCCACAAACTCAGTGTTGCCATCGGCGGTCATGCCGTCTTCCACGGTCTTGCCCTTGACAGCAAGGATGTTGTTGACGGCATCGTGTGCGTTCTTGGCGGCGGTGATGTAGTAGTCACCGGCATCCAGAATGTAGGTCTTGGCATTGACGTAGTCGTAAGACTTCAGCTGCTCCTGATCAAAAGTGACCGTTACCGTTTCGCTTGCGCCGGGAGCCAGCTCCGAGGTCTTGGCGTAACCGACCAGTTCAACCGCAGCCTTTTCCACCTTGTTGGTCTTGTCATAATCGGTGTAGGGGCTCTGTGCATACACTTCCACAACGTCCTTGCCGGCAACAGAACCGGTGTTGGTCACCTTGACCGTGACGGTGCAGGTGTCGCCATCCCAGCTGGTGTTGTAGTCGGACCAATCAAAGGTGGTGTAGGACAGGCCGTAGCCGAAGGGATACATCACAGCGTCATCGTAGTTGTAATCGCCTGCGTTGCCCTGACCGAGGACCTTGTCCTCGTAACGGGTCTCGTAATAGCGGTAGCCAACATAGATGCCCTCTTTGTAGCTGACGTAGTTGTACTTGGTCAGGTTACCATTCTCGTCATAGTAGGCAAAGTCGCCGAAGTTCTGCGCCGCCGGGCTGTTCATGGCATCCACTTCATAGGTATCCACGGTGCGGCCGGAAGGATTGACCTTGCCGGAGAAGATCTCGGCCAGAGAGCACAGGCCGTAGTCGCCCATGGCAGGAGCCGAGATGACCGTGTGGATGCTGGGATAATCCTCCACCCAGCTCAGATCGACCGCTGCACTGGAGTTGAGCAGCAGCACGACATCGTCAAAGTTGTCGTTCAGGTACTGGAGGATCTCCAGTTCCACGGAATCCGGCTCGAGGTAGGTCTTGGTCTTGTCCTCTTCCACATCGGTGTGGTTGTACATGGAGCGCGGCATATCGCGGCCTTCGCCCGCCACACGGCTGAACACAAAGACCGGCACCGTGCCCTGCATGGAATCGGTCAGGCCCGGCTCCGCCTGCATGACGGACAGCGGGCACTCGTTGATGGAGAAGTCCTCGTCATCACCGTAAGAGACCGAGCCGACACCCAGACCGTAATCCTTGCCGTTGCCTTCGGAATAGAATTTCCAGAGGTCCTCGTTGACACCGAACCCGGCATCTTCAAAGGCCGTTTTCATATCGACTTTGTTGCCGCCGATGTAGCTGACAGCAGAATGGCCGACAAAGCTAAAGGTCGTATCCGTGCTGTACGGCATCTTTCCGGCATCGTTTTTCAGCAATACAATGCCTTCGGCGGCGATCTTCTTATTCAGAGCGATCTCATCCTCAACCAGCGCCTCCTCTGTGTCAAAGCCGGGCTTGCTGTATTCCATATTGATGCCTTCGGTCTTTGCCTTGCTGTTATTGATGCCTCCACTCTTCAGGCCCAAAATGCTCTGCACGCTGCTGGCATTGGGCGGGATCAGCACATTGGCCGCAACCATACCGCCCGCCAATGCGATACACAACACACCCGAAACGGCAGTTTTGATGATCTTGACCATCATCTTACTGTCCTTCTTTTTCTGTGCCATAACTGTTAGCTCCTTCTCTTTTGGGTACACGACCCGGTTCATAGCTGTTCTCCGGAGTGCGTCCACTCCTTTGCTTGATGTCATTTTATCATATAAACTGCAAAACGAACCGTTCTCCGCGCAATCTGTCATTTTGGAGGCGTATTTTGCAGAAGTTTCAATTTGATTTCAATTTCTATTGTGCTTATCGCCAATTTTGAGAGCGGTTTCATTGTGCATCATGCCAAAAGCAAAAACTCCCCCAGCCGCTGACGCGGCAGCCCCCTCAAAGAGGTGGCCCTTGGCAAAGAGGACAATGTTTCGCTCTCTACCAAAGGCTCCCTCCCTGAGGGAGCTGTCACCGCAGGTGACTGAAGGAGTCCCTTTACTTTTCCGGGACAGGCAGCAGGATCCGCAGGGTGAACCAGCCGTCGGCCCAATGAAGGGTCATGGTGCCGTCGTGGCGCTGGGCGGCCGCCTGCACGCCCTGCAGGTCGTAGCCGCCGTGGGCGTTGTGGACGGGCAGACCGTCCGCGCCCATCTCCACGGGCTGGGCGCAGTAGTTCTCGAAGCGGAGCATCACGCAGCCGCTCTGGTTGTAGATGGCCACCCGCAGCAGACGCTTTTCGGGGTCGGGCTCTGCCAGCACGCTCTCGATGGCGTTGTCCAGCGGCGCACCCACGAGGGTACACAGCTCCCGCGTGCTCAGAAAGCCCAGTTGGCTGCCGTCGGCCACGCTGGTCATGTTGATGCCGCGCTGCTGGCAGTCCATGCTTTTGGCGGTCAATAGGGTATCCAATACCGGGTTGCCGGTCTTGTTCTCGGCCTCATACTGCCGGAGGCCGCTCTCCATCCGGGCCAGAGCCGCGTCCTGCTTGGCCCGGTCGCGCTCGGCGCGGATGTCCGCGATCTGGATCTTCAGCTCATGATAGCGGCTGTTGATGAGCCGGATGCCCTCTTTGCTCCGCTTGTACTGCTCATACTGGCGGTGGAGCACCTCGTCCATGGCGGCAAGCTCGCTGTGGAGCGCCGCCTCCCGCAGCTGCTCGTGCTGGACCGTCAGGATGAGCACACCGCAGAAATCCACCAGCGTACGGATGCAATAGACGCTCATGTCCACCTCACGGTCGCCGAGAAAGAGCAGATTGCTCACCGCAAAGGCCATCACCGCCATGACGACGGCCACAAGGCCCGCTTTTCCGCTGATGACGATATGGCCCTTGGGACTTTTGTGCTTATGCTCCAGCACCCAGATGCAGCCGAAAACGCCGCCGTAGACCACCACCAGAAGCAGCAGTGACAGGCCGTCGGCCCCGCTGCGCTGAGGCCAGAGGAAGCAGTGCAGCTGCCACTCGGCGCTGGCCGCCAGCTCTGCCAGAACGAAGGCCCGGGCGCAGACATAGCCCGCTTCCAGCAGGGAGATGGTGCGGGTGACCCAGAGGTATAAATACTGTATCCCCACAGCTGCCGCCATGCAGGGGATCCACCACGCCAGCGGGACGCTGCCCGTGGCCTGCAAAAAAGCACTCAGGGCCAGCGCCCATGCCGCACTGGCAGCGATGGTGGCCGTTTTGCCGAAGCGGATGCCCAGCGGCAGGGCGTAGATGCCCACGGCCAGACACTCGGCCAGCGCCGTATACAGGCGCGGGATGCTGGGCAGTGCCGTCATGCACCCTCACCCCCGATGTGGTCGGCCAGCGCCGCGAGGAAGGCTTTCCGCCGGGGGCGGCTGACCTGCAATTCGTAGGGTCCCACCTGCACCATCCCCTGCTGCACGCTCTTCACCTGTGCCAGATTGACAAGGTAGCCGCTGTTGCAGCGGGCAAAGGGCCGCTCGGCCAGCTTTTCCTCAAAGGCTTTCAGGGTGCCTGCCGCCACGAAATCGCCCTCTTCAGTATAAAAATGGACGCGGTGTCCCTCGCTTTCCAGATAATAGATGAGGGACGAATCCAGCCGCCGCATCCCGCCCTCCACCGGCAGGGCCAGATAATGCCGTGCGCGGCGGCGCAGCTGTTCTTCGGCCTTGCGCAGCTGCTGCGAAAACGCAAAATAAGGCACCGGCTTGAGCACATAGTCCAGCGCGCCCACCGCGTACCCGCCGATGGCATACTGTGCCATATTCGTGATAAAAACGATGATGACGTCCTTGTCCAGCTCCCGCACCCGCCGGGCCGTCTCCATGCCGTCCAGATGCTTCATCTCCACGTCCAGAAACAGGATGTCGTACACCGGGCGGTAATCATCCAGCAGCTCCATGCCGTCAGCGAACTCCGTCACCGCGAACTCGGTGCCGTACTGCCGGGTGTGCCGCTGCACATAGCCTTGCAGCTGCGCCCGCACCTCTGCCTCGTCCTCGACCAGAGCAATGCGTATCATTGCCGCGCCTCCTTTTTTCCGCTATTTCTCCGGTTTTTATTGTAACACGAAACCGGGCCGGTGGCAAATGGGAAGGCCCTTTTTCTGCCGCGTCCCGGATGTGTTTCATACAGCGCAGCCCTCATCCGTCTTGTCCCCCAGTCCAACGGCTAAGTGCAAAAAACAGCAGCCTCACTCTGCGTTCGGTGAGGCTGCTGTTCTGTTATTGGAAAATTTCAGGCTCAGTTCGTCTTGACGGCCACAAGGATACGGATCTTCCTGCCGCCGGAGCAGCCGAAGTTGTCGTACCAGCCGATGAGCTTATAATCCTCGGTGTTGATCTTGGGCAGCGAGGTGGCGAAATACTGGCCGTTCGACCACAGATACACTTGCATATCGTCGGCAGTCTCATAGCGCTTATCGCCGCTCATGACCGAAGCTGCGCCCAGCTTATCGACGACTACCGGCGAGAGCTGGAGCATCCGGTTGATGGCCTTGCCGTCAGCAGAACGACCGATGGCGATGCCGCCTGCGATAACGGGGTACTTGGTGGCGGTGCTGTAGGCCACCTGCTTGCCGCCGGAGTAGCAGACGTAGGTCGCACCCTCGCCCAGATAGTTGAGGAAGTCGCCCAGCGTACCGCCCACGCTGTCGCCGGTGCGGCGGAGCACATAGCTGAACAGCTGGTCCGTCTTGCCGGTAAGGGTGTTCCAGGTAGAGCTGACGACACTGCCGTCGATGAGGCCGTAGAGCACATCGCTGGTGCTGGGGACAAGGATGTTCTTCACATCCTGGAAGGTCTCCTCATCGGTCTTGTCTACCTTGGTGGTGGTCGTGGTGGTCCCAGCGGGGAGGCCTGCGGCCTCTCTTGCGGCGTCCTGTGCCTTGTCGCTGATCTTTTTGTCGATCTTCTTGGCGGCTTCGTCCGTCAGGCGGCGGACAGAATCCAGCGCAGCGTACTCCCACAGGTCACCGGTCACATCGTCGAGGATGACCCGGTCGATCTGGCCCGCAGAATTGGTGGTGTAGTAGCGGATGTCGCTTTCGCTCAGAGTTACCCCCGATAGGCGGCTGGGGCGAACTGCCCCAGCCACACCCTCCGACGTCGTATCAATGATCTGCACGTTGTCTGCAAACGGGGTGTCGCCCAGCGCGGTGCCGTCGGCGCTGACGGTGCCGCTGGTCGAGCGGGGCGAGATGGACCGGACGCTTTCGCCGTCACCGTCCACGCTGATCTCCACCAGCTTGCCGGCCGGGAAATTGAGCTTATTGTTTACGTTGACGGTGCGGGCCGTGCCATCGGTACACATGACCGAGACAGCCTGCTGCACCTCAGCGCTGTTCGTCTCCACAAGGGTGCGGGATGAGGACTGGACCACGCCGTAGAACACAGCGTCTGCCGCGTCGCCGGTGAGGACGGAGACAGCTGCATCGTTCATGCCCAGCAGCAGAGTGACCACCTGACCCACGCCGCCGCCGGACAGAGAAGACAGCTGATAGGCCACAGAGGGCGAAGCGATGGCGTAGGTGACCCCGGCCACAGTCACAGAGGTCGGGGCGCTGGCCGAGGGCGAGACAGCCGTCACGCGGCCTGCGGCACGCTTATTGTAGATCCACACGGTGCGGGCGCTCTCATTATAATAGTAGACATCATAGGGCGAGAGGGCCGCAGAGGTGGTGACTTCGTCGTTGCGGTAGATGGCCGCCGGGGCGAAGGGCAGAACTGTGGAAACATCAGCCACGAAGGGACCCTTGACGTTGTCCAGCAGGACGGAGGAGATGTCCACCTGACCGTTGCTCACCGCAAAGCCCAGGGTGGAGGCGTAGACCTGACCGCTGCCGTTCATGGCGGTGAGGGCGTTGTAGAAGAGCATGGTACCCTGCTCGAGGGTCAGAGTCTCGCCCTGACGGGCATTGATCTCATTGCGCAGGCCCAGTGCGCTGGCCTTACTGAGCTGAGCTGTGGGGAAGGTACCGCCCAGCTTTGCCACATCATAGCCCAGCAGGCGCAGCGCCATGGTGCAGGCTTCTTCCAGCGTGACGGTGTTGTCCGGGCGGAAGCTGCCGTCAGAGTAGCCGGTCATCCAGCCGTTCTGGACGGCAGTGCGGATGTAGACCGCATAGGGAGAGTCGCTGTCCACGTCGCTATAAAGGCGGCCGGTGCGGCCCTGTGCCGTGGTGGTATCGCGGTAAGCAGAGAATGCGGTGAGGAGGCGGGCCGCCTGCCCACGAGTGAGGGGCGCACCCAGAGAACCGGCCTGCTCGGCGGTCAGACCGCCCAGTGCCGTCGCCGTCTGGACTGCCGCGTTGGAGCCGACCGCAGAGGCGGGCAGCACCAGCATGGAAACAGCCACGCAGACAGCCAGCAGGAATGCGAGGAATCGTTTTTTCATGGTAAACTCCTTAATCATATCTGAGCGCTTCGATGGGGTTCAGGCGGGCGGCACGGCGGGCAGGCAGGAAGCCGAACAGGACGCCGATGCCGCAGGAGATGCCCACGGCGATGGCCGCCGCGTCCGCCGAGGGGGTGACGTTCAGGGTGATGTCCGTCAGGATATACGGAAGGATCTGGTTGATGATGGCCGAGACGATGTAGCCCAGCACGATGCCGAAGCAGCCGCCCAGCGCCGACGTGACGCCGGCCTCCACGACGAACTGGGTCAGGATGGTGCTCTCCTGTGCGCCCAGTGCCTTGCGGATACCGATCTCACGGGTGCGCTCGGTGACGGACACCAGCATGATGTTCATGATGCCGA
>ERZ773158.2168-NODE-2168-length-15413-cov-34.391848_pt1 | contig 15413 bp, 7 predicted proteins | sample MGYA00511918_ERZ773158 | MGnify/ENA primary metagenome ERZ773158 (study PRJEB29015, sample SAMEA2737876) | human gut metagenome | biome: human gut; feature: human-associated habitat; material: faeces | place: China | collected 2012 ...
TTTTCCATGTCATTGACATTCCGTCACGATATGTAAGCGGATTACCGATTTCATCGTAGGTTATGTTCTGACCGTTGTATGATGTAAGAACATCTCCCCAATTTGAATTGTTATATTCATACGCATTGCTTGTTGTACCGTTTGAATCGGTAACAGTTTCATTTATCAGGTTTCCGCCTTTATCATAAGTATATTTATAACTTTTACCCTTCTGCTTATCATCTACTCTGATGAGCTGATTCATCATATCGTAACCGTAACGATACTGCAATACTCCGTTTTTGGTGATATGAGTAATATTACCGTGAGCGTCATACTTATATTCATACTTCTCACCGTTGATAGTTTCGGATTTCAACTTTGTAGTTGTATAACCCGAACCACGCTTACTCGCAAAGTAAGTGTATGTTGTATCAATAGGTTTGTCAGCAGAAGTAGTCAATGATGTTTTTGTAAGGCGATTAAGTCCATCATAAGTATAATTAACCTTTTTACCTGTGCTTAATGTGAAAGTTGCAGGCAGGTTATCTTTTCCAAATGTGAACTTGTTCTTTACAGTTTTATCAGTTGTCTTTGTAACAAGTTGTGTAATGTTATTATTGAGGTCATATGAATACTCAAAACCAAACAAGAGCTTGTTGGAACTTCCTGTTACAGATGAGTCAGCAACAGTCTGACGAACAAGTCTGCCTGTTGTATCGTATGTGAAATCAGTCAAGCGTTTATTAAGATAATCGTTTTCACGAATTATATTACCGCCACGATCTGAATACCAGTTAAATGCGGTTTTGCCGTTATACTTTCTTGTTTCTACATTACCAAATTCATCATAAGCATAACTTACATTTTGACCTGTACCGTAAATTAAACTTAAAAGAGGTCCGTTGTTTGCACCGTAAGAATAGCTTGCAAGTGACTGTGAGCCAACCTTTGAATCAATCTTATTGCCGAATTCATCGTACTTAATTGAATAATCAGTTCCGTCACGAGAAATTTTTTCAAGTAACTTTGATTTTGATGAATAAGAGTATGCAATTGAATACTCGTTGCCATTACTGTCGGACTGCTTAACCGACCTAATTTGATCGGTATTGCTGTCATAAGTATAGTCTGTTACAACAGGATTTTTGCTGTCAAGCTTATCTGTTGTCTGCGTGAGGGTACCTTTGTTACCGTCATACTTATACTCAACCTTGTTGCCATCCTGATCGGTTGCACTTGAAAGCAAGCCGTTCGAATCATAAGTAACTTCACTTTTTAATATACCTACATCTGTTACTTTAGAGCCACACTTTACTTCAAGTGATGTAGCCAAGCCTTTCGTACTGTAAGTGTAGTTATAATTCATATGTGTTTGGCTTTCGATTTTAGTTACATTATGATTATCGTCATATGTGTACTCATAAGCGTAGCCTTTAGCGTCAATATTCTTTGTTAAGTCAGAATTATTATACTCCATAGTTGACTGCTTTTTAGAATTATCAACTACACTGATAACTTTTCCGTCTTTATCATAAGTATAACTCATTGCGTTGTCTTTTACAAGACAAATATTATCAAAGTACGCATAATTTTCCTGATTTTGATAACTGAGATATATTGTTATGGTTTTAGGAGTTTTTACTTTATTTGTTCCGTCACTCAAATTAAAAGCTGCAGATGTGTATTGCCAACCTGAAATCGAGTAATTAAACGGTGCAGGTGTTTTGTACTTTGTTGAGTTATCCGAATAAGTGATTTTTACGGAAATTTTAAACTTCCTCGTATCATCCTCATTCTTTGGAACAGCATTTGCATATGCCCAACCGCTGACAATATATGTATCGTCTTCTGTACCTGCAATATTTACATCCTGACAGATACTTTTCACTTTGCCGGCTTCACCTTTTATACGGAAAGAATATTTCCCTTGTTGGTGTGCTTCGCTTTTACAATCAATTGCATTATTCAGAGTAGAATATCCGTCATACCATGATGTTGGGAGTCCGTTTGACGAATACTTTTCAAATCCTGAATTTTCAAGCATATTGTAGTTATTTGCTACCGTGTATGATTCAAGCTGAATTCCGTCAAAATACACTGTACCTGTTGACTGCTTTAAAGCAAGGTTTATTCGTGTTTTGGTGGAATTTTCAGGCACTTTAAAAGTTGTACTAACTCTTTGCCAACCGTTATCTACAGCTGAATCGGTATTTCCAACTACAAAATCAGAATATGAAGGTGTAAATGTGCCGTCAGAATTATGAGATTCAGCACAGATAAACGCACCTGCATTATCAGACGAACCGTTTACAACACCGACTGTTTTTATATATCCTGAAAGTGTGTAAGTTTTTCCCGGCTCTAAAACTGTGTTGCTGATATCCTGATACACTCTTCCTCTTGATGTTCCTTCATATTTTGATACAGAAATTGCAAGAGATTGTTTGCCGAAGTAATGCTGTGATGTGTCATATTTTTTCTCAAATGTATTTGATTCACCCCAAGCCGATTTAATCCAAGAAGAATCGGTTTCCATATTGGAATTTGAAATAAGGTTAACTGAATTTGAACCTGTTGAATAGTTTGAGTTAACCTTATTTAACATTTTGATATTGTCTGCAGCAGAATTCTTTACGCCGTCTGTGTAAGTATAAACAGACGCACCTAAATCTCTTGTTTTTGTCTCGTTTTTTATGGAGATTGTTCTACCGAACTCATCAAACTGATATGTTGAAGTTAAATCGTCATCCGTGTTTGCAATTCCATCCGCACCGTATGTCTTTTTAACCGTTGTATTATACTTTGTACGGTCAAATGTAATTTTCTGACCTGCTGTGCCGTCTTTACCGTATTCCTGAATTGCAGATACTTTCTTACCCGATGCTGTACTTGTGTACTCAAACACTACTTTGTATCCGTCGATATCTGTAATTGATTTCAGCGCTTTGTCATCGTCGTATGTAAGTTTTATTTGACTGCCGTCAGGTTTATTGATTTGATATAAAAGACCGCTACTATCTCTAAATTCAGTTTTCCTTCCTGCCGGATCAACCGTATATCTAATATATTTAGTATCACTTCCTGCTGTCTGCTGAAGTAATATTTTCTTATTACTTCCGTCTGTAACAGAATTTATCGTAGTACCGTCAGAGGCATAATTTATTGTCGTTTTATTACCATTGGAATCTTTTGTACTTGTAAGAAGACCTTTGGTATTAAAGTAAATATAATTATCTTTCTCATCTTTAATAGCATACTTGCTACTTCCACTACCTGATGTAGTAAGTTCAAGCTTTAAGCCGTCTTCATCAAGATATTTTGTTTTTCCATTTTCAGTTTTTTTGTAGAAGTAATGCTCTGTGCCGTCTCCATCGGTATATACATATGGATAATTATCCTTACTTGTACCTGTTAAACCATATTCACTTGACGGTAACAATGTTTGTTGTATATTAAGTCGCCAACCTCGACCGACATACGGTGTAGTTTTTGAATACTTATCTCCTGCCATATATCCGTTATATACATGCTGTACCGACGCAGGAGCATATCCGCTTGCTGTTGATGCATCAGAAGTTACAAATGTCAAATTACCTGAATAATCGTTTACATATGCTGTTCCGGCTGAACCAACAGAAAAACTTGAATATGTCCAATAATCTTCAAGACCTTTGTTGTTTCTGTAAACAATAGTAAATAACGGACGAGGAGTTGATGTTGATGGATAGTTAGATGAATAGAACTCAGCACACTGCATTTCGTTACTTTCATCAAGTGATTTTAACATAATGCCGTTATTTGCTTCGCCGTTATACCAACGCTTAACACAAGAAGTTACATTCCAACTATGCCAAGCCTCTGATTCATTTTTAGTAAATGTTTCGTAATCAACAACATTTGAATTGTATGACGGCTGATTTTTCCATGTTAATTTATCCTGTGACCAAGAACCGTTTGGTGAATACGCACCTATATTCATATCCTGATAAAAGTCCTTATTCATCAAATGAATATTCAAATGAGCTTCAACTACCATATCACCTTTGTTAAGTGTCGGCAAAGAATTCATTTTAAAATATGTACGGTACATTCCACTGCCCCATGTTCCGACATTAACAGTACCTGTATAACCATTCGTACTGCCATAGCCGAAACAAGTTGACGGCTTTGATGAATCTACATATGTACACTGAGATTTCTGCCAGTTTTGACTTGTAGTAAATTGCGGATCAATAGTTACAGGATAACTACAATCCGAAAGGAACTTTTTATCTGCAGAAACTTTGAGCGTAAGCTTATTTTTCTTCTGTTCTGTTATTGATAATGTTAAGTCCGTACTTGTTTTGCCGTCATTATCAAACATAAAAGGTGCTTCAATTTTATACACAGCGTCACCTTTAGAATTCAATAATTCTACTGTTTTGTCATCTACAGATTTTGCAGTAAGATTATTAAATTTATACTGAATATAAAAATCGCTCCTTGCATTCTTATTCTTTAATATAATATTTTCTTTTACACCTGTTGTGGTTGTAAAATACTGAACATCTACATCATCATAAATATTTTCGTAAGTAATTTCAGATGTAAGGTTTTTTAATGTTGTAAATTTGTCATTACCTGTCAGCTTTTCATCATTGTTAACGATAGTTGACCTTACTTTGTTAGTATCCTTATATCCCCAACTGATTTTTTGGTTATCGCCCTTGATTTTAACCATAGAGTTCTCTTTGGATTTTTTAGAATAGTTAACCTTAAAATCGCTCTTTTTATTAGTATATTCCTCTGTAACTTCATCAGGGGATGCTGAATTTACGGTTTCATTTTTCAAGCTGTTATCATAATCAACCCATTCTCCTGCCGCATTTTTGTAATGGATAGGTTCCTTATAACTTACAGCCATTGTAGTGCCGTCATCCAAACGGAACTGCTTTGAATATTCATCTCTCTCGTCTTTGATTTCTGAAAGAATGTTTCCGGTTTTGTATTCATCAGAAGTTTGTTCTTCATTCGGAGTTTGAGTTTTAACTTCTGTATTTATCGGCAGATTTTGTGCAAACACTTGTGTTGGCAATGAAAATGCAATCAATGCACATAAAGTTACCGATGTTCCTGAAACAAGTTTTTTTAATTTTTTATTCATACTTTCCTCCTTAAATCTAAATCTTGTTGTCAGTTTCCGCAATTAAATTACAACTATCACCTCATTTTAATTTTTACTAAAAATTGTTTTTATCACCTCGCTTTGTTTATACGGCGAATATGTTATTGGTTTAGCATATATTTTATTTGCATAATGTTATTATATATCACATTATGCGAAGTTGTAAATATATTTTTGAAAGTTGTTCTATTTTTGTGAACTCTGACAATATAAAATACTTGTATTTGTACAAATCACCTGTTATTAGCCTTTTACGACCTAAATTTGGGTATAAAAAAAGAGCCTATTGACTCGTAACATAACTATTAATAATTCGACATACTCCTTTATGTATAATTAGTTTTGACTCATACAACGGTACACTTTTAGTGAACTAGTCACCTTCCGAGTAGAGGGTGCTAATTTCGCAAAATGTTTTTAGAATCCAACGGATATATCAATCCACACCTTTTCTGCAGAAGGTGACATAGCAGTCATAAAACTGATGTACCCCCAAAAAGTTAGGCTTTAATTATTTTTTGTTTTTTAGCAAATAACCTTTGTTATTTGCTATTTTTTTAAAACAATACAAATTTTGCAGAGTAAAGATCCATAAACCGACCTCCAAATCGTTAGATTCTTGGTCTAACTTTTTGGGGTCGGTTCAAAATTATTTATATGAACCTGTTGACAAGCGAGAAACTAAATGACTATCTTGTCGATATTGAAAATCAGGCTGAAAATATGTTTTTTCAAATCGTAAAGCAACTAGCAGAAAGCGACAATATAACAGAAGAACTTAAGGCAAAAGATCAGATGGAATGGGCTGCACAAATGAACAATGTTTGCAACAGAACAAGAGAAATTGTAAATTCTAAATTAATTTTTATATAGTTAAATCCGCTACCAAATTCTAACTGGTAGCGGATTTTGTGTTATACTAAGCCGAAATATTTTTCAAAAAAGTCTTTTAGCTTATCAATGACAGTTTGTTTTTTCAAAGCCCTATTTGAACCACCTGAAAATCTTGAAATTGGCGGTAATATTTTATCAAGATCTGTTCCTGTGGTTTTTATTTCACCATCTCTGAATGAGTTCTCTATAAATTTTTGAGCCTCATCGTGTTTTAGCTTTTCATCTTTGATGATTGTTTCTAAGTCCTCCTCTTTTTGCTTTTTAACAAAGTCTTTCCAGTCCTTGTCAACATCTGTTTTTACTGTCATTTGGGCAACAAATCCCTCAATTAAAGCTTTTTTGCTGCGCAGTTCAACACTTGCATCTATTGATTTATTAATATTAGCAAGAATCGTTTTATCCTCACAGTTCGATTCGTGATATTTGGCAACGAGCATCAAGATATAATCTATATTAACCTCGACCTGCTTAATAAGTTCAATTTCAAAGACAATGTCATCGTTGATTCGTTCTTTTTCAATCTCGCTTTTTTTAGCATAATCTTGATATAAGTCAATATAAATGCTTTGATAATCCTGTAAATCTCTAACGGATACAGAACTGTCGCTTTCAAAATCATCAAAACACCTTAAAATATTTCTCAATTTCAAAATGCTACCAAACAGTTTGATGAATTCTTTTTCGTTATCCTCGCCAATGATTTGACTGCTTATCGGAAATTCATTTACCAGTCTGGCTACAAGCTCGTTATAACCTTCAATATGTTTTCCGTGCTCATCTTCATAGCCATTCATATACTCATTGTAAGTTTTTAGAATAACCATACCTCTTGCGTTTTTATCTTCAAAAAGCGCTAAGGCATTATTAGTGGCTGTTTCAAGGTTCCTAAAACAAACAATGTTTCCAAATGTTTTAACTGAGTTCAAAATACGATTGGTACGGGAAAACGCTTGTATCAAACCATGATCTTTTAAATTCTTATCTACCCATAAGGTATTGAGGGTAGTAGCGTCAAATCCCGTTAGAAACATATTGACTACGATCAGCAAATCAATCTCACGATTTTTCATTCTCAATGATACATCTTTATAATAGTTGGGAAATTTATCAGCAGATGTATCATAGCTAACATTAAACAGCTTATTATAATCATCAATCGCACTGTCAAGAAAATCCCGTGAAGTTCGATCAAGACCACTTGTGTCAAAATTTTCATCTTGCAAGATATCATCCGGATCTTCTTCGTTTGGATTAAAACTGAATATCGTAGCAATATTTAATTTATGACCTGCTTCCTCCATTTGCTTTTTAAATTCATTGTAGTATGCAATCGCTGCCGGAATAGATGCGACTGCAAAAATCGAATTAAAACCATTTACTTTTGCGGTTGCTTTTTGCTCTGTTACCGTATTATTCTTGGACTTTGCCATTTTTTCTACATTCGTAATCACTTTATGGTCATAATAGGAACGGCTTTGATTGCGATAAGTTTTCTGCTCAAAATGTTCAAGAATGTATTGTGTAATCTCAGATACTCTTTTAGGATCAAGCAAAGCTTTTTCACGGTCAATTGCCTTTACTTGCTTATCGTATAAAAGCTCAGGGTTTTTGATCGTGTTGATATAATCAATTCTAAAAGGCAATACATTACCATCATGGATAGCATCAACAATGGTATATGCGTGCAGTGGTCTTACTTTATTTCCGTTTTCATCCGGTTCACCGCCGAAAACCTGTGCCGTAGTGCGCATATTCGGTGCATTGGAACTGTTAGAATTCGATGGAAAAATCGGCGTGCCCGTAAACCCAAAAATATGATAATTCTTAAAGTGCTTTGTAATCGACTTGTGCATATCTCCAAACTGAGAACGGTGACATTCATCAAAAATCATAACAATATGTTTTTTATAAACTTCATGTTCTTTGTTCTTAGATATGAATTTATCTAACTTTTGAATAGTTGTGATGATGATTCTTGCATTATCATCTTCCATTTGTTTTTGCAGAATTTTAGTAGAGGTGTTGCTGTTGGCAGCACCTTTTTCAAACCTGTCATATTCTTTCATTGTCTGGTAGTCAAGATCTTTTCTATCAACAACAAACAATACTTTGTCAATGAAATTCAATCCTTGAGCAAGCTGTGCAGTTTTAAAACTTGTTAAAGTCTTTCCGCTTCCGGTGGTATGCCAAATGTAACCGCCCGCCTCTTTTCTGCCGGTTATTTTGAGATTGGTAGAAACGATAATGCGGTTTAGGATTTTTTCAGTTGCCGCAATTTGATAAGGACGCATTACCAATAATAAATCCTCTGAGGTAAATACACAGTAATGAGTCAAAATATTAAGCAGCGTATGTTTTGCAAAAAAGGTTTTTGTAAAGTCCACAAGGTCCGGGATGGTACGGTTTTTTTCATCCGCCCAATAACTTGTGAATTCAAAGCTATTAGAAGTCTTTTTCTTTTTTGCTGCGTTTTTCTCTGCATTATCTTTGATGTGCTGAAATCTTGTTGTGTTAGAGTAATACTTTGTATGCGTACCGTTGGAGATTACAAACAGCTGTACATACTGATACAATCCGCTGCCTGCCCAAAAGCTGTCACGCTGGTATCTATTGATTTGATTAAATGCTTCTCGAATTGCATTCCCTCGCTTTTTAAGCTCAATATGCACTAACGGCAATCCGTTTACCAAAATCGTTACATCATAACGGGTTTTACGTTCACCCTCATTTTCTTCGTATTGGTTTATTACCTGCAAATGATTGTTATGAATGTTGGTTTTGTCAATCAGCTTGATGTTTTTTACATATCCGTTATCAAGGGTAAGGTTTTGCAGATAGTCTTCCTGTATTTTGCGGGTTTTCTCTACAATGCCATCATTTCCATTAGAAATAACGCTGTTGTAAAAGTCGTTCCATTCTTTATCGAAAAAGGTGTAGTTATTAAGTTTTTCAAGCTGAGTACGGAGGTTGTCAATTAAGTCTTGTTCGCTTTTTATAGTAATGTATTCGTAGCCCTGACTGACAAGGCGATTTATAAAATCTTTTTCAAGTTCCGCTTCGCTTTGATAGTCGGTGCTTTTTCTTTTTTCAGGCGTGTATTCAGCAACAACTGTATTTTCGGTTGAACTCGCCACAATTTCAAAACTATTCATTTTCCGCTATCTCCTTTTTCTTGAAAGTTAAAAGTTTATCTCTATAATACTCATATTGTTTTTGTCTTGCTTCGATTTCGGCAGGCAATCCCTCGCTGATATCGTTGCAAAGCTTATCGAAACGATTTAGCAAATTTACAACTTGCTCTTGTTCGTCGATCGATATTATTGGTATCTGTAAATTTTCTATTACAGTTCTAGACAAACGAGGAATACTTGCTTTTCTTACATTAGAATAGATAAAGTCTTGTTTTGTAAGTAAAAAGTAGTAAATGTATTTATTGTTAATTTCTCTAAGATTAGAAAAAAACAAACAATCGTCTGCAGCCCAAAAATTAGTTTCGCAATAACCTATTTCACCTGCTGCGCCTGCACTAATAACATATGTTGTATTTCCATTACAATTATATTTGTCATAATATCCCATAGGTGCAAGACTGTTTTGGTAAACAGGATAGTTTCCATTTGAAATAAGTTGCTTTTTAACTACTCTAATTCCACGGGAAATATCCGCAACTTCAATGAGTTTTTTCTTAGGTGCTGATTTATAAATAGCGAAAAGTCTATCTCTATAATACTCATACTGCTGTTTTCTCGCAGTGAGTTCCGCAGTGAGTTCCGCAGTGAGTTCCGTAAATTTATCCAATATACGAACAATCTCCTCTTGAACTGGTAAAGGGGGAGTAGGAACAAGAAAGTTTTCTATACTCGAAATATGAACATGAGGAACGCCTCCTCCTTTTTTAGTATCATATATTTTTTCTTGAATATTTAATAAGTAATGATAAATATACCTAGTATTTAGATTTTTACTTCCTTTAATAGAAAAGGCATCATTCACAAATATCGGTTCATTCCAATATTGAACATATCCAGCACTTGCACCACTGCCAGCTATTGTAATAGTTTCCCCATATCTATTAGCAGTATCACAATAAAACGCAGGCTCTTTTCCTCCTGAAATGACTGGAATCTGTCCTTCGGACAAAGTTTTTTTAGTAGCTGATGTTCCTCTTTTCATTTCAGTGCATTCTTTTAAGCGTATATATTCTACACCTTCTGGGCAAAGTTCATTTATAAGTTGTTCTAATTTACTCATTTTCTTCGCCTCCAGTGTTCCATCCTAAAGTACCCATTGCATCCATTAACTCTTGTTTGTTTCGTATATTATCTAAAACCCCAGTTACTAATCTATAAAAAGCATCAAACTTTATTAAAGCTTCGTCTTCGCTATAATTGCCATGCACAATACCACTTAATTCTCGAAACAATTTATATCCATCCGCAGAAAATTCAGGAGGAATTATATGACGCTTTTCATCAACCTCTTTTAAGTATCTTTCCGTTGTTTTGTGACGCTCCACACCATTTTTATCGATAAAGGTGTGCGAAATATTTTCTGCAACTCCAATTTGACTGATAACAGATTCAAATACTGTCCTTAAATATACAATTGAACCTGCACCAAAGCCTTCTCTTGCCGCTCTTTTTGATTTTTCAAGAAAAATTGTAAAATCGCCATAAGTTTCAGTGTTCAGCGAAACTGATTCAGAAAATTTTTCGCTTCTTTTTGCAATACGCACATAAGGATATTGACTATGTATATTATCTTCCTCTCTGCACTCAAGCAAGAACCACATTTGCACAGAAGCACCGCAACGAGGGCATTCAAGAACACAGTCAATGCTGACAGTCTTTTCGTTTACACCAATGCAGAACAAGTCTTTCCCGGAATAAAATGTGCGCTGATCGCCGCAATTATTACAATAATAATTTAATGCAACTTTACCAACCGCAATTTTTTTAGAATTTCCGGTTTTAAGCTTTCTACTGTCCAAAAAGCCTTCTATTTGCACATAATCTGTTGTTATCGGTTTTGATAACACATCTGATAATCTCATACATTACGCCTCCTCAATTTCAGCTATAATCGCATCAATTTCGGCACGCAATGTGTTTTCACGCTGAACAATTTCAGATATTTGCTGGTTAATGACAGCTATATCAATAACTTCTTTTGTATCTTCACTTTCTACATAAGTTGATACAGATAGATTGTAATCTGCATTTTCAATATCTTCCTGTTTAACAAGAGCAGTAAAATACTTTTCAGTCTTTCTGTTGATATATGCGTTTAATATATTCTGAATGTTATTAGGCTCATTACTTGATGTTCCATCCCCCAATTTATTGCTGTTGGTAGACTTAACAAATTCTTTTGAAGCATCAATAAATAAAGTTTGGCTGTCAACTTTTGATTTTTTGAGAACCATAATGCAAGTTGCAATGCTTGTTCCGTAAAAAAGATTATCTGGTAGTTGAATGATACATTCAATAAAATTATTATCAATCAAGTATTTTCTGATTTTCTGTTCTGCGCCGCCACGATACATAATGCCGGGAAAACAAACAATAGCCGCCGTTCCGTCTGTAGCAAGCCAGCTAAGACAATGCATAATAAAAGCAAAGTCCGCTTTTGATTTAGGAGCCAATACACCGGCAGGAGAAAAACGAGGATCGTTTATCAGTGTTCCATTGTCAGAGCCTTCCCACTTAATCGAGTACGGCGGATTTGAAACGATGGCTTCAAACGGTTCTTCATCCCAATGCTTAGGATCAGTCAAAGTATCGCCGTGTTCAATGCTGAATTTATCGTAACCTATATCGTGTAAAAACATATTGATACGGCAAAGGTTATAAGTCGTAATGTTGATTTCCTGTCCAAAGAATCCATTGCGAACATTATCTTTACCGAGAATTTTTGCAAACTTCAAAAGTAATGAGCCACTTCCCACAGCAGGGTCGTATACTTTGTTTACTTCTGTTTTCATTTTACCATTATTATCAAGAAGTGAAATTTTTGTCAGAAGTTCAGATACCTCTTGTGGGGTAAAAAATTCACCACCGCTTTTGCCGGCATTAGAAGCATACATTCCCATTAAGTATTCATAGGTGTCCCCAAAAGCGTCAATGGAATTATCTTGATAATTACCAAGATCCATATCCCCGATAACAGTAATTAATCTTTTAAGTCTTTTGTTTCTCTTAATGACTGTTGGTCCGAGCTTATTGCTGTTCACATCTATATCGTCAAACAAACCTTTGAAGTTTTCTTCGCTTGGACTGCCGATAGCAGACGCTTCAATGTTTTTAAAGTTCGTTTGCAATATTTCGTTCAAATTCTCATCTAAATCAGCAATTTCTACTTCTTTGCCGTCTTTTTCCGCTTGTTCCTTTGCGTCTTTATCAGCTTTTTTAATTCTGTTTAATAAATTTCCAAACAATTCGCTGGGTAAAATAAAGAAGCCTTTTTCTTGCACCATATCATCTTTAACTCTTAAAGCTTCATCATCACTGATTTTCGCATAATCAAAATCAGTATTTCCTGCTTCCCATTCACCTTTATTGAGATAAGTTGTAAGGTTTTCAGATATATATCTATAGAACAGCATACCTAAAACATATTGTTTAAAATCCCAACCATCTACACTTCCTCTAAGTTCATTTGCAAGCGCCCATATTGTACGGTAAAGTTCTGTTCTCTCTTGTTCTCTTTTATTATCGCTCATTTTTGTATTCTCCGTTCTTTAATAGTTTTTCGTAATCTATACCATTTCTCAATTTTCTGCACAAATCTTTATTTTCTAAGGTTTTTGCGATATCAGCGGGCACTTCATTTCGCTCTTGTGCAGCTAAATCAAAAAACAACGCTATTTCTTCAGGCTTTGGTTTCAATAACCGAAGCATTGCAATTTGTCTATCGGGAGGAGGTGGATTGACTTTACCGCTTAAAATATCATAAAAGTAAGGTTTCTTTATGCCAAGTGCGGTATAAAACTTGACATTTGATAAATTTGCCTCTTTTATCATTTGCGCAAGCAAATTACAGAATTTCATAGAATCATCAACAATCAAGTAATCACCACCGTTTCTATGATAGTATGTTAGTATGTAAGTTTACATACTAACATACTATCATATTTTAAAATAAAAGTCAATTTAAAAAGCCTTTTAATATAACATTTGTGCCAATTTTATTGAGTTTCTTTGCAAAAAAGGTTATAATATTTTTATAATCTGAAATTGAAATTTGACATAGCACCAAAGAGCAATCAGATAAGACATATGCTACCTGAATGTTTGTTACTACACTCCTAATTGTGGCAACTTACAAATTTCAAGTTCAATTGTCATGGTATTAAAAGATTTGTTTAAACTTCCTATTGCAATTTGCGAATTTTTTATGATTTTAAAAAACTTACACACTTTTCTTGACAAAGCCGTAATAAAAACAGCATTACAACTTCACAAACACAATCAAAGGCACAGCTGAACGGATTTTTCCGTAAGCTGTGCCTTGTTCTTAGTTGTGTATCACTTGCTCTTTTACAATTTCTATTGCTTATAAGTTTCATACATTCTTATTTTTTGGCTTACCGCAACTATTGACATTGAGGCTATTTAGTTTACAATTCGAGGGAATTTACATTCAACAGAAACTCATAAAGTCCAAGATGAAGTATTCCGTCCTCGTCCGTCCAAGACTTCATTGAAGTTTTGCTGATAATAATCTTTTTAAAGAAATCCTTTGTATTCTTCAAAGGTCTGAGTTCGGTTTCAAGTTTTGACGGGTCCGAAACATTTAGTGCGGATTGAATATAGTATTTTTTAGAAGCCTTGTTTACTACAAAATCTATCTCGCACTGTTTTTTTGACCTCTTTCCTACACTCGTTTTCACGATTTCTACAACACCGACATCAACGGAATACTCTCGACACAGAAGTTCATTGTATATAATATTCTCCATTATGTGCGTTTCTTCCTGCTGCCTGAAATTAAGTCTTGCGTTGCGAAGTCCGATGTCAGCGCAATAATACTTTGATGGGTATTCAAAATACTTCTTGCCTTTTACATCGTATCGTTTCGCATTGCTGAACAGAAACGATTCAATTAGATAATTCAGATAGTTGGAAACGGTTGTACCTGAAACCTTAATATTTTTCACCGTCTGCAAGGTATTTGATATTTTGCTTGCATTGGTAAGCGAACCGACAGAAGAACAAAGGTCATCCGTTAATTCGCTGAGCACATCAGGCAACTCAATATCATAACGCTCCACAATGTCTTTGAAATAAACCTCGGTGAAAAGAGTGTGCAAATAGTTCATCTTCTCCGCATCGCTCTTTCTTGTTAAAACAAGCGGCATACCGCCATATAAAGCGTATTCCTCATAGGCGTCGGATTTATCTCCGCCCACAAAAGAATAATACTCTTTGAAAGAGATAGGATAAACTCTAACCTCATCACCTCTACCACGAAAGGCAGTCAGTACATCTTTCGTGAGCATTTTTGAATTACTGCCTGTTACATAAATGTCAACATTGCGAAGCCGCATAAGACCGTTGAGTACATTGTAAAGCCTAATGTTCTCAGGGTTTTTAAGTTCATCCTTTGCGATTGCGTACTGCACCTCATCAATGAGAATATAGTACATATCTGAGTTCACGATTTTCCCACGAATATATTTCGACAGTTCATCGGGATCACGGTACTTTACAAAGGTATCATCATCCAAGGCAATCGTAATGATCTGTTCTTCTTTTACACCGCTTTCAATCAGATAATCGTAAAACAGATTGAACAGCAGAAAACTCTTACCGCATCTTCTGATTCCGGTAATAACCTTAATCAGTCCGTTTTCTTTTCTGTCAATAATTCTGTTAAGATATTCGTCACGCTTAATAATGTTCTGCATTGTAGCCCTCCGCTCACTTAAAACTTACGGGTATTTTCCCTTGACTTTCAAGTATAGTATACCACCATTTTTGCAAAATATCAAGCACTTACTTGAAACTTAAGTGTATTTGCACCTAAGTTTTTATTATATTTCCAACATCTCTCCCCCTCTCTATTCTACCGTTTTCGACACCCATTCTTGTAACACGAAAAAACAAGTTTACAAGAATTTTAGGCATAAAAAAAAGAGCCTACTGGCTCAGATGTTAAAAATATTAAATAAGTAATTGTTATTGATTATTTCTAATTCTGCGATATTTCCTTATTTTTTAAGATTTACAAGAAGGTATCGTTTTATTCACTCCATGCTGTGGAGGGAAGTCGATTACTTGCTCTTTTAATGAAACTTTCTTTGAAATTTTGTCGATGAACGGAATTTTTACATGCAAGCCTGTTGACCATGTTACATGATATGTTCCGAGTC
>ERZ773158.2171-NODE-2171-length-15378-cov-5.124584_pt1 | contig 15378 bp, 14 predicted proteins | sample MGYA00511918_ERZ773158 | MGnify/ENA primary metagenome ERZ773158 (study PRJEB29015, sample SAMEA2737876) | human gut metagenome | biome: human gut; feature: human-associated habitat; material: faeces | place: China | collected 2012 ...
GGCACTTCTGCTTGATTTTTTATATTCCACAACCGGAATACTGTTATCCTGTGACCATTCTACAGAGCTGTCCACTCTGATGATCTGCTCAAATACATGAATATCCTCAAGTTCATGCAGTGTTTCCATTGTCTGTTTATAATAACTCTTTCTTGTATCTACCTTTGTCACTGCAATTCCGGCAACTTCCAGTTCCGGAGTAATCTGCTTTACTTCATTAAGAAATTCAAACATATTCGCAAGTCCGAACATTCCCCATGGACTTGCCTCAACAGGAATAATTACCCGGTCTGATGCACAAAGGATATTCATCACCCAACCACCCAGCGTAGGAGGTGCATCAATCAGAATATAGTCATAATTTCCTGCATCCTTTATCTTCTGAATGCATTTTCGCAAGATAAATTCTCTCTGCCATTTTGTAAAAAGTTCATATTCTATAGAACTCATCAATGTAGACGATGGTATCAGATCCAGATTTTCGTAGGGAGTATGTACCACATAACCGCTGAGCTCTTCCTGTTTTCCGATTGCGCAATACAGATTCTTCTCTCCTTTCGCCTGCTCCAGCACCCAGTTCTCCGGAAAAAAAGCAAGAGAAAGATTTAACTGCATATCTCAATCGATCAGAAGAACCTTTTTCCCTTCCTGTGCCAGTCCGATTCCTAAATTCACGCACGATACCGTCTTTCCAACTCCACCTTTTTGATTTGATACTGCTATGCACCTGCTTCGCACTGTCACCACAAAGTTCTCCGATTACGTCAATACTCCTCTTTCCTGTATTGTGGTCAACTTGACTACAATTCTTTCTGCCTGCCTTTTTTTTGATGGCATCATATTTCATCTTATAGGCATAGGCCTTTTCACTTGGTGTAATTTGCTCTCTCTGCAAATTGGAATCGACCATGATCACTACTGCTTCATCATCCTGCAACATACAAATGATTACCGGAATTTTCTTATATCCCAGCTTCTCAGCCGCATATTTTCTTCTGTGGCCAGAAATAATTTCGTAGTAGCCTTCAATCTTTGGACGAACAATCAATGGATTCAGTACACCATACTTTTTTATGCTGTCCTGCAGCTCAATCATCTGACTGTCTCCGATCACTTTAAATGGATGATTTGGAAATGCTCTTAACCGTTCCATTTCAATCTCAACAACTTTTTCATCCGGATCTCTTACATCCGTTTTTTTATCCATAAGCTATCCTCCTCTAAAATATCTGTAACGAAAAAATCCGCCCAGAATAGATTCTTAATCTAATCTGAGCGGATAGATCCGTCAGGCCTGTTTTGTTCAGGCAAGAAAACCATATTTACATTCATTGACACCCCAATCCTTATCCTACGCTGTAGTTATCTCCGTTCGGTGCCAGGATTGAATTATTGCATTGGTGCCCGTTAAGAAATTTCGGTGCTCGATATCTGCGTTTAAGTGTTCTCTCGGTGCTCACGAGCACCGGAAAAAAGAAAAAGCAGCAATGAGCTTTTACGATCATTGCTGCAAAAAATGCACGTTCCCAGGGGGAATCGAACCCTCAACTAGTGCTTAGGAGGCGCTTGTTATATCCATTTAACTATGGGAACAAATGCCGTATTTTCGGGCTTTTTCAGCCTTTTCGGTCACGGCGACCAACTTTATGAACTCAATCACTTTCGTGATGAATTATCTCTTTCTTATCTCTTCTGATTTTTCAGATTTCGCTTCCTTAAGTGATCCTCAAACGCTACCCTTTTTCTTCAAAAGGGTTCCGCCATGGTTCTACCTTAGGAGGCGAACGCTCTATCCTACTGAGCTACAGAGATTTATATGTTTCACGTGAAACATATATCGTATTTCCATACTGCATTTTATTATAATTCATTTTCATGTGTTCCGCAACTATTTTCTCTTCCCACCTGCTCCGTATACAATTTCTGTTCTACCGTCTCATTTGCTTTTATCTCCATCCGGACCTGAATCCGAGGATTTTTTATAGGCATTTACGCAAAATGAGCCGTTCCCATCATCCATATTTTTCCTTTAAACCGACGTCCCGGAAGCGGTTCTCCAAGCAGGTCCATCTTATTGATACCCACGCGGAAATACAGATCGTTGCATTCCACCTTGAGATCATAGATTTCCTCGCCGGTAAACCGGTTTTTCTTACATATAACCTCTTTGATCTCGCCTAAAATCGAATACTGATCGCACTCGATCCCGCTTGGCATAAAAGTTGTATCGACGATCGAATAAATATCCTCTCTCGTCGCCCGGCGCGATGCCATCGAATAGAGATCCAGATCCTCGATTGTTAAGGACTCCATCGCATCCTCGTCGCCATTTTTTGCCGCTTCCAAAAGTTCATCCCGGTTTTTCGCCGCCACTTTGGCTTTTTCAATCTGCAGCGCCGTCTTTTTGATCGGAAGAAGCACCTTGCCCCGATTGGCAAATCCTGCCAGGCTGACCGAATTCACCTGTAAGCGCTCGCGCTCTTTCCGGTAACACTCCCTGTATTCGATCGGATTCAAGAGATAAAAGATCAGCGAAAGCCCTACCTTATACTCATCCAGAAGCCCCGCATAGGTTTCCTTCTCCGTATGACGCTGAATGGAACATTCTGCCCGCGAGGTTACCTCCTCGTTCAGGATATAGGGATAATAATACTCTATCTCCATCTCATCCTGCTCATTCAGCTCCCCATACATCGCCACGCCGATCCCCGGCGCAACTTCTGTCTTGATCTCATATAATTCGGTCTCCCTGTCAAGCTGAAGACAGCTGGAGGTTCCCGCCTCTCTCGCCAGACAGCGAAGCAGGGCACGGATGTCCTTCTTCTTCTGATACATACTAAATCCGGCAGCTCGCAAAAAACGATGCATATTGACTCCTTCTAACTACAATCCGCAGCTGCTGCCAACACATACAGCCGCCTCATTTCTATCCTTTATTTTCTTTACTTATACCCAAGCGCACGCTCCAGTGCTTCCTTCTCTTCACTTCCTAAAAGCACCTCGGTCTTGCCCTCTACGACATCCTTCAGATACAGGTAACAGCCTTCACGGCTGTGAACAGAATTCAGCACAAATCCCGTGTTGTTATCATCCAGCATGGCAATGACAAAACTCAGATTGCCGCCCATGCCCTTAAACGCATTGTACTTGACAATACCGGTTTTCTGGTATCCAGCCTGCGCCTTGGAGACAACCGAATCCACCAGGCGTTTTGTATCTCCGTCCTTTGCCCGCAGATACTCGGTCTCATCCACCAGTTCCATGATCGTGTCTTCGAGCGTCTCCGCATCTTTTCCCCGCATAAACATATCATATCTGCGATACAACTTCCTATACTGCGAAAAACAGATGACGGATGCAATAAATGATATGAGTGTCAGGATCGCCAGAACGATCACGATAACCCCCGGATCGATGCCAATCCCGCTAAAAATACTGCTCTCCATCTTTCATTCCTCATTTCCCATCATCCGTCCCCTGGGACGAATTTTGTGTGATTACTGTCTTAATGACTCCAAAAGCTCAATCAGGCGTTCCAGTTCCGCTGATGAATAGTATTCGATCTCGATTCTGCCTTTATTCTTATCCTTGCGGTTGATCGAAACCTTCGTTCCCATAACTCCTTTCAGCTTCTCTTCCACATCCTTGAAAAAGACCTCCATATCGCGTTCCGGCTCTGCTTTCTTTTTCGCCTTTTTCGGCTTCAAAAGCTCTTTCACCAGACGCTCGACCTCGCGGACGCTCAAATGATTTTCTACTGTTTTAAGCGCCAACTGGTACTGTTTTTCACCATCTTCCAGCGAAAGAAGCGCTCTCGCATGACCTCCGGTAAGCCGGTCCTGAATCAGCATCTCCTGCACTCTCTCATCCAGTTTCAAAAGACGCATGCTGTTCGTAATCGTCGCACGGTTCTTCGCTACGCGCTCTGCCACGTCCTCCTGACGCAGCCCAAACTCCTGAATCAGCATCTGGTAGGCTTTCGCCTCCTCAATCGGATTTAAATCTGCACGCTGTACATTCTCGATCAGGGCGATCTCCATCGTCTGCTGTCTCGTATACTCGCGCACGATCACCGGAACTTCCCGAAATCCTGCCAGTTTGGCAGCTCTCCACCGGCGCTCTCCGGCAATCAGCTCATAACGATCGCCCTTTTTCTGAACCAGAAGCGGCTGCAGCACGCCGTAACGGCGGATGGATTCTGCCAGCTCTCCGAGCTGTTCTTCATCAAACATCTTACGCGGCTGGCTGACATTTGGCTCAATCTCCGAAATATTTAGAAATTTCTCTTTTTCCACCTCAACGATCTTTACGACCGGCTCCGCTTTTGCCGTCTGTGTCTTCGATTTTGCCGCCGTCTCCCCGGCTGTGCGGGTTTTTCCTTCTGCCGTCGTCTTTCCGGATGCCTTTGCAACTCCCACGCGGCTGCCTTTTCCCACTGTTTTCGCAGCTGTCTTTCCGGCAGACGCCGATTTTTTCTGTTTTTTAGATCCCGGAAGCACCATATCCAGCTCTTCCAGGCTCTTTTTCTCTATCTCCTGTTCCGTCTCACGAACGGAAGTCTTTTTTCCGGCTTCATCCGATGGCTTTGCGCTGCTTTTTCCCGCTTCTGCATCCTCGTAATCATTTCCAAAAAAAGCTCCCAGTCCTCTGCCAAGCCCCGTTCTCTTTGACATTTCCTTCCTCCTCACGAACCTCCCGACGCCCCGGCAGGCATCCTTTCTGAATTTCACTTCACCGTTATTTTCCTGCCTACAGCTCTTCTCCCCGGCTGATCACCTCTGCTGCCAGCAGACGGTAGCTCTCTGCACCGGTCGAACGGCTGTCGTACAGGTTGATCGGCATTCCGTGGCTCGGCGCCTCCGCCAGTCGCACATTTCTCGGTATGATCGTCTTGTAAATCCGCTCATTTAAGTTCTGTTTTACATTCTCTACGACCTGAAGGGAGAGATTCGTTCTCGCATCATACATGGTAAATACCACGCCCTCCAGCTCCAGCGACGGATTCATCTTTTTCCGGACCAGACCGATCGTCCGGAGTACCTGGCTCAGTCCTTCCAGCGCATAATATTCGCACTGGATTGGCACCAGCACCGTATCTGCCGCTACCAGCGCATTGATCGTCAAAAGACTCAGCGACGGCGGGCAGTCGATGATAATAAAATCATACTGATCGCGGATTGTCTCCAGATAACCGTTTAACACCGACTCTTTATTTTCCACATCCAGAAGTTCAATCTCAGCTCCTGCCAGATTCGAATCCGAAGGAAGAACATCCAGATTTTCCTGAACATCGCGCATCAGACAGTCCTCCAGTGTGCAGTCGCCCAAAAGCAGCTCATAGACTGTATCTTCAATCTGTTCTTTTTCCAATCCCAAACCAGTGGTTGCATTTCCCTGCGGATCAAAATCGATCGTCAGAACCCTCTGTCCCGCCTCTGCCAGGCATGCCGACAGGTTGATCGCCGTTGTCGTTTTACCTACGCCGCCCTTCTGATTTGCAATCGCAATCGTTCGTCCCATACCGTATTCCTTCCATTTCCTCGGTTTTATCTCACATGAAAGACAGGAAAAAGCCTTCCCGCAGGCATCCGCACAGCGATTTCCAGCTTTTTCCCGTTCTTGTCTTGCCTAATAGTATAACACACTTAAAACTCATTTCCTACTTTTTTAGAAAAATTTCCTTTAAAATGTTTCACGTGAAACATCGGCTCCATCGTCTCCCCCAGAGCACACCATTTATCTGCCAGACACACAATCCATGCCTCGCGGCACTGAGGCGGCACCGGTATCAGCGGAAACATATGACGTGCGATGATATTTTTTTCCTTCCAATTTAAATGGTAATCTCCCTGTGCATTTCCAAGCGCTGTTTTCGGGTGACGGAAGCCGTGCAGGCGGTGCGAGGAATCCTTCTGATGCCAGTCATACAAAAAATAATCGTGCAGCAGTGCCCCTCTCACAAGTGATTTTGGTTCCAAGCGAATCTGCCACCGTTCCATCATCCAAAGGCTTGTGTAGGCAACATTGAGGCTGTGGCGGTAAATGGATGTCGTACCATGCTGCATCGCCAGCTTCTCCTCGTCTAAGCGCCCTTCCTGCTTCAATTCGCGTATCGTTTCCGCCAGCAGCCGCTGCCTGCCCGCCGACAACTGAAAAGATTTCTCTGTCTTCCGTTCCATACGATGCCGAAAGCATAACTTATTTTCCTTCTTTATCATATCGCGCATTTCTTTCCCCATCGATTGATTTTTTGATACGTGAACATTATAATGAATTTAATATCGATTTTCAATGAAATTTTGTTTACATAAAATGGCATGTTCCTAACTGTTCACAGGTAGAAATTTTCCGAACTGAAAATTCCGAACGCTACCGTTCTGGTTGCAGATTTTTCCGATTTGAAATGCGAAGCATCGGCAAAATCCCGTTACTTGGGCACACATCTGTGAACAGATATTCTGTGAAAAAACGCTGGAAATAGCTGAACTGGAATACAGGAAAATATGATATATATGAACACTTAGCGATGCATTTTCGATCCTAGTGCGAGTCATACCTAAATACTTAATGAAGCCGAGCCAAAGGCGATAGCTGAATTTAGTATTTATGGTATAATAGAATTACTTGATGAGATATTTTCAAGTTTAATTTTTCGATTCAAAAGGAGCTTTCTATATGAACACAAAAAACAAGATCATGACCTGCCTGATGCTGTCCGCCGGCGGCGCAGTTTCGCTGGCACTTTTAAATAAATATATTCAATTTTCTGCCACCTCCCGCGGTCTGACCCGGGAAGAGAATTCTCTCTGCTACAAATGGCGGCTGGGAAATATCTACTATACAAAATGCGGTTCCGGCAAACCGCTTCTGTTGATTCACGATCTGCACTTTGCATCGAGCGGCTATGAGTGGGAATCCATCCGCGAACAGCTCAGCCGCTCCTACACCGTCTACACGCTCGACCTTCTCGGCTGCGGACGTTCCGAGAAGCCGAACCTGACCTACACAAATTACCTGTTTGTCCAGCTGATCTGTGATTTTATCAAATCTGAGATCGGACATCGGACCAACATTCTCTCCACCGGTGATTCAGCGGCACTGTCTATCATGGCGTGCAGCAACTCTCCAGAACTGTTTGATCAGATCATGCTCATCAACCCGAGCAGCCTTACCGACTGTTGTCAGCTTCCGGGTAAAAATGCCAAGCTTTATAAGCTTCTTCTGGATCTCCCGCTGGCTGGAACGCTCATTTACCACATTGCGTGCAGCCGCTCTATGATCGAAGAGGCATTCCGCACCAAATATTTTTACAATCCGTATACCGTAAAACCGGTTCAGATCGACCGCAGCCACGAAGCCGCACATCTCGGTGAATGTCCGAAAGCGATCTTCTCCAGTATTGAATGCCGCTATACCAAGTGCAATATTTCCAATGCTCTCAGGAAGATCGACAACAGCATCTTCATCATCGGCGGTTCCGAGGAACCGATGATCGAGGCGACGATTCAGGATTACAAGATTTATAATTCCGCAATCGAGTCCTCTATCATCCCAAAGACCAAACATCTGCCGCAGTTAGAACAGCCGGATGCCGTGATGGATGCGATCCATATGTTTTTTTCTTAAAAAAGGATAATGAGTATGCATACCGCGGAGCGTTTTTTCGTCATAGGACGAAGCTTATTACTGTTCATGCATACGTGCCCAGTAACGGAATTTGCCGCATTTAAATACGGCAAATTCCTGCTGCCACCACGTTTTCTTACGGCACTTTCGGTTCCAACAGTGCCTACCCGCGAACAGTTACTCTCTCTTTCCCACATCTCCATAAAAAATGCTTTTTCTTCCTCATACCATGATGCAGATACCATCTTTCCAGTATCTTTCATATTCACAGCGTCATCCTTCCGTGCGCCTTGTTTGTTTCTTCTTGATAGGAACGGTCCTAATGTTTCATCCAGGTCCCGCCGCACTATCTATATACAAACAAAACCCCCGGAATGATCCTCTTTATTCTACATTATTCCCACTCGATCTCCTCGGCTTTCGCACAAAAAAACTATATTCTGTAACGAAAACTCAAATTTTATAAATTTTCCCTATTATTTCCAGCTCTGCCATCGCCTCTACCCGCTTCTCCAGATTTCCTCTGTCATATGCCTGATACGGCTTCTGGAACACAATCTTCCAGGACAAATATTCAGTCATACATTTTTGTTTAAACCCCGCCTATATGAAAAAGAAAGACTGCATACTCTACGTGTTCCATATACAGTCTTTCTCTATCCACCTTTTGATTGCTTTATTTCAGCGGCTCCCGCGACGGCGTTCCCGCTTTTCTCGGATACTTCTTTCCCGTCCTCTCTGTCTTATGAATCCGGACCAGGTTACGCTCATCCTCATTGGCAAGGTGGAAGGAAATCACATCCTCCAGCTCGCCGCCCAGCTTGCGGATCGCACCTTTTCCCGTCTTCATCTCTTCCTCCAGTTTGCCTGATTTGTACGGTACAAACCAGCCTCCCACCTTGACAAATGGCAGGCAGTATTCCGACAGCGTGGACAGATTTGCCACCGCGCGTGAAACGCAGAAATCAAATGTTTCACGTGAAACATTATCATGTGCCGCATCCTCCGCCCGTCCGTGAACCGCCTGAATTTTTTCCAGTTCCAATGCCTGAATTACCTCGTTCAGAAAGTTGATCCGCTTATTTAAAGAATCGAGAAGCGTGACCTTTAAATTTGGAAATGCAATCTTTAACGGGATACCCGGAAATCCAGCTCCCGTTCCAACATCGATCAACGTATACTCTTTCTCTGCCAGATCCGGCACCGCTTTCACAAGTGCCAGACTATCCGAAAAATGTTTGGTCACAACTTCCTTCTGTTCCGTGATCGCTGTCAGATTCACCATCGTATTCCAATGAATCAACAGTTCATAGTAATCGTAGAACTGCTTGATCTGGTGTTCATTTAACGCGACGCCCATCTCCTGCGCTTCTTTCTGAAGCTGCCCGGTAAAGTCTGCCGGAGGCAGAACCACACCGCTTTCTACTTTATTTTCTTCTGCCATAAATATATCCTTTATGATATGTTCTATTTTTTCTCAGGTTCTTATCTATCTTACATTTTGAGTTGCTGCAATGCGTTTACCTGTTTCCATGCAGTCTCTGAATCCGCTCGTTTCTATATTTACAGTTCTTTCTTCTCTTCCCCATGTCCCGCATGGCGGCTCTGCTCTAAGTGTACCAGCAGCACCGAAATATCCGCCGGTGACACGCCCGCGATTCGGGATGCCTGACCGATATTTGCCGGTTTATAGAGATTTAATTTCTGTACTGCCTCACGGCGCAGGCTTCCGACCGTGGAATAGTCGAAGTTTTCATCCAGCTTCCGGCTCTCCATCTTCTTGAACTGTGCAACCTGCTGCAGCTGGCGGCGGATATAGCCGTCATACTTGATGTTGATGTTGATCTGCTCGATCACATCTTCCGGAAGTTCCGGACGGTTCGGATCCAGTTCTGCCAGTGCTTCATAGCTTAACTCCGGACGGCGTACCAGCTCTGCCAGCGTTGCCGCGGTCTTGAGCGGGGTGCTTCCGTGGCGCTCTAAAAATTCCTGCACTTCTTTTCCAGCGCCAATGTTGATCTTCTCCAGACGCTTTGCCTCTTCCTCGATCATTTTTTCTTTCCAGAGGACACGCTCATACATCGCATCACTGACCAGTCCAATCTCATGCCCGATCGGGGAAAGACGCAGATCCGCGTTGTCCTGACGCAAAAGCAGGCGGTATTCCGCACGCGACGTCATCATCCGGTACGGTTCATGGTTTTCTTTGGTAACCAGATCGTCGATCAAGACACCGATATACGCCTGGGAACGGTCGAGGATGATCGGTTCTTTTCCCAGCACTTCGCGCGCCGCATTGACACCCGCCATAAAGCCCTGTACCGCCGCTTCCTCATAACCGGAGCTTCCGTTAAACTGACCGCCGCTGAACAATCCCCGGATCGCCTTAAATTCCAGCGATGCCTTTAACTGGCGTGCATTGATACAATCGTACTCAATTGCATATGCATTTCGAACAATTTTTACATTTTCGAGTCCCGGCACGGTACGGTACATCGCGTACTGCACATCCTCCGGCAGGGAACTGGACATACCGCCCAGATACATTTCATTCGTATAAATTCCCTCCGGCTCGACAAAAACCTGATGACGGTTCTTATCTGGAAATTTTACCACCTTATCCTCGATCGATGGACAGTAACGCGGACCTGTTCCCTCGATCGCGCCCGAAAAGAGGGGCGATCGATCCAGGTTGTTGCGGATGATCTCATGTGTTTTCTCATTGGTATAGGTCAGCCAGCAGGACACCTGCTCCTTCTGCACCGACTCCGGATCGGTGGAAAAAGAAAATGGCACAACCCTCTCATCGCCGAACTGCTCTTCCATCTTAGAAAAATCGATGCTGCGCTTATCGACACGCGCCGGTGTGCCCGTCTTGAAACGGAACATCTCGATTCCCAGCTTTTTCAGGGAATCTGTCAGATGGTTTGCCGCCTGCAGACCATTCGGTCCGGTCGGATTGCTCACATCGCCATAGATACATCTCGCTTTCAGGTACGTTCCCGTTGCCAGCACCACCGCCTTGCAGTAATACGTCGCGCCGGAGTACGTTTTCAGTCCTTTGATCTGACCTTCTTCCACGATCAGCTCTGCCACCTCTCCCTGACGGATCGTCAGATGATCGGTATTTTCCATGGTACGGCGCATCTGGCGGGTGTATTCCTGCTTGTCCGCCTGCGCGCGGAGCGAATGCACCGCCGGTCCCTTAGACTGGTTGAGCATCTTGGACTGTATAAAGGTTTTATCTATATTTTTTCCCATCTCGCCGCCGAGCGCATCCAGCTCGCGCACCAAGTGGCCCTTCGAGCTTCCGCCGACATTCGGGTTGCACGGCATCAGGGCGATGCTGTCCACGCTGACGGTAAACACGATCGTCTCGAGTCCCAGTCTCGCGCTTGCCAGCGCCGCCTCACAGCCGGCGTGTCCCGCCCCGACGACCGCTACATCATAATTTTCTGTTAAACAGGGCATGTTTCCTCTTTCCTCTCTATCTCTGCGTTTTCGTTCAAACGCCTTATATTCTTTCTTGTTTTCAGATCCACCCTATCATACCACAAGGAAAGAAACCTTGCAAAAAAATTGATCTATTTTCCCATACAAAAATGGCTGAAAATCTCATTCACCAGATCCTCTTCCAGTGATTCCCCAAGGATCGTTCCAAGATGTTCATAGGCATCCATCAGATCAATCGAGAAAAAATCCTCCGGCATCGCATTGTCGATGCTTGTCTCGACCAGACGCAGGCTTTTCAGCGCCTGCTCCATCGCCGTCTTGTGACGGACGTTTGTCAGCATGACCTGATCGTTGAAATTCAGGTTTCCCTGCAAGAACATCGTCTGAATTTTTTCCTCCAATCGATCAATTCCCTGCTGTTCCTTCGCCGATACCGGGATCACTTCCTGCCCGCACGCTTCGCGAAGCACTTCTTCTGTGAGAACCGGTTCCAGATCTGTCTTATTTAAGAGGACGATCACCTTCCGTCCCCGGATCAAATCGAGGATCTGACGGTCATTTTCATCCAGCTCCCTTGATCCATCGACCACATACAAGATCAAATCTGCCTCATCCGCAATCTTTCTCGCCCGTTCCACGCCAATCTTTTCAACGATATCCTCCGTTTCCCGGATGCCCGCCGTATCGATCAAATTTAAGCTAAGCCCGCGCAGACGGATATTTTCCTCCAGCGTATCGCGTGTCGTACCGGCGATCTCTGTCACAATCGCGCGCTCCTCTCCCAGCAGTACATTCATCAGGGACGATTTTCCTGCATTCGGCTTACCTAAGATCACGGTTTTGATCCCCTCCGTCATGATACGCCCGTTGTCAAACGTCCCGATCGACGCCTCCAGTTCCATCTCAATCGGCTGCAGCGTCTCCCGAAGGCGCTCCGGGTATCCTTCCAGAGAAATATGCTCCGGATCATCAAGTGCGGACTCAATAAAGGCAATCTCATAGATTAGTTTTTCGCGGAGTTCCCGCACTTTCCGCGACATTGAACCGCTCAACTGGCTGACCGAAGACTGCAGCGCATACTCATTTTTCGACTGGATCACATCGATCACGGCTTCCGCCTGCGAAAGATCAATTCTGCCATTTAAAAATGCCCGCTTCGTAAATTCGCCTGGTTCCGCCAGCCGCGCCCCACATTTTACCGCCAACTCCAGAATCCGCTTCATCACCAGCACGCCTCCGTGACAGTCAATCTCTACCGTGTCCTCCGCCGTATAACTGTGCGGACCGCGCATCAAAAGAAGCAGCACTTCATCGATCCGTTCCTCTCCATCCCGAATATATCCATAATGAATCGTATACGTTTTCTGCTCTGAAAGCCTCTTCCCCGCCACCGCCGGTTCAAACATCCGCTCCGCCACCGCCACAGCGTCCGAACCGCTAATCCGGATAATCCCAATCCCCGAACTCGAAAGCGCCGTCGCGATCGCGGCGATTGTATCTGTATATACCATATATATAAATCCTTCCTTGCTTTTTATCTTCTTATTCTATACCATATGGAAGCATTTTCCCATCTTTATTTACAAATCTAGTCTAATATTTATTTCTTTTTTTCATGTTTTCACGATAAACCTCTCGCGCTCGATTCCCCACAAAAAAGAAGGTCTAGATACCTCCAGACCTTCTTCGTCACACTTATTTACTTCTCATATCTCCCATACCCGTCACTTCTCTCGCGTCTGCCCTCGCGCTTCAGCGAAATAATCACATGCCGGAACGGATCCTCGCCCTCGCTGCGGGTGGTGACATACTTGTCATTCTGCAGCGCTGCATGAATGATCCGTCTCTCATACGGGTTCATCGGCTCCAAAGATACGGAACGTTTCGTTCTCTTTACCTTGTAAGCAATGTTCTTTGCCAGTGTCTCAAGCGTCTCTTTCCGTCTCTCGCGGTAATTCTCGGTATCGAGCTTCACGCGGACGTAATTCTCGCTCTTCTTGTTGACAACCAGGCTGACCAGATACTGGAGAGAATCCAGGGTCTGACCTCTCTTACCGATCAAAATACCCATGTCCTCGCCGGAGAGGTCAATGTTCATCTCGCACTCTTCCTCATTGAAAGCCGCTGCGATCTTCACATCTAAGTTCATCGCATCAAATACCTGGCTTAAAAAGTCGATCGCACGATCCTCGAGCGTCTCTTTTTTCTTAGCACGGATGATCGCCGGTTTCGCGCCGATCCCCAGAAATCCGGCGCTTCCTTTTTCGACCACTTCGTACTCTAATTTATCACTGGTGGTTTCCAGTTCAATCAGTGCCTTTGTTACTGCCTCATCGACTGTCTTAGCGGTAACCGTAATCATATCCATCCTGCGCCCTCCTTCTATTTTTTCGCGTGCTTATCGTTGTACTTCTGCACCATCTTGGCCTTGGAAGCCAGACTGCCCGGCTTCGGATCGGAATTGTAAAATGCTTCAGACGCCTCCATCTGCTTTTTATTGCGGGAGATCTTGTCCTCTTTCGCCTTGCTTTCCGCATCCTCGCGTGCCTGAAGCGCCTTTAAATTCACGCTTGCCTTCTCGCTGACATTGGCCGGCGGCAGACCTTTTCTCGCTCTCTTCTTGTTCATCTTCTCCACGTTGCGGCGGATCAGATCATCGACATCGATCTTGTTCATATGTGCATTTACGATCAGCTGCTGAACGAGCTGGAATGCACCCTGAACGACCCAGTAGATACCGATCGCGGACGGCAGGGAGAAACAGAAGAATACGGACATCAGCGGCATCGTGATCATCATGCTGTTCATCATGCTCGCGCCCGGCGCGTCCTGATCCACCTGCTGTAAATTGGAAATCAGCTTGGTGGAGATCCACTGGGTCAGACCTGCGAGGATCGGGATGATCCATGCGATCGTGATGTGGTTAAAACCGGTAAACGGCGGAGTTGCCAGATTGATGCCGAAGAAATAGTTCATCTGCTCAATCTTGCTCGCATTTTCTGCGATCGTCGAAGAGATCTGCGGGAATAAACTTTCCAGCGTATCCCATCCAGCCGGTGTCAACTTATATAACATATCTACGACTTTGTTTGCCACGGTGTAGTCTACCTTGTCCACCGCCATGCCGACACCGCTTGCCAGCTCGGAAATCTTGTTGACGTAATCCGGCTGCTCCATCAGCGGGTTCGCTACGTTGTCAAAAAAGACACGTACTGACGGTACGTATGCCGGAATGTTGTAGATAACCCGGTACAAAGCGAAGATAATCGGAAGCTGAATCGCCATCGGCAGACATCCTGCCATCGGATTCGAGCCATATTTCTCATAGACTGCCTGCATCTCGACCTGTTGTTTAGCCATCGATGCCTGATCGGTTTTTCCCTTATACCTATTCTGAACCGCCTTGATTTCAGGGTTCATAAGCGACATAAGTTTTGACGATTCCTGCTGTTTGATCGTCAGAGGAAATAACAGTAACTTTGTGATAATGGTAAACAGGATGATACACAGACCGATATTCATGATCCCCATGCTGCTGGTAATCCGGAATAAAAAGTCCATGATATAACCAAACACGCTGGCGATCGGTCCCATGATCGAACCTGCCTTTGTCGCAACTAAAACGCTAACGTCCAATGAACTACCTCCTCATCCTTTACGGAACTGGATCATAACCGCCTTCTGCAAATGGATTACAGCGAAGAATCCGCTTACATGCCAAAATCATACCTTTTACAGCGCCGTACTTTTTAAGTGCCTGGATGGCGTACTCCGAGCACGTCGGCGTGTACTTGCAGTGAGGTCCTGTCATAGGGGAAATATAGAGCTGATATCCCCGAATCATCTTTATCAAGATCTTCTTAATCAATATTCTCACTTCGATTCTCCAGAATGTTATGCAGTCCGCATAAGTGCAGGTATGCACTCTCAATTTTTTTGAAGTCTGCTTCTTTCGCTGCCGGTCTGGCAACGACTACGATGTCTAATCCGAGTCTGACTCTGTCCTTATTTAACCGATAGCTCTCCCGTACCAACCTTGTCACGTGATGGCGGACCACGCTGTTTCCAACCTTTTTGCTGACGGAGATACCGATCCGAGGCTCCTTCCCGTCATCCACCCGCTTCACGTACATAACCAGAAGCTTATTGGCATAGGATTTCCCTGTCTTGTAAACCTTTTGAAATTCGCTGTTCTTCTTAATTGAATTAAAACGCTTCATTAAAATCACCAATGATAAATAATATAAAAAAGAATGTGCCCTGGCACATTCTCGCGCCGAGCGCGGTCGCTTGCGACAT
>ERZ773158.2173-NODE-2173-length-15359-cov-5.307436_pt1 | contig 15359 bp, 10 predicted proteins | sample MGYA00511918_ERZ773158 | MGnify/ENA primary metagenome ERZ773158 (study PRJEB29015, sample SAMEA2737876) | human gut metagenome | biome: human gut; feature: human-associated habitat; material: faeces | place: China | collected 2012 ...
TGAACGCATCAATATTCTTTTCGCTGAGAATCTTCTCAAAGATTCGGTCTCCAAGCTGTTTTATTTTGGTAACAAGAAATCCGCCGTTCATTTTCATGCAAATGCTCCTATATAGTAGTTTGCTTCAAATAATACCATATAGGAGCTTTGTTGTCAAGAGGCTGTATGTCTAAAACATCCGGCGAGTTTTTCATAGCCTGCGCTTTTTGTGTTCTTTCCGCCCGAAAGCATTGACGCACCGCGCCGAATCCTGTATCATGAAGCTGTTCATTCGGCTGTTTTCGCCCGTTTGGGCATTGTGCATATTATGAAAGGAGTCCTTTCCTCATGGCGATGAATCTGACCCAGAAAATCCTGTCGGCGCACCTGCTCAGCGGTGAACTGATTCCCGGCTCGGAAATCTCCATCCGCATTGACCAGACGCTGACGCAGGATTCCACCGGTACGATGGCGTACCTGCAATTCGAGGCGATGGGCGTCAAGCGCGTCAAGACAAAGAAGTCCGTGGCGTACATTGACCATAACACGCTGCAAACTGGCTTTGAAAATGCGGATGACCACTATTACATCCAAACGGTGACGAAAAAGCATGGCATTTACTGCTCTAAGCCCGGCAACGGTATCTGCCATCAGGTACAGCTGGAGCGCTTCGGCGTGCCGGGCTACACGCTGCTCGGCTCGGACAGCCATACACCCACGGGTGGCGGCATTGGGATGCTTGCCATCGGCGCGGGCGGACTGGACGTTGCGGTCGCGATGGGCGGCGGCGCGTATTATCTGGCGTGCCCGCGTGTCGTCGGCGTGCGCCTGCATGGCAAGCTGTCCTACGGCGTTGCGGCGAAGGACATTATTCTGGAAGTCCTGCGCCGGCTGACCGTCAAGGGCGGCGTCGGCAAGGTGATGGAGTACATCGGCGACGGCGTGAAAACGTTGAGTGTCCCGGAGCGCGCGACGATTACGAACATGGGCGCGGAACTCGGCGCAACGACCTCCATCTTCCCGTCGGATGAAGTCACCCATGCGTTCCTTAAAGCGCAGCAGCGCGAGCAGGACTTCGTGCCGCTGTCCGCAGACCCGGATGCGGCGTATGACGAAATCCTCGACATTGATTTGACCGCGCTTGAGCCGCTCGTCGCGAAGCCCCATATGCCTGACATCGTGGAAACCGTCAAACAGTGCGGCCCGATTAAGGTCGATCAGGTGTTTATCGGTTCCTGCACGAACTCTTCCTATACCGATATGATGCGCGTCGCCCGCATTTTGAAGGGCAAGACTGTGCATCCGGACGTGAGCCTTGTCATCGGCCCCGGATCGAAGCAGGTGCTGACGATGCTGGCGCGCAACGGCGCTTTGGCGGACATGATTGCGGCGGGCGCGCGCATTCTGGAATCCGCTTGCGGGCCGTGCATCGGCATGGGGCAGTCGCCGCGCACGAACGCTGTCTCCGTTCGCACGAACAACCGCAATTTCTACGGCCGCAGCGGCACCAAATCCGCCGGCATTTACCTTGTCTCCTGCGAGACGGCGGCTGTCACGGCGCTGACTGGCGTGCTGACGGATCCGCGCTGCCTTGACATTGACCTCGACATCCCGATGCCGGAGACGTACACCGTCAACGACAATCTGGTCATCCCCCCGGTCGCGCCGGGCGAAGAGGACACGGTGGAGGTCGTCCGCGGCCCGAACATTCAGCCCTTCCCGTTGGGCAAGCCGCTGGCGGATGCCATTTCCGGCAAGGTGCTGCTGAAGATGGAGGACAACATCACCACCGACCACATTGCGCCGTCGGATGCGAAGCTCCTGCCGTTCCGCTCGAATGTGCCGTACTTGTCGGACTTCTGCCTGACCCCCGTGGACGCGACGTTCCCGGCGCGCGCGAAGAAGGAAGGCGGTGGCATCCTCGTTGCGGGCATGAACTACGGGCAAGGGTCGAGCCGCGAACACGCCGCGCTTGTCCCGCTGTATCTGGGCATCCGCGCCGTCGTCGCGAAGTCGTTCGCCCGTATTCATCAGGCGAACCTTATCAACAATGGCATTCTTCCGCTGACGTTCCAGAATGAGGCGGATTACGACCGCATCGCGCAGGGCGACACGCTGAGCCTGCCGAACGTCCGCGAGACGGTGGAAAGCGGCAGCGACACGTTTGTGCTGCATAACGACACGAAGGACGAGGATTACATTGTGCTGATGCCGCTGACCGCGCGCCAGCAGGGCTGCATCCTCTATGGCGGACTGCTGAATTATACAAGAGAGAGCGCAAAGGCGGAATAAGATAAGTGTCCCCCGGAGGCATGAGCTTCCGGGGGATTTTGGCGTTATTATTTCCAAGGGAATAGAAAATCTGCTGCTTTTGCTACAATCAAGGGGGAAGGAGACTGTCCTGATGAAAAATATCAAGTACACCGTCACGCATCCTATCTTTGTGTTCATGAAGAAGCATTTCTGCCCGCATTGCAAGGCAGCACTCACAGTGGAAACGGCGCATCATTTGGTGAACTCCCGTTCCGAAGAAGCAAAGAACTACGATTTTTCCACGGAAGACGGCAGGATGATCGGCACAGTTGACTTCCGCAATCCGTATTTTGCCTGCCCGAACTGCCATGCGGAGTTTTCGGTGGAAGAATTGTGGAAAATGGAGAAGGGAAAAAGGGCAAGCAGATAACGCAGGTGAATTGAAAAAATCGTATGAAGCAGCAAAACAGCCGGGGACTGCCTTGCCAGCAATCCCCGGCTTTCGTAATTCCTATGAATTTTTATACTATTTCCAGATAAGAATGCGCCAAGATGCGCCGCGAATTTTTCATTCTGGCTAACGTGAATGAAACGCAGCGTAGCAGCGCTACGCTAAGTGGAATGAGCGGACGCCAGAATGGAAAAGGCGCAAGCAGATGGCGCAGGTGAATCTGGAAATAGTATTACTTAACTTCCAGCAGGTTCTTGCATTCCGCGAACGCGCGGCGGCCAATGATTTCAATCGTCGCGGGCAGGGTTACGCTCTTGAGCTTCGTGTTGCTCTCGAACGCCTGCGCGCCGATTTCCACCACCGGCAGACCCGCCACCGTGTTCGGAACGGTCAGCGTCGATGCCGTGCCGTTGTACTTGACGACCACAATGCCCGTCGAGTCGTCACGAACCGCGAACACGAAGTCGCCTGTCACCGTGAATGCCTTGTTGACAGATTCCAGCTCCGTATTGCCGGACAGCGCCTTAATCGTGATGGTGTAGTCGCCCGGCTGCAGCAGCTTCAGACCCGGCACCGTGTAGTTCAGCGCCGCCGTTTCGCCCAGCAGCGCAGCTGTGCCGTCGGGCGTGGTCAGCAGCAGCTGATACTTCGTTGCGCCGCCAGCAGCCGTCCACGTCACCGTCAGGTCGTCGCCCTGCTTCGCGGCAGGAACGGTCACAGTCAGCGGATCGTCGGTCACATACAGCGTCAGGGACTGCGCCGGAGAAAGCTCGCCAGCGGTCGTTCCGTAGTAGGGTTTGAACTGAATCGTGCGGACACCGTTGCCGCTGCCCAGCGAAGCGAAGGCGCGCTCGATAACCGTCACATCGCCAGTCGTCGGGTAGCTGGTATTTGCCTTGCCGTCCACATACAGGACGACCTTCGTCGCGTTCTTGGTGTTGACCGTGAACGTCACCGGCACATTCAGCTTCACGCGGCTGGGATTCATGGTGAAGTTGACGACTTCCGGCTTGTTGACCACGGTCGTCGTCAGTGTAATCGTGTACGCCTTAAACTTTTCGCCCGCGGTCGTGCCGTTGTAAGGCTGGAACTGAATCGTACGGACGCCGCCATTATTCCCCAGCGACGAGAACGACATCGTGAACTCGTACTTCGACATGCTGGTCGTTACGTCCTCAAAGCGGCGGTTCACCTGCCCGTCGACATACATCAGCAGCTTCGTTGCGTTGTCCAGATAAACAGTGAATTTAATCTGCTCGCCCAGCACCGCGGTCGTCTTGTCAATCTTGACATTCGCAATCACGGGGGCAGCAGACGAACCGCTCATCAGGGAAATGGTGGTTGCGGTGGTCTTGTCGCCGCCGACTGCGCCGTTGTAGGCTTGGAACGCAATGGTACGCTTGCCCCCGTTGTTCCCCAGCGAAGAGAACGCCATGGTGAAGGTGTATTCCGTCATATCAGGGGTGATGTTCTCGAAGCGGCGGTTGACACTGCCGTCGATGTACATCAGCACCTTCGTGGCGTTCTTGATGCGCAGGGTGAAGGTGATATTTTCGCCCAGCGTCGCGTTCTGATTGCTGATTTCCAGCAGCTCAACCCGCGGCTTGTTCGCCACGCTGATGGTAATCGTCTTGGTGTCGGACATAGCGCCGGGCGTGTTGCCATTGTAGGGCTGGAACGCCACCGTGCGCACGCCGCCGTTTGAACCGAGCGTCGAGAAGGACATCTGGAACGTCGTTGCGCCGTCCTTCACGTCGTAGATGTAGCGGTTCAGCTTGCCATCAATGTAGACACGCATCTTCGTTGCGTTCTTGGTGTTGATGGTGAAGGTGATGGTTTCGTTCAAATCAACCGTGGATTTGTCCGGAGTCCAGCTTGTCACGGTCGGCTTGTTCGGGCTTTCGTTTGCGACAGTCACAACACGTTCGGAGGTCTTTTCACCCGCCGTCGTGCCGTTATAGGCTTGGAACGCAATAGTGCGCTTGCCCCCATTGTTCCCCAGCGACGAGAAGGACATGGTGAAGGTGTATTCCGTCATATCGGGGGTGATGTCCTCGAAGCGGCGGTTGACGCTGCCGTCGATGTACATCAGCACCTTCGTGGCGTTCTTGATGCTCAGGGTGAAGGTGATGTTTTCGCCCAGACCCACGGTCGTCTTGTCGATATTCTTTACCGTTACCTGCGGCTTGACAGACGGCTTCGTCAGCGTAATCGTTTGTTCAGCGGACTTTTCGCCGGGCGTATTGCCGTTGTAGGCTTGGAACGCGATGGTGCGCTTGCCTCCCTTGCTCCCCATCGAGGAGAAGGCCATGGTAAGCGTCGATGTGTCGGTGGGCACGTCGTAGATGTAGCGGTTGACGCTGCCGTCAATGTACATCAAAATCTTGGTGGCGTTTTTCGTGTGGATGGTGAAGGTGATATTCTCGCCCAGCTCCGCCGTCGCCTTGTCCATTTCGAACGTCGGTTTGCCCGGAATAATCACATCCGCGCGGTCGATGTTTTCGAGGTCATCCGGCACGTCCGTAGGCGCGGGGGTCGACGCAGGTTCCTCGGTCGGCACGACAGCAGGTTCCTCGGTCGGCACGACAGCAGGTTCCTCAGTCGGCACGACAGCAGGTTCCTCAGTCGGCACGACAACGGGTTCTTCGGTCGGCACGACAACGGGTTCCTCAGTCGGCTCAACAGCGGGTTCTTCGGTCGGCACGACTGCAGGTTCCTCGGTCGGCTCAACAACAGGCTCTTCCGTCGGGACGGGCGTAGGCGCAGAGGTCGGCACGGGCTCTTCCGTCGCAGCCGCAAGCACCAGCAAGGCACTGGGCATTTCCACGCCGCTCGCGAAAACACCGGTGTGACGTTGATTCTCAATGCCCTCTTCCGGCACAGGATGCACTGCATCCGCCGCCAGATAGCCATATGCAACGCCAGCCGTCTGGTCATACACGCAGACGGAAATCCGTTCATTCAGCTGACCCTTCTGCGGACGATGCGTCACATACACCACGCCGGTTACACGACCAACCAGCTCATCGCCCGTCGGATTCAGGTACAGCTGTGCGCTGCTGAACGTCGCGGCAAAGCCGGAGTCAAAGAACTCGTTATCCAGCACGGAGCGGCTGTAATCTACGGCTGCTTCGTCCACGATTTCGGGCGCTTCCGTTACCTCGGGAACATCCGTCGCTTCGGGGATTTCCGTTGCTTCGGGAACATCCGTCGCTTCGGGGATTTCCGTTGCTTCGGGAACATCCGTCACTTCGGGTGCTTCCGTCGGCACGACCTCAACCGTTTCCGTCGGCGGAGTTTCCGGCTCTTCTGCAGCCGCCGTCAGCACTGTTCCCATACTGCCCGTCACCATGAATACAGCCAGCAGGAAAGACAATGCCTTTCGCATCCACTTTTTGTCCTTCATCGTCCTCACTCCTTGTTCCGTGCAATCTTCCGGCACGACGTATGGTTGTGCCAGTGGCAAGAGACTGCTGCTTTCCATTTTCTTTTCGCGGCGAGCTGCAGTGCTTCCGGTGGATATAGCAATCTCTTTCCCAATTCCAGCTATATTGTAACAAATTACAAGTCGCCTGTCAATACTTACCGCGCAGAAAGCCGAATTTTATACGAAAATCAAGGCACTTTCTCTGCATCTGTCTCGCGGAACTGATTTTTCCATTGCCGAATTGCCGTGGTCGGCAAATCAATTTGCGTCTCCCATGCGGAACAGATGCGCTCCTCCAGCACATCCAAATTCCCGCCGCGGGGCAGGACGGGCAGATTCGTGTCCTTCGCGATTTCACTTGCGCGGTTGTCTACCGCCAGGATCAGGCTTCGGCAGCCCATGTTCATTGCGTGGATGCCGCCGTGCAGCCGCGTGCCAACGTAGTCAATCCCGCCTGACGCCAAAAGCGCTGTGTAATCTCGCAGATTCGGCTGAATCAGGTGCAAATTCTGCGTCACGCGCGCATCCATTTGGCGCAGGCAGGCGTAGTCCTCAACTGCTTGCAGCCACACATACACCTCGCGATAGTGCTTTTGCAGCATGGTCAGCATCTGCGCATCCTGCTCCGGGCTGCTGCGGTAGTCCGTCAGCGTTGTCACGACGCGCTCCGCCTTGTGCGTCGGAATCTGCGCGCATTTGTCGTCTGTCAGCCCCCACATTGTCGGGCACGCCGTATTCAGCACGTTCGTGATGCCCAGCTTCAGCAGGCGCTGGCGCGTGTATTCGTCGCGCACCGCGTGCAGGTACTGCCCATCCAGCAGCGTTTTTAGAATCCGCTTCGTGTACCCTGTCGGCTCGTCCTGGTATTGATACCACCCCGCGCCCAGCAAAATGACATGCGTGCGCTGAAATTTTTCACGAATCAGGCGGAAATTCAGCAGCTCCCGCTTGTGCAAATCGCCGCAGCGCATCATCACCGCGTCCCGCAGGCGGATATTCCACATCCTTTGGCGGCGCATGTCCGAGGAAAGCAGATTCGTCCCGCAGACAAATGCGTAATCCGCACTGCCGACGTGCTTCATCGACACTTTCGACAGCCTGTCCCGAACCGGCACGGCGACGGACAGCTGCACAGGAAAGCAGTCGTGCAGCACATGCTCGCAGGCGTTGCGGATAATGAAATCTCCCTGATTCGCTGTTGAAATGGTAGGGTCAAAACGCACAATTTTGCGGCAGTGCTGCATTTCCTGATCGATCATGCCTTCTTCCTCCGTTTGCGCAAGAAACTCCGCCCTTTTTCAAGCATCCAGCGGTATTCTGCCGTCCGCCCCAGCGCCAGCGTGTACAGGAGCGCCGTCACCGCCGCGCAGGTGATGCCCTTGAGGATAATCCACATCAGCGTATGCCCCATCCGCGCGCACAGCAGCAGCGACAGCGCCATCACCGCGCCGTTGAGCAGCAGCAGGCCGCCCTGCGCCTTGAAATACGCGGCAGCGCTGCGCCCGAAGGTGCGATGGAACAGCACTTTCGGCTCATACCAGAAGATGGTGAAGAGCCGCGCCAGCCCGGTTGCGCCGATGATGCCCGCCACGCCGAAGAAATGCCCCAGCAGGATGGACAGCAGGATGTTGACCAGCGCCGTCATAAACATAACATACTTCATTTGCCGAAAAAGCCCCAGCGTTTCGCGGTACATCCACACGGGCGCGACGATGGTGCTCAGGTAGAACGTGAACAGCACCGCCGCCACCGTCCCTGTATCCATCAGGTATTCTTCGCCCACCCAGATGGGGATGAAATCCTGCACAATCGCGCCGTACGCGGCGACGCAGAAGCCTGTAATCGCCCCGAAGAGGACAATCAGGTTGCGGAACATGGTGTACGACTTTTCCGAATTCTTCTCGGCATTCAGATTTCCCAAGCTGGCGGAAATGCCGGTAATCACGATGGAGACGAATGTCGTCACATACGTCGTCAGCGACGCGTAGTTGGAGTAGTAACCGACGAACACCGTGCCCAGCATGATGGAAATCAGGATGTTGTCCGTGTTGTTGATAAGAATCGTTGCCAGCTTGTAGAGAAACATGGAGCGGATGTTGTCGTTCAGCTCCTGCTTGCGGTGCATCGGCTCGTGTTTCTGCTTTTCCCGCAGGAAGGGGTACATCTTATCCGCTAAATGGCTCAGCACCGCGTTCTGCAGGAGGGTGCAGGCGATCTGAATCAGCAAATAGCCAAGATAGCTGCCCCAAATCAGCAGGCACGCCATCTGCGCCGCATACTGCACCACCAGCGCCGCGGCGGAAACCATGTTTTGCAAATATGCCTTCTGGTCGGCCTGAATCAGCGTCGTTTTGTAGATGACCAGATAGGATGCCACGGAGTTCGCCAGGTACAGCACATAGTAGACGATCAGCTGCGCCATCGGCAGCTCACTGCTGATGATGAGCGGCAGGAAGGGGATTACCGCCGCGCCCAGCAGCGCTACCGCCAGCGCAATCAGGCGGTAAATGCGACGATAATAGCCCAGCAGGTGCTGAATTTCGCCCGTGTCGCCCCGGTGCAGCGGTGCGTACAAGCTGTACACCAGCACGTTGCCCACGCCCAGTTCCGCCAGTGACAGCATGGCCAGAATGTTGCTGTACAGCCCGTTGACACCCGTATAATCCGCGCCCAGCCGGCGCACAAACACCGTTCGCACGGCAAAAGCCAGCAGCAGCGTGACCACCTGCCGTACTGCGCCTACACCGATGTTGCGCGCCGTGTTTTCGCTCCTTGATGCTGTGTTCATGATTCCTCTCCGCCTGTTTTGCCTGTCTGCTCCTGCGCCGCGTCCTCCGGCTGCCACTTGCCCAGCAGTCCCAGAAACAGTATGTTCAGGAAAACGCCCTCCGTGTTGATGCACAGGAAATACAGCAGGAAAACGCCCAGCACATACAGCAGCCGCGCCTTGGCGAATTTGGTGCGGATACCGCGGTACGTCAGCCACAGCCAAACTGCCGGGAGAATCAACCCTGTATCCATGACGAAGGCGGCAAAGCCGTTGGAAATGTTCTGCACCCTGTGTTCCAGCAGAATTTCCGCCTTTCGCTCCGAGAAAACGCCCTGTCCCGCAATGGGGGATTCCAGCCCGATTTCAAAGCCGCTGATGGTGTCGTTCCACCGCGTGTAGAACGAACCACCGGAATTTCGCCCGATAATCTTCTTTTCCACCACGCCCGTGGCAGACTCGATGACAAACAGCAAAATCAGCCCAACGAACGCCGCCATCTTGATGCTGCGCGCCATTTTCCTGCCCTTTTTGCGGAAGGCCACCGTCAGCAGCACAACGCCCAGACAAATAAAGCCTGTTGTGGACAGCGTGCTGAGGATGGTAACAATCAGCAGCGCAATTGCCCAGCAGTATTTCTTCTTGCTCATGCCCATGCGCGTTTCGTCGCTCATCAGGAACAGCAGCGCGAAGTTCAGGAAAATCTGGTGGCTGCCCGGTTCGTTGAACATGCCCGCGTTGCGGTGGAAAACCGGGATGTTCAGCCAGCCTAAGGTGAAATAAGGCGTCAAGTAAAATCCGTTGACGCTGGAAACTTCGTAGTGCAGCAGCGGCAGCGGCAGCGACAGCAAATCGCCGATGACGAAGGAAATCAGGCTGATGGCCGCCTCTGCCAGCATGACTTTGGTATACAGCCGCATATACGTCCGATACCCGATGCAGCTTTGCAGAACCAGCACATAGCCGATGTTGCAAAGCCAAATGACAATATCGTTGATGTGGATGCCGTTCTGCGGGTTGACGAAGCTCGTCAGCAGCAGCGCCGCCGTCAGCAGCAGCGTCAGGCGTACATTCTGGACGCTGATTTTCGGATGATGCGCCCGCGTCAGCAGCAGAATCGACGCAATCAGCATGGCTGCCATCAGCGGCATCCGCAGCACCTGAAAATACAGCGAGCCCATGCCCAGCACGCCAATCAGCACACAGAGTGCATCCACATGGTTCTTTGTGATTCGGATTTTCATCGTGCAATCTCCGTATAAATCTGATGCAGTATCTCCAGATTCTTCTGCGCATCATGCGTTTTTCCAGCGTGTTCCCGCCCGGCGCGCGCCATCTGCGCCGCTTTTTCCGGATGCGCGAACATCTCGCAGATATCATGCGCCAGCAAATGCGGGTCGTCTGCCGGATAAATCAGCCCTTCCACGCCGTGCGTCATCAGACAGCGCACGCCGCCGACATCCGACGCAATGCACGGTACGCCAAGCAGCATCGCCTCGCCCAGCGAATTGGGGGAGTTTTCAATGCTCGACGGCAGCACAAACACCTGACTTTTTAGATACCGCTCCTTCATTTGCTGTGCATTCAGGCTGCCGGTAAAAACAACATGACCGTAGAGGTCATTCTCGCGCAGCAGACGGTGGATGTACCGTTCATAGGCATTGCGCGCAAGCGGCGGAATGCGCCCATAGTCCTTGCGCCCCACATAGAGCTTGACATCGGGATAGCGCTTGCGGACAATCGCCAGCGCCTGCAATAGGAGATGCAGCCCCTTGAGCGGCACATGCGCCTGACTGCAGAAGAGACTGTGCGGCTCGCAGCTGTTCAGCGACCATTCGCCGGTGTAGAACTCGTCCCGCAGCGTTTCGTTGTTGAAATGATAGGCCGACTGCGGGGCAAGCTCCGCCATGCAGGCAGCATCCCAGTCGGTGCGCCCGATGACGTGCTGCACCCTGCGCAGGGATTCCTGTTCATACTGCCCGACGCGGCGGTAGATTGCTTCCTGCCGGACGATATTGCCCTTCACCAAGTCCTTCAGCGTGTGCCCGTGGCAGACGTGTTCCGGCAGATAAGCGCGATAATGCTCCGCGTATATGGACAGAAGCCCCTGAATGGAAATTACAATCCGCTCGCGCATCCCCATGTGTTCCGCCGCGTCAACCATGGCCAGCGTGTGCTGATTTTCCGTGCCCCAGAGGTGAATGACATCCGGCTGCTCTTTGCGCAGAATATCCTCCAGCTGCCGGGTGTAGGCTTCGCCGCAGCGCTGCGTAGGGCGTGTGGGGTTGACAAGCCCGTAATAGCGGTAGCCGTCCACTTCGCCCGTCAGCGCTTTCGGCGCGTCAAACACATACGTCAGCGCCACATCCGGCAGCTGCGTCAGCCGCCGCGACAGCCCGACCAGCCAGCCCACGATATACACCGGGGGAAGCGATTCTTTTTCCGCAATGGCAGGGAGGATAATATTCCCCATCCACATGACCTTCACGCTTCAGCCCCTCCTTTCACTTTGCGCTGTGCGGCATGGTTATTCCACCGCGCCCCGCGTCAGAAAATCCCGCAGCTTTTCCCGCTCCTGCGCCTGCGATTGGCAGTAGCGCGCAATGTTGCGCACATAGCGGTCATGCACGGCTTCATCCAGCAGCCTTTCCGGCACAAAATCCGCTATGCTGGATACCGTTTTGCCCAATTCGTTTGCTTCCACCATTTGCAGCGTCCCGCAGCGGCTGCCCACAATCGGCACGCCCCGGAAGAGAATATCGAACACAACGCCGCTGCTGTGCAGGGAGTAATTCTCCGAATAATTTAGGATGCAGTAGCGGCATTGGCGAATCGCCTCGTCATACGCCGCTTCGGACAGGTATTCCAGCCGCAGCTCGATGTTCTTCGCCCCCGCGCAGACTGCCCGCAGTTCCGTTTCCAGCGGCGCTTCCTGCACCCGCCCCGCAATCAGCACCCGATACGGCGTGTTCCGCAGCTGCTTTGCCGCCTCAACGACGCCCTTGTCCGACGTAATCAGCCCGACCATGCCGAAATCATAGCGCTGCTGCGCATACGGCACAGGCGGCTGCATCGTTCCTGTGCTGATGTAATCGGACACGACGCACATCGGCCGCCCATACGCCGCGCCAATGGCTGCATTGGGGCAGATAACGCCGCTGATTTTCCGCCTGCACAGCGCATACAGCCCCCGTTTCAGCAGCGAATTGACGCCGTCGGTGCTGTACTGGATGGCGTAGACCCGCGTTTCTTTCTTCTTGAACAGTGCAAGCCCCAGATACGCTGTTGCGACGGCGCTGCATTGGAGGACAATCACGTCATCCTGCGCTTCCCGAAGCAGCGCGCGCACGTTCTGGAACACGGCGCGTTTGTTGCGCACCGCCGAACTGCCCACGATGTAATCATGCGGCAGACGAATCAGCTTGTCCCCGAAGCGGTCGCCGTACACCGGCCCGCCCGCAATGCGCACATCCATCTCCGCGCCGAACAGGTCAAGATAATTCTGCGCGACGGTGAAATAATGCCCAGCGGCAATGCCGTCTGTGCTGGTGCTCCGTACATCTGCCACAATCAGCCGCATGATGGTTCGTTCCTTTCGCCGCTTTTCTGCATCGCCTTGCTGTAAATCGCCATCAGCTGACGATAATTTGCTTCCGCCGTGAAATTCTCCTGATACGTTTTCAGCGCGCCCTCGCTGACAGATTCCGCGTGTTGCAGCCGGTTGAGCGTCTGCGCCAGCTGCTCCGCCGAGTCCGCCAGAAACTTGAAGCCCGTCACGCCGTCCGAAATCAGGGAACCTGCGTTGCCTAAATCCGAGCAAATCACCGGCGTGGCGGCGCTGAAGGCTTCCACAATCGTCATTGGGAAGCCTTCATACCACTGTGTCGGCAGAATCAGCGCCTTGGACTGCCCCATCAGCGCCCGTGCCGCCGAATTTGGCACAAAGCCGCGCAGTTCCGCCTGCTTCAGCTTTTCCCGCGTCAGATATTCGCGGCACCATGCTTCCTCCGGCCCTGTACCGCAGATGATCAGCTTCATGCCCCCGCCTGAACGCTCGTAGCGCGCCCACGCTTCCAGCAGCAGCCGAATGCCCTTGAGCGCATCCAGCCGACCGATGTACACCACCTGATTTTCGCGCGCCGCATATGGCACAATCGTCTCCGGCGGTTCCACAAAGTTCGGCTTTACGGACACGTTTGCCGGCGGAATCTGCTTAAGCGCCAGCAGCTTCTGACGGTTGAAGTCCGTCAGGGTGATATAATGCAGGCGGCTGTACGTTTTGAGGGCGCGGTGCAAACGTGTGCTGAGCACGCAGAGCACCGTCTGCAGGCGGCTGCCGCGGTAGCAGCGGTGCTTCACCGCGCAGTGCAGCCCCTTTTTCGTGCAGTCCTCGCAGATATGGCCGTCGCGGTAGAAAAGCGCGTTCGGGCAGAGCAGGCGGAAGTTGTGCACCGTTTGCACCACGGGAACGCCCTCGCGCAATGCCGCGTAATACACTGCCGGGCCAATCAGCGGCAGCGTGTTGTGCACATGCACCAGCGAAATCCGGTTTTCGCGGATGCTCCGTCGAACCTCGCGGTATGTACGGATGCTGAAAAACATCCCCAGCGCACTGCGGATTTTCTGCAGCGCTCCCATGCGCGAAATCTCTTCGTTCCGCCGCGCATACAGCGCCGCAGCGTGACCGTGCGTTTCCAGCAGGTGCTTCTCGTTCGCCACAACGACATCCTCGCCGCCGGGAACCTGATAATAGTCGTGTACCAGCAGTACAGCGGGCTGTTTTGTCGCTTGCTGCATTTACTTTCTCCTGATGGCCGCGTTCCAGATGAATTTCAGATTCGTACTCCAGTAGCGCTGGAATAGCCGCTTCGGGTCTTGCATCAGGCGATAGAGCCATTCCAAGCTGTGCTTCTGCATCCATAACGGGGCGCGCTTGACGTTGCCCGAAAAGAAATCAAAGCCCGCGCCGACGCCAATCATCAGCCCATGCACACGCCCTTGGTGCGCCGCCATCCAGCGCTCCTGCTTCGGCGCTCCCAGCCCGACCCACACAAAATCCGGCTGCGCCTGATTGATGCGTGCCACGGCAAGCGCATCTTCCTCCGGTGTCAGTTCGCGGAAAGGCGGCACGTCTGTGCCCGCAATTATCAGCCCCGGATACTCCTGCTGCAGGCGCGTAATCATTTTCTCCTGCACTTCCTGCGTGCTGCCGTAGAAATAATGCCGCCAGCCGTGTGCCGTGGACTGCCGAAAGACCTCCATCATCAGGTCAGGCCCGGTTGTCCGCTGAATCTGCGGATACCCGCGCCGCCGCGCCTCCTGCGCCAGCGGATTGCCATCCGGAATCGCCATCAAACCGCCGTTCTGCACGGCACGGTAGTCCGCATCCTCGTAACTGACGACGGTTGTATGTACATTCGATACGCAGATGTAATCTCCCTGCAATTGATGAATATTCTGCGCCAAATATTTCAGTAGCCAATTCATGTTGATGACAGCAATATTGACCCCTAAAATCGGACAGACCGGAATTTCACGCTTGTCCACTTTGCGGCAGTATTGCGCTGCTCCTTCGTGCGCCGTGGCAAACACCCCTTTCCCCACTTCCCCAGCAAGAAACCTTGAATCATAAATTACCATTTTCATTATAACGCAAACATCAGTAATTTGCAAGCATTTCCATTTCAGATGATGAAGAAATTTCCTTTTTTTCTGCGGATGAATTGCCGCCCCGTATTCGTTCTTTCATTAGCATACCAATGCGAAAGGAGTATTCTTTATGAAGAACTGTATTTCCCGTTTCTGCCTGCTTGCCTTGCTTCTCCTGATGACCATCGCCCCTGTCCGCGCGGAAATTATCGGGCAGACGACGGAGAACGAGTACATCCACCGCCTGATTGCGGACAACGGGCAGGAACTCTGCTTCGTGTCCGGCGAGAAAGACCCGTGCCTTTCCTATGCGGATGTCAACTTCGACGGCATCAACGATGTGGTGATACTGACACAGCGCGGCGCGAGCAATTTCGTCTACCAGTTTTTCATTTTTGATGGCGAACAGTATGTTCTCTGTCCGCTGACGTTCACGAATTACGACCTTGATGCGGAACACAAGATTGTAAGGAGTTCTGTGAACGGCGGCTTGGCGGGCGGCATTCACAGAGAAACGCTGTACCGTTTTGATGGGACGGAGGCGGTGCTGCTGCGCTGGGCAGTCGGCGAGGAGAAAGAGGACTGGACGTTCGACGCGGATGGTTATACCGTCCGGCACTACAATGATGTGCTGACCCTGCAGGTCTGGGAACATGACCCGGATATGGACGGCATCCTGATTTTTGAACAGGATGTATCTACTGAAGATGAAAATGCGCTGAGGGAAGCGTTTCAAGCGGAAAATGACGCGCTCTGGTCGGGCATCCGCTAAGGCACTACCGCACAATTCGGCGGCGCGTCTGGCGATGTCTTTTCCGCCATCTGCGGCATGC